>JGI24158J21664_10007455_pt1 | contig 14526 bp, 7 predicted proteins | sample Ectturendosymbi3_FD_21664 | JGI IMG/M metagenome (IMG submission 21664) | reverse complement strand
GTACTTAAAGCACATAAAGCAGCTTCGTCAAATAGGTTATCGATATCAGATTACCTGAGGGACTATGAAATAATTTATTGGAAATCCCAATTCAAAAATGTTAAGTTGTTTTGACTGCGTGAAGGAAGTTAGAGATATTTTTTGCTTTGGTTGGTGAAGTTTCATCAGGAAAGAAATCCGGGAAGGTCGTACGTACATAACAGATTTTTACAGCTCTGTTCTGTCAAATTGGCGAAATTATATTCTTTTGGCAGAAAACGTCCTACACCAACGCTTTTCAACCAGTTCCCCGCGTCCTGCTAGTAGACCTCGAAGCCCCCATAAGTGGGCCACACCCCTTTCTCTGAACTTTGGCATTGTGCAAGCACGAATTAATTTTTCTGAAGACGTTATGGATGATGAAAGCCAAAACCGTAACCTTGATCTGATCACATCCATTGAGCACGCTCAAGTTTCGAATTAAAGGTAAATTTCATGTTCATGTATTCTTTGCGTTGTTGGTTTTCCACCACATCTTATTGTGTGCCCTGAAATTAATTCTCGGAAAAAGTTGGCCGCAAGGTTGAAAAGGCTGAGAAGCACTGGCCTATGCATTTTTTCATACAGCTACTAAGGCGAGCAAATAGTTTCTCAAAAGTCAACCTAAGTTGTTTATCATTCATTGGTACCTTCATCCACTTCAGTCTATTAGTGTACCTTGTATATCACATGCCACTGAAGCTGCAGCCATCATTTATGAGTACTTTTTCAAAGCAGCTGCGTATATCAACCAGTGATGTATTCGAAACCTTAACCCGGAGACCGAGACCTAAAGCTGGTTAAAGCTTCGACGACGAGACTGAGACTTCAAAATCGAGACCGAGACCCGAGATTTAAAAGTTGTCAGTTTTTCCGAAATGTTTCTAAAAGTGTTATCACCACCTCCAAGCTGAAATTTGCATGTTTGGTACCTGTTTCGTTTTTTCTTTGCATGCAGATGGAGCAGACAGGAAACAAGTTGAATTTCAGAAACTTTACCAAGCCTTATTTTCGGAGCATTTAAAGAGTCAGGAGAATAGACTTATGACCGAGACCTGTAGCCTTCAAGACCGAGACCGAGACGAGACCTGAAACCTTCGATACCGAGATACCAAGAATGGGTCTTAGGATGACTCCACCCTTGTATCAGCAATAAACGCCAACACAAACCTGATCTTGTTTGTTGTGAAACCCGTGCAGATAAATTCATATTTTGCTTATACACATATACGTTGTGCATGCACGATGAAATAAAATGGAAGAACAGACAATGAAGACATGGTTGCTAGTGATACTGATATTCACAAAATTAGCAAGTGTATTACAGCTTGATTCAGTTATACGTTTTCTTTGTAAGATGGCATTAGTTTTCAATTTCATTTTCAAATAAACCTTCGCAGTGACAAATGAGAGGAGTGTGCCGTAATAAATCTTTGATTTTATGAACAAGCTTTGTAGAGTAACAAAAACAGTTAGAGCACAACCAACGTAAAACCGAAGTTTTCGCATTCGTGCCATCACAGTGCACAAGCATCACGTTTCATACCTTCAAAAATTAAACTGAAATTGACAGCTTTGCTAAGACACAAATTGCAAGAACATTTTTGCTGTCTGACTTTCTTCACACAAGCACTGTAATATTTGATGAACATAAAAAGACATCATTTGCACTATGCAGGGTCTTATTTCTATTTATATTTACTAATTTCGTTCTAAACAAATGTTTCGAACAACTGTCATGGCATGTGGTCAAAGCATTTTGTAACTGGTGCTACGTTTAGGACCTGTTAAAGGCACAGAAAAATATACGAGATGTGTGGATGAGAAATAGGTTTGAGTTTTATGTTGCTTCATAGTTGCGTATTGACCAGATTTTGACGGGTTTATTACGGCAAAATGAACTTTATCTGTTGACCATAACAGTAAAAGAAGATAAACAAAGCATTCCATAAAAATTCCTAGGCATGCAAATGTTGTTGTTTGAAATAAATATAATAGAAACATTGTTTTTGAAATCTATTAGTCATAACATTCGATGGAAGCAGAAATTTCTTATTTGATTTTTTTTTTGAGTGAAAAAACAGCCAGGACAGTCTAATCACCCACTACCGTGGCAGACCTCCACCTCAATTTTGAATAAACTTGGTGATTTATTTGAACCTAAACAAATCTACCGTTCAACAAAGGCACCTTTCCTCAAACCAAATCATTGCAATTTAATCTAACCCTGATCAGGTCTAATGTGACCAACTGGGTCATTCGCACGTACCAACAATGTAATGCTGGTTTACGTGAAATGATCATTTAAAGACGATACTTCCAAATAGCTGATTACATCTGTGCGGTCTGCCCAGCGGTCTTCTCGAAATTTGCATGATCTTTGTATATATCCAGTAAGTGGGGTATTTTCCCAATGTGTGGGTAAAGCACACCTGAGGTTTTCCAACAAGAAACTTTGCGAAAGCTAATTTTACCCATCTTGGGCAAATACGTTTGGCATGTTGATGAGGTGCTAAATATAATGCCTTGGGCACGTGAATGAAATCCACCTGAGCAGGAGATTTGATCTGCCTGACTGAGTGACTGATTTCGATAATTGGTTGTTTCGACCTGAGTTTGCAGGGCAAAGCTTGGTTACTTTCCATTAAACAGGAAATGTGTTAAGTTGTTTTCATTGAACACCTCGTAATTTCGAAAAACGTCAGAGTTGTCAGCACTGCATGTTCGCTGCAGGTAACCACGATGCTGCGTTTACGGTTAGGTCAAGCTCTTTGGCGCAATATGTGACAGATAACTTAGTTGGAAAATACGGAGGAAGCGGTCGGAATGCCACAGTCGAAAACTGGTTCACGTCAGTCCACTAGTGAAAAGTTTGCAAAAAAATTATGTTCTGACGTGTGTGGGAACTGTTCTTACAAACAAACGCGAAATTCTTCACTAAATGCTTGACAGGGAAATATTTCTTGGGTCAAAGTGATTTTGCTTTCAGCAGGGACTAGCCACTGCTACTTTTGCATGAGCTACAAGCACGTCAAAGTAAAGCTCGTTTGTCTGCATTTTCTCCACGCATGATCACCCAGTGATCAATGAAAATAGCAAGGCTGAAATTATTATGTGTTGCAATTCCACGAAAGATTGTGTAGACACATTTGATCTGATCTGATCTTATCAGTCATGCAGCCGCATCACCAAAAGGTGGCCTCTTACGGTTTTTATGGTGTTTTGAATAAAGCCGTTTTAAATGCTTATATTCTACTGTTGAAGAACACCAACCGCAAAACACCTTGAAACGGCGGTTGTTTCAGAAGAAATTAGCAAGGAATATGATCAAGCGTTTGGCTATAAGACAATTTTGCAATACGATATTGCCTCCCGCTGTGCAGTCCACGATCAACCAGGGCTGTGGCGAAGGTACTCAAGTTTCAAGCGTCGGCTCAGGCTCCACCACCAGGTATCAAACGTTTTGGGCTGCAACTCCGGTTCCAAATTGATTTATTCCATTGAAAACTGAAAAACATTCTATTAGTTTTACAGCTCGCTTACCCCACGAACTTCGGCTGTGGAACCAGAAACAAATTCCAGGCTCCGGCTTGGGCTTCAATCATCCAAAATTGCTTAGACTCCGGCTCCGGCTCCAGGCTCCTGCTACACAGCCCTGCCATCCACAGCACAATTTCTTAATTCAGGGCAGCGTCACCGGTGGAAGTTAATAAACGTTTGCCGGCAAGGAAATTCTGCCAAATCGCCTATCGCACCGAAAAGATACGAGGTTCGCATCCCGTTATTGTGGAGCTCCTGTGATGGAACACTTTTGAATAATCTGCCCCAAGTGCTGAAAGTCAAATGCAGTATGCAATTTGGTTTTTGTCGTATAGAATATTTCAGCGTTGCTAATGTGTCAAACGCGTTTGTCCGGAAGCGTTGTGCGTCTCAGTACTTTGACGAGTTACGCATGGGAGACGAGCAGTATATTAACAGACACGTACAGTTTATATCATATTAGCCTGTCAAAGCAAACCCTGTTGTGACCTAGAAACACGTGCATGAACTCAGAAGAGCCGTTGCCGCCGATATATATGTGAAATCACATTGTTTTAACCTTTTTTATCGAACGATTTCACATATGTAGCGGCGGCAATCACAGGCTTTTAACCTTTTTAATCAAAAGATTGTGACAATTTTGGGTGAATATATGGTACAGTATGTGCACAATCTCACAAACGTTTCCTTGAAATGCCACATTTTTCTGTCTGAACCTAATTTACAGTAATTTTCAGCATGTCCTTCTGCCGGCTTCGAGTATAACAAGACATGGGTCTTGTACAAACCGACAATCAAAGCTAGTGGCCTACTTTTGGTATTTTTAATGTATTTTTCATGTCTTGAACATACGCACTACTCGCGTTTTTGGAGGGGATACGCATTTGGCTTAAAAACAATAAAATGTTTCGACATGCAAGACGTTACTTTTCATGGTCAGTTTAGCTTGCGAATATTGGCTGAGTTGTTGAGAAGTATGTCTGTAAAATCAAAAACGTCTCAGTAAACTTCGCTTATCGTGGAAACAATATTTCCAGATTTAGGGAAATGGTACTAACGGTGTGCATTCTCATTCAGACCTGAGCAAGGTCAAGGTACTGTTAGGAAACTCACCATGTTGTCAAATTACCCAGTTTTTCTTTGAAGTCGACAATAGTTTTCGTTAATGCGTCTTTGTTACTCACAGTTTATCCACGTTGCAAATGAAGATACTCGAGTGTAGACGCCTGGATGAGAAGCCAAGCCACAACCAATCCCGTACGAGGTTATGCCCACGACATACCACGTGACTTCATTGACAAGCATTACTAGAGGTCCACCTGAATCACCCTGAAAACATGAAGATTTATCTTCAGCAAAGAGACAGGACTAAAGGCAATACTTTGAAACATTAACATCAAGTCAAAGAAGAGTTTTTATCATTTGAAGTTGGTTTCACGAGGGACAGTTCACCATAGAAAAAAGATGATTTTGCATTAACTTGTAAAAATTGATTTTTCTTTTTCTTGACTGAATTTTTTTAAAAAGTTTTAAAAGTCAAAAAATCTCTTTTATCACGATAGGTTCTTTTCTGGTTATACTTCAAGTCAACAAGAGGAAGAGTTTATATTGATTTTGAACAAAGCTTCAATTGTAAGCCTTTAGCTGAAGCTTTACAATCAAGACTTAGCAGTTTCAGAGCCGGCGATTTCTTGGTGCATTTCCATCATGCTACGAAACTGCAGGGTTGGAAACATTTATTCGTTTTGGCATTGTTGATTTATCTCTTCGCATACTTCAAACACGTTGTTGTAATAGAAAACTGCATCAATTTAACTAGAAGGTTGATAACAATTAGATTTCCTGCAATACAATTTAGTGCTGGAATAACCAAAAATATTTTATGCAGTTACATAAAGAAGAGACCTACTTGAAAGTGTTAAGTAGCCTTACCATCAGAAAACGCTTCATGGGACTGCAACAAAAGTGTTGAAAATCATTTCATATCAATCAAATTTTCTTGTAGTCACCAAATTCAAAACAGATATCTCAAAATATTGCTGAACAAATGTTTTGAATCGTCGCTATGGCTCTTGTTTTCTCTAGCACAAAATTTACTGAGCTATCTATTTGACATACATTTTTACCTTTTAAATTTTTCTTCCGATTTGGAACCAGAAAAAGTTAAACTCGTCCAACAAAAATCAAAAACACTTGCCTGGCAACTGTCCACTCCACCTGCCGTGGTGTCTCCAGCGCAAATTTGCGACTCGATGATTGCACCATTATATCGGACATTGCAATCAGCGTTGCTAACTATAGGCAAACGCACTTGATGCAACGCTGATGGGTGGTTTCCATCCGTTTCTGAAAATTCTGAAAATACGAGAAGTTCAATGCTCTCTCAATCACGATTAAATGTTTGTTGCCAAATCCGAAAACCATGGTTTGTAACCCTGCTCAAGTAAACTCTGCCCAATTTGTGCAAATGGTTCTTCTACTTAGATTAAAAATTAGTTAACGCTCACGTAAAAAAATGGTTGTTTCAGTGGTTGCATTTGTTTAGACTCTCTTTCGGGCAGTCCTATCGAAATCTGCACAAGTTGTGTAGTTTCCGATGGGAACAAAAATTTGCCCAAATTGACCCATGGTTACCTGAGGTTTAACAAAATTGCTACACAATGATCCCTCCTAAGGTAACCTTGACCAATTTGGGCAAAAGGAGTTATGCATGTAGGTTCACTAGTAAGCCACGCCAGCAACTTTTGACCGAAGCCAGCACGGGAGTAGGTCACACGACTGCAAGCACTGGCGACGCAGATCAATTCGGCGCGAATGGCTCTTGCTCAGTTCGTGGTTTTCATTGAGAAAGAGGCCGGAGAATATGTGGCGCCTTCTCCGCCAGAAGAAAGAAATTGAAACCAGCAAGGAATTGCTCCTATTGTGCGTGCACTTGTGGTAAAAGACCAAAGCATTTTATTGAGGACATGAACTTTGAGATCCGACAACGCTGTGGAACCTGTCCACCATCAAAACAGAACAAAACGAAGTTCACGTGCCAACTGCCAACAATGGGGAGCACTTGTCTGCATTGATCACTTTCAAGTCTTCGTCAACGATTACTCACAACCCTGGAATACTAACCTCGGGTGATTTCTACCTAGGCAGGAGTGGTGGCCACGTAGTCCCTAGGTGAAAATCGCTTGACGTTGTGGTTAGTGTGAGTTCGGTTGAAAATCACCCAGAGTGAGTTTTTGTTTCCCGTTGATGCCTTGACATTGTAAACATTGACAAAACTCCACTCATTTATAGTTTTCATATTTGAATTTGGGGGGCTTAGCCCACCAAATCCCCCCTGTGACGACGGGACTGGCCGTATGTGAGACATGAAAGTCAATAGCAGTGCCGTGATCAATCTGATTGCCTAACAATTGTCGTAAAGTATTTTCCATTTTGGGCAGGTTTACGTTATGTGCCTGATTTTCGTAAATAATTTGCCCATTTTGGGCAAGGTTGATTACGTGTGGCTGAAAATTGCAATGAAAATAGAAAAAATTCATGTCTCAACCTAATTTACATTTATTGCAGATAGAACCACAAGCTTGAAATGAGGTTCTGTTTAAACCTTAAACCAACCACCAATGAAGTCTACGGGCGAAATGTTTGGATTTTTCTTTGCTTTTTCGTTCATTTGCTAAGAGCACTTCCAACATTTTTGTTTGGAAAATTCCTTGTGCTCTTCGTCATATAAAAAGTTTTCCAAAATCAACACGTTGTTCTTTTCTGATCGGATGAGCTTGAGAAGACTTGCTAACTTGTAAAAAACCCGCATGCTTGTCTAAACCTGTCCGTTAGTCCAGTATTAACGAATAAACAAAATCTGCCCATTTTGGGCAAGGACAACAAAAGTGTTTGTGTTTAGCGGTTATTTGAGCAGGGTTGATGTATTTTAGGGACCCGATTCGGTTCCCTAGAATTGAAAATCGGGTCCATAGAATCAGAAAAATGATCAAGGGAAAAATATATGAAATTTAACCTGAACTTTTTCGAGTCCCTACAGGCCCACACGGATACCTAACATTTTCCTTTAAAAAAAACACTGGCGTAAACAATAGGAACTGTTTGCTTGAAATTGAAACAAATATAGTTACTATGGCATTCCTTTTGGTGTTCTCTTATAGCAATTTAGTGCTTTTTGCGTAAACCAGTGGGAGAGACAGTTGGTCCTTGCAATTTGTGTTTTTCAAAGTGCTAACCTGTGGATACATTGTTAAGGAACCAGGTTAGGGTTATTCCGTTTTATTTAATTTTTTCTCAGCGTTTACGCAGTTGGACAAACCATTTTCTATTTTGCTTTGACATCCACAATACCTCTGATAGATATTTGGCTCTAATGCATTTCTCATATAATAATGGAAAATATATTCAAACAAGGCATGGATATTCCTTAGGATATTCATCATATGTAGTCTTTCTAGTTGGGTTTCAATGTATTGAAGATGTCTTTTAGTGAGTACAGCTTGACAAAAAAAACGTCAAAAGGTTTCTAAAGTAGATAAAATTGACATGATGCATTTTTTTCAAGAGTGAAGAAAAACATTTCGTTGGTGAAAAAACGTTATGTGTTTTACTTTTCATCAAGACACGAATCTTTTGAAAATAACGGAAACGATCTTTTCGCTTGTACTGGATTTCATTTCAATGTTGAACAGCCACATGCCAACTGCTTGATGTTTTTCACATAAATATGAAATAGACATGGATTTTCACGCCACGTTTTCGCAAGAAGAGTTCGCTGAATCATTGTGCATTATTTGCACTTAAAATGTGACCCGTGTAAGTGGAAAACGCACTGTTGAAAAAGATGTGTGATTCAAAAGCATTTATTTCTTTTTTGAAAAACTTGTCATTATCAATATGGAATTATTGTCTGAGAGAAAATCTTTGTGAATTCCTTATATTGTCTCTGTAATAGCAGATATTGGTTTCACCGCTATGTTTAAAACGTATTCAAAGCATACCTAGTGTTCCCCATCCAGTAGCGATGACTGTGTCCGCGGAAGTAGTAGGAAAGTTTTCAGGTGGAATGCAAACTGGACGAACGATGGAATTGAAGGTCAAAGGTGTTTCCAATTTTAGCAAAGCGATGTCAAATACGTCACTGCAACGTGAAAGCAACAATTCAAACATTTCTTTTCGCATTTCAAAGTTCACTCTGAAATTTGATGAATCACAGTTTAATTGTCTAGCTGTTTCTGCTCAGCAATGTTAGTCATACAAGATGAGCAACGTTGTATAGAAATCCAAAAACCCGTACGACCGGTAGATGATTGCGTTGCGCATCATCGACTTGAAACAGCCAATTACAAGGAAACTTAATCTGAGAAGGTGCACCAACACAAAAAATCTTGCATTGCCCACCTGATTGCAATACTGTATATCTATGCTAGCATTTTGATGTTCTCTGGACTTTATCGTGTTTCATCGTGCGATAAAGACTTCCCTTACGAACGTTAATCAATTCCATGCATGTTCAAAAGCTGAGCGTAATTTCCCAGGTTGAAGGTTCCAGGAAGATTTAACTGTATCATCATGAACTCGTTCATGTGTATGTGTCAGAACAATAACTTCAAGAAACACCTAGGTGGTGTTTCTACGCATTCTATTTTGTACTGCCGTGCTAAAAGGTCCTAGTATCTGAAATTTTAAAGCTTCGCACAAAAACGTCCAGGGAAAACTGTGTAATTATCAGCTTCATATATAGTCTTATATCTATACTCCCTTTTCGAATACACATTAACCTACACTTGAACATTATGAAAAAAACATGAGTAAAAAACCGTTTTCTCATCTCTAGATTGTCTAGCGAGAAAACTTGAGTTTGAGATATAGAAATGGATTTTCGGTGAACCTTAACAAGCTGTATTAGGTAGACCTCCTGCAATTGCTCATCATACACTTTTTTCAAGTATAATGGAGAAAAATCTTATACCTCACTTTATGCAAGTCTCAATAGATAGTTTTTTCACGAAACGCCAAACTACGAAGACAAACAGTTTTATTTCAAATTTTAAGCCTGAAACTTAAGCAAAAACATCGTTATCACAACAATTGAAACCTTCACCCAATACGAAATAATACAGTAAGTGATCTATCCACTGATAAGCACAGAAGGACATTCAATTTTGTCTATGCTGCTTCAATGACTTAACAGTCACAGACAAAACAATGCACCTGAAAATGCACAAAACATCGCAAAAACAAAAATTTGAGCCTCCCAAAAATGAGGATTCAAAGCTATATACGATCCGGCTAAAAGATAATTTTTTATCATGAACGATTTTGTCACAAAACGCCTCTTAGAGTTTATTCAGATCACTAGTAACGGAAGCGGTCGCATTTGCGCTTACGTCATTGACTAGATTCTAATATTAAATTACAAAATGGGTGGTAACGTAGAAGGGATTGCTGGGAGTTAAGGGGTAGGGTGAAAACAACCCACCGCATGAAGTGTCATTCAGTGTTTAAAAGAGCTCACTGCAAAAAAATATTTTATGCTGTAACCTTCGCAAGTTGATCAAGGTTGTTGTGCGTCATGGACTTTGGGGAGCCGGTCGGGTACTGCCTGCCACGAAAACCAGTCGTCAAGTTTTTACAGATACCATAGAGTGAAAACACAATTTGCATTTGAGTTTGTTCGATAAAGAGCTAAAGAACTCATTTTGTGACTTATTTTGTCTCTCAGTCTCTTCCCACCAGCGCTGATCCGTCAGATACCCTGTTACTAGGTGCTGGAAATAGTTACACCATTTTTAAATGATTAAACTGTGCAACGTTCCAGAAAAACAAACTCCTCTGCGTTGCTGTTCTAAGATTGTTGATGAACAATGATCACATTTTACCGAAAAGTAAGTTTTTATAAGACTATCGAAATCCACTAGATTTGCACACAAACAGAACGTAAAAAGCTCAAAGATAAAGAATCAGATAAAACCATGTTATATATTTTCTTTTTCGTACGTGATGAAAAGCATTTGAAAACAAGAACTAAGCTAAAATGTTTAGAATGGCCATCACCGTTTCCCTAGAATGATCAAAATCAAACGAGCAACTCCGAGCAAAAACATCTTCACCCATATTTGTTTTTGTTAAATGTGTTTTTCTGTCCATTGTTTCTCTGTCAGTATACACTTACTTGAAAAGCTGATAACTGTTTGTCTTGTTTTCCCTACAAAAAACAACGTTTTCTCTATGAAAAACTTACCCATTATAGGAAGAGTGGACAACTACTCGACTGACAATCGACGATTGATCGGCTCCTCCAGAAAACGAATGCTTTCCTGCGTCCACTTGCAGAGTGTTGGGGCTACATTAAAAATCATAAAATACTTGCCAGTCGGAATTTATCATCAATCCTCGATAAAATGTTTAGACGTGACGTTTATGGCATTAACTCTATTTCTAGAAATGTGTAAGAATTTTGTTGAAACAAGAAAACCGTCGTTTATGATTTATCACAGTTTGGGGAGTTACGTAACAATACGGGTTTACCAAGTGCAACTATTGTTGGATGAAGCAAGTTAATTCACGTTACTTAACGCCACAGGTCAAATAAGCAAGGAATCAATCACAAATAGGATATCCATTCCACGTAAAACTACGCATCATCAGTCCTTACATCTGCAAGCAGTGCTAACAGGTGTAACGTTGAAAGGCTAAACCAAGGTCAGAGAAAGTAAACAACCTCAAAAGTGTAGTGTAACATAGCACAACACCAACTGCGACAGATAAAACTGGCAATTAAATCTTACTCAACTGAACGTATTCACTGCAACTTCAAAACTTACTAGAAAAGTTATATGAATTTAATAAAACTCAAGACAAGCTACAAAAATTAACACAATAAAATACTTCTTTCTCGAAATAATGCAACTACTGTCAAACGACTCTTCCAATTTACCTTGACACAACGCGTCTATGATTCAGCATAACTACAGAATGCGCAAGGTAAGCTAGCATTTAGCAACGATGGCAACCAAACATCAGCGGGCTCAATTGAAACAGTTGAAAAGCAGTGATTGGAAACAATTGAAAAGCAGTAATTGGCACAGACCTAACTGTAAAAGAGCAACCAAATTTTCACTCTGAATATCTGCGAAGATAAATGGTGCAACCAGCTTGACGCACAAATTAATATTCACAGCATGATCCTCTCCCGTTTGAGATAAAAGTTTTTATTGTTTTACTTCTGCGCTGAACGTTGATGTGTTTTGACTGTCGCGGCTGGCGTGCTAGTGTTTGGTTCTCGTCTGTCACAGCGTTTCAAACGCGCCCGCTGAGGTTTGGTTGCCATAGTGACTTTATTTCGGAAGTTTATTTTGGAAATCGTATTTGGTTCTATTTTTAACATTTATCTCAGCACTCCGATTTTATGCTGCACCACTGGTGTAGGAGGCGGGGGTACGAACGAACAGTTTTGACTTGGTGAAAATCCTGAAAAAATCCGTGGAAATCTGGGAAAAATCTCAGAAAACCTTAACAAAATTCTTGAAAATGATAGCAANCGCCTGAAAATATGAGCAAAAATCGCACCCCACGGCGCCCAAAATAACATAAAAAACTTTTTTTTGTAGTTCACTTTTTTATGGAGTTTTTCGGGCANGTGAGGAAGAATTCGGGCAGATATCATTCGCACCCCCACAATTTTGCGTGCTCCTACTCCTATGGCCTGCACCACCATGAATTTAGGAATTTTTTGGAATGTTTTGGTACTGTTCTAGGGATTTTTGGAGTTGCATTTGTGAGAGCCCTGTTGCTGACACAACATGCGTATTTTTCTACACGCACTCTCCTTACNCGGTATTNTACAATGTATTACTTTAATGAACATTACCAGCACTTCAAGTTAGGAGTATGGAGGAAAGCACAGCACTCAACGCTAAGACAGAGCAGTGCATAACTGCAAAATGATCCGGCAACGAGTTAAACAGAGGCGTAGAACACACTCCGTGCTACGTCAGCGCATTTCACGACTGCAAAACTGTAAGGCTGCGCATTGAAACAGTGGAGTGAAACACACTAAAAACTACGACAGGGCATGTCATAAACGCAAAAACATTAGGCTGCGCGGATGTCTCGTCGAATAGCAATCGAGAAAAGGTAATGTGAAACTAGTGATGCATCAAAAAGTCAGATAAATCAATCTAGTTGAAATAGGAAAGTTTTGAAATTTGGCTTACAAAATCAATTAAACGTCTATAATGATCTTTTCAACAGTGCTGTAACGTGTGGTTTAAGCCACGGGGGCAAAGCTTAACTGCAGGGGGCCCACTAGCCAGCATTTAGAAAAAACTTAAGACCTATTAATGAATCTGGATGTAGTGGATGACTGTACTAGGTAAAAAAACAAAAACATCCAGAAAAAAATAAAACAACAGCAACCTACTGGAAACCACAAGAATACTAAATATCAAAATCTAAGCCAATGAGGGCCCAGTTTTTACATTTAGCTTGCCAAGGGGGCAGCTCGCCCCCTGCCCGTCAGTAACGCCACACGTCTTTAGATCCTTTTGTGATTTTCCATTCATCGCACTATCTGGAAAGAGTCACGTCACTATCAGTTTGATTGGGTGTGACCCGCACACCTACATTGTTGCTCCCTGGTACTGAAGAATACAAGAATTACTGGCATTTGAATACGTAAAATTTGAATATGTTGGCATTTGAATATGTTGACAAAAAAACAAGTCTCGAAAACTTAAATCCATGCAGCGTGTGTTTGTAGCATCACAACAGGAAAAATCATCTAGTCATAGCATTTTAATTTTTGTGATTTCACTCTTTGGATGCCCCCCTGCCTTCGATGCCCGGAGACGTCGTCTCGTTTGCCCCCCCTCCTGCACGCCACTGCCCCCTACCATCCCTAGCACACATATCAATACAATTTTTTCGTATTGTATATTTGGTATGTTTGAAAATGATTAAAACAAGAATGAGTGCAAAGATGCATTTCACTATAAAACTCATTTAACAGTTGTAAACTGTTAGAGTTAATAATTTGGAGACTGTTAGAGTTCATGATGGGCTCTGTTAGAGACCATGATTTCGTTTGAACAGCATTAAACTTGGACAAGAAGGTGAAAATTGCTTATTTGGCTGTAATGAGTTTAACACCGTTCCCTGCAATTGCAAATTAACTACACTGAACTTCGTGAAGATATCTGTGGACTGTGACAGCCAATATACTGTATCTATGCACCGTTTGACAGTCACCTTCTGTTTGCAGCAACAGGCGTACAAACTCTCTTCATCATTATCCAAGTGCACCACATTGCCTAAACTTAGCAGAACACTTTTAAACCCTTTTGTGTCCTTTGATAAATCTATCCATTAATACTCTGCCACATTTTTAGTAAATTTTGAGTTCGGAGCAGTGAAGGATTGAATTTAATCCGCATATTTTAAACGTTTTTTAACTTAGCCGTGACACTTGCAGTCGTCCACTGGCTCTACCATCTCTCTCTCCCCTTGGATTTCCTTGGCGCTGCTCAAACTAAAGTGCGTTCTGAAACATACTTCTCTTTTCTGTAATCTTTCCGATTCCCTTTAGGTAACTCATTTTTGTTGGCACCTAACACTATCTGTAAAAAATATAAATTGCCTTTCTCCTTTGGAATTGAACTCGTACAAGGTTAATATTATATTTGTGATCATTAAACCACTCCATCCAAATTAGCTCATGCTTTTGGTTACAGATTGATTCTAAGAGCAAGCGTGCATTCTCACACCCGACCGGTGATAGTCTCTGCAACAAAACGGGCATGTAGTAAGTTCACCCGTGCCAAGACGTACAGCTGACGAAAATTCCAATCATAATCATTTCATTATAGACGAGGACAGTTTTACCGGGCAGCTTACCTTTAGTGATGGAAACTGCAGTTTATCAATTTATCTCCTAGCATTTCACCTCTGTTTTGTTTCCAAAACGCT
>JGI24158J21664_10007454_pt1 | contig 14529 bp, 8 predicted proteins | sample Ectturendosymbi3_FD_21664 | JGI IMG/M metagenome (IMG submission 21664) | reverse complement strand
TTTTCTTGTTAAGAAAAAGGAATTGTCATTTGTTGGTCACAAGCAGTGAAAAACATCGTGAAGCTGCAAAACAAGCAAACTTTTCATCAATTAAAAAACATCATTTTTGCTCAAAAAATTCAAAAATCGTCAAAAGTGCGCTTAGGTCAAACGTATTTCAAAAAACATTTTTAGCCTTCGAATTTGATAGTTCTGCAACGCTGCCTACATCTGCGCAAATCTTGATTATGTGGAGACATATTACTGCAGAAACCTGTTGTATTGCCTTAAGTCTCCAATATCCTTAATGGCTCTCACTGGGGATTTTTTCACTATACTTATGTTGTGCAGCATGTTACCGAAAAAACGATGGTGATGCCAGTGGCGTAGCAAGGAGGGGCACGGGGCCCTGGGCCCCGGGCGGCACCTTCTGGGGGCGGCACTGTATTGATAAAAATTAAATTTTGAAAGGATTTTAAAATTTCTAACTCTCCTTTATTAACTTTAAATAAGTTTTAAACGGTCTAACTCTTTTCAGTTTTCGTGTTTAGAAGCCCTAGACTGATAGGTAAGCCTAAAAAACACATCTGGTTGTGAAGTGAGCAAACTGATGAAATGTTTACTCAAAAACTGGGTCAAATCCAATGTGCTGAAATATCCAGGTGTTTGCCTTCAAAATCAGTTTTTTTGACATACTTACTTGGGGGGCAAATGTGCCCCAATCCTTACACCTTCCTCTCCAGACAAAGCCGTTTCCACCATCCCAATCAAAAGTCCATAGAACAAAGGAAAAGACGACATTCGACCGCAGATTAGCAAACATTACTGATCCGGTACTGATATTTCGAGGCTTCTTTTGCCCCTCCTCTGAAAGTCTGATGAACAAGACCTTGCATGAAATCACGGCAAATAGTCAAGGCTCCTTGTTCTCCTATCGTTGGTTCCTAAGCAACGTCCCAACGGCACACCATAACATTACGTGACACCTAGGCATTGGCGACGAACGATTCGTTGGAGGGGCGATGGCTAGTCCGCCTATCAATCGGAGGGTTGGGTGTTCGATCCGCGGCCACTGTGTGAATCGCAGTAGTGCTCTTTGGGAAGAGTTCGCCTCAACCGCCCCTGCAAGAAACATAGTTCAGGCGTTGGTTTACCGCTGCACGACGTCACCAAAATTAGAAAAGAAATTTCTTGGCAGATGTACTATTTTTTAATGTTCAGCGAGATATTTCCAATAAGTACCATAAGCTGTAGCATGGTTATTTGGTGGGGTTTTCAACATTAAATTTTGGCGGTTGAAGTGAAGAACTCTGCCAAAGTTAAATTGGTTAGTTTCCATGCAACTGCTGTTTTTCCGCATGATGTAATGGTGTCGGAAAATGACGTTCCTGAAGCGGGTAGTGCAGGTGATGTGTTTGCGTGGCTAACTTAGAGCCAGGACCGTAGCCAGGAGGGCGCAGGGAGGACGAACCACCCCCAACAATTTTTTTAGCCCCCTTCAAATATGTGTTGGACATAGTTTAGAAGTATTGACATAGTTTAAAACATTTGAGCCCCTCTTAGAAAACTCTTTGCCCCACCTGGTGTCCCAAGCTGGCTACGGGTCTGCTTGGAGCTCAGATTGTAAGTTTGAACTGCGAGTAGAGTGATCAGAGCCAACCGGCAGGCTGTCGAGTTTCGTATAAGTCCACTTTGTTCAACGGTATACTAACATTTGATGTCATAGAAAAAGTCATTCAACAAGAAAAGCTTAGTAAAGGTGTTGCTCTCATTTTGATGAATTCAGCATGATTTGGTAATACAGTTTTTGAAATAGATGTCTGTTGGTAACCAGTTCCGGCGCCACAGGGGGCTTTGGTGGGCTCAGCCCCCACCAAACAAATTTCCAAATCCCGCAAATTGAACTATAAAACACTATTAACCAAATGGATTTTTATCAAATTTTAGAATGTCAAGCCTCCCTGCACAAACGTAAAGCCTCCCCATTTAAGACCTTCCTGTGACGGTTCTCTTGGTAACGGACGAAGGCAAGTAATAACATTTTGCACATGTAACTGGAAGAAGCCCAGGGGTGTAGTGCTGAAAAAGAGGTTTAAAACGCCGGTCCTATACCAAATAAAAAGGAAGACTGCACCAAAATACTTCGAATAAAGTGAGCATTCGCATGCAAGAATTTCCGCACTGGATCTTTCTCTTTCACTGCAGACTTTTGACTAGCAGTGTGAATCTGCGTGTCGCTAGTAAATCTGCATGTTGTGCTTAATTTCAGGTTCAAGTTCGTTTCATTGACATATACAGTAGATAACTTTCAGCCAGCAAAATTTTAAACGACTTGAAGACTTTCTGGCGACGGTTCTAACGATATTCTCAAGCCTATGTTGGTTTGGATAGGGTAATCATAGCAAATCTTCATTACAACGGAAAATCACCAGGAAGTAGAGACATTTATGTTGACCCCCTACTTTTTTCCTTGACCCCGCAGTGCCCCCCGCCCAGTTTTTACATTCTAGAATCGCCAATGCCAATTTTGGCATTGACCAAGTTGGTAGTTTACGATAAAGATTGCAAGTCAGCATTTCTCACCTGGAGCCAGTTTTAAGCCTGTTTGACCTATTTTATCAAATTTGGTCTCGCACCTACAGAGGACCTCGTGCAAGAGCCGACAGATTTAACGTTTTAAGCCTTTTGTGTATTCTAAGAGAATTAAACCACTACTGAAACGTGAAGTGAACAATGAAACGTGCTTTACATCACTGAAAACATAGTACGAAATTGATATTATAGCCTGTTATATGCAGTATATATACTGTTTTGTTTTAGACAGGGATACTACACGAAATAACATACTGAAATGTTTACATCTGCAAAGTAGGTATGCCGCCAACACATCCCTTAATTTTTTCGTTTGATCCCCTGGAAAGAGTAAACTATTAAAAATTCATTGCGGTGGGCTTACCAGAGACTGAAAACCAACAGGGAACAACATTTGGCGAAACATGTTGGGTCCATATGCGCATATGTGCAGAAAGCAAAAAAATTAGGAAAAGTAATAATGAAGAAGGTGGCGACAAGCAGAAAAAAAATAAGACTCATAATCGACAGTGCAAGACAAGACCCATTTCAGTTTGTGAGTGTGTGATTGTGATCTTCAAAATGCTTTATTAATCCTTATATCTTTAAACAAGTACAAAATATGATCTTCTTTCATTTTAAATTCTTGTAAGCTAATTTGAGAGGTGAAAAGGGCGGCACTTTTATTGTGGGCCCCGGGTGGCACTTAGCTTCGCTACGCCACTGGGTGATGCTAATCGTAATACCACAAGAGAGTTATTACAACCGTTTGTCGAAGTTTTTTAAGCTGTTGCTAGCAACGAGGCTGAGGGTAACGATCAATGTTATTTCCACCTAAAACACGATTCTACTGGGGATTTTACCAGGGTCTCCAAACTAAGGCCCACGAAACTGTATCATCCGGCCCGCGAAGCCATTTCATCCGTTTGCAAAGACCTCTTTTCAATAATGTAAAAATAATATAATCAGGAAAAATTAGTTGACTTACTAGAATGTAACATATTCTGAAACAATCACATTATGTAAGATGTCCAGTCCTTGTACTGTTGTGTAATAGCTTATGTGGCCCTTTGAAAAACTGTTTGGAGACCTTGGATTAGACCCATGGATGCTGAAAGGTGTCTTTAATTTACAACACCTATTGTTGAAATAGGGTGGCTTCTGCGAAGGTGCAAGGTAATAATATACTTGATAATGCATTTTCAAAATTTCTTTCAAGTATATTACAGTAGTGGCAACCCAACAAAGTGTTCTGGCAAACCATAGACACCCACTGCGACAAAAAATATCACTGCTGGGTTCACCAAACAAGGTGACTTCCTAAGCAATGAGGAGTACATCCTTGGTAGATGGAGAGAGTACTTCAAAGACCTTTCAAACCCAGTAACTATCACACAATCGCACACACAATAGGTACCTTTGGGGGAGGAAAATACCATCACGGCAGCGGAATTTTCCAAGCTGTCAAAACACTGATTCTTGGAAGGCTGCAGGGGTGATGAAATCCGACCTGAAATGCTCAAAGTTTTTAATCAAAAAAGACTTCTTTGACTAACCCGTGTGTGTCAAGTAGCATGGTATTCTGAAAGGACACTTACGATTGACAAGCTGGGGAGATCGTCACCATGCACAAAAGGGGAGAAAGAAGAGAATGTTCCAACTACACTGGTATCTCTCTCCTTACCCCCTGAAAAAGTGTGTGCCAAGCGCCTTGAAAAAATGTGTCGCGAAATAATTGAACCAAAGCTGGGGGATACCCAGTGCTGTTTTCATCGCCGCCGTAGCACTCCAGGCCAAATTTTCACTTTCCAGCAAATTTTCGAGATATTTTGGGAGTATGCTAAAGACGTCTACCTACATGAGTTTTGTTGACCTCGGGAAATCATACGAACGGGTTCCTCGGGAAAAGCTTTGGGGAATCTTGCTGGAGTACGGTGCTGACGGCTGACTTTTACGGACCGTCGAGTCACTACATCCTGCTCAGACGTTTGTGTCCGTGTCGGGGGAGTTAAATCACAACCGCTCACTGTGGGTGCTGGACTCAGACAAGGATGTGTGCTGTCACCACTCCTCTTCACAGTCAATATGAATTGGGTCGAGAATGACATCTGAGTCAACGATGTTGGCATTGTTCGAAGATACATGATCAATCGTTTACTTTTTGATGACAATTTGGTGCTACTTGCATCCTCTGAACAGGGTCTTCAGCATGCACTCCAGCGGTTTTCTGCTGCATGAGACGAAGCAGAAATGACAATTAGCATTAAAAAGTCCGAAGTATTATGTCTCTCCAGAAATCCAAGTCAGTGTACACTGCACGTGAGTGACAATACTTTGCAGCAGATGGAGACGTTCAAAGCACGTTTGAGTGATATTCACAAGTAACGGAAGACAGAACAAAGAGATTGATACACGGATTGTTAAAGCAGACGCAAGTTCTGCTTCAGCTTTATCGCTCTATGGTATAAAATGGGAGCTTTCTTACACCGCCGCAAAGTTGTCAATTTGGTATTTGTTCCGATGCTCACCTATGGCCATAAATCTTTGGTATATGTCTGAAAGAGTGCTATCTCAAGTACAAGCGGCAGAATCGAGTTTTTGAGAAGAGTTCACGATGTGACATATTGCGACATAGTTCACGGCTATCAAATTTGTAAAGGTCTAAAGTTCTGAATGCCGAGCACTTCTCCTTCGAATGAGAATTCTCAGCTACGTTGGTTCGACCACGTGCCCGGAAAACCCAGGAAAATTGGAGGGACAAGTCGTGCCGTTTACACCCACGGGAAAGCAGTCCAGATGTCGACGAAGGGTCAGGTGGCGTGACTACATCACCGACCTTGCTTGTTCCCAGTGGCGTAGCAAGAGGGGGCTCTGGGAGCCGCGGGCCCTGGGCGGCACTTTGCTTATCAAAAATGAATTTTTGAAATGGTTTTAAAAGTTCTCGCTTTTCGTTATTATTTTTTAATAAATTTTTAAAAGATTTAGAAGTTCCGAATCTTTTCAGTTTTTGTGTTTAGAAGCCCTAGACTGGTAGGTTAGCCTATAAAAACACGACATGTGGCTGTGGAGTGAGCAAAGTGATAAAATGTTCATTCAAAGCCCGAGTCAAAACCCAATGTGCAAATGTTCTCCAGTGTTTGTCTTGAATTTAGTTTTTTTTTGACACACTTATTTGTGTGGTAATTGTGCCCCAGTCCCTACACTTTCCTCGCCAGGCAAAGCCATTTCCACCATCTCAGTGAAAAGTCCTTTGAACAAAGGAAAGAGATGACATTCAACTGCGGACTAACAAACATTAGGGCTGCGGTTTTTATTACCTCTCCACTCAAAATCTGATAAAAAGAAGTTTTGCATGAAATCACGGTAAATAGTCAAGGCTAGTTTAATCCTTTTTCTCGTATCGTTGGTTCCTCAGTAACGCCCCACCGTCGCATCATAACGTCACCTGGCACCTAGGCATTGGCGACGAAGATTGCGCTGGGGCGACGATAGCTAAGTGGTAGAGTGTCCGGCTCACAATCGGAAGGTTGTGTGTCCAATTCGCCGACACTTAGTGAAACGCCGTAGCGCCCCTTGGGCAAGATCGCTCCCCTCAACTGCCCCGGTAAGAAGCAACTTCAGGCATTGGCATGCCGCTATTGCTGTCGCCAAAATCATAAAAATATTTCTTGACACATCCCATGCTATTTTTTAATGTTCAGTGGGGATATTTTCAATAAGTGCTATAAGCTGTAGCCTAGTCATTAGATGGGCTTGCCATCATTAAATTTTGGCGGTTGAAGTGAAGAACTCTGCAAAGACAACTTTGCTCATTTGCTCAGTTTAATTGCAATGGCTGTCTACCTGCATGGCGTAATTGTGTCGGAAAGTGACGTTCTTGAAGCGGGGTAATAATGCATTTGGTGTGATTTCGTGAGTAACTTTGAGCTCAGATTGTCAGTTTGAACGGCAATAGAGTGAATCAGACTATCAGAGCCAGCCAATAGGCAACGTGAGTTTCGCAAAAGTCTCCTTTGTTCAACGGGGTTTACTGTTGTAACCTCTCCGGTGGCGTTGCGTTAAGACATTACTTAACATTTGCAGTCATAGAAAAATTCATTTCAACAAGTAAAGCTTAGAAAAGGTGTTGCTATCGTTTTGATGAATTTGAGGCAAGAACCTTAGTCTGAAAACCTAACNCAAGGGCACACGATATGTTTATATATAATTGTGGCNAAGGCTTTTGTTAAAAGGGGGCGTTAATCAAAACAGTTGTACAACTTGGCAATGGCTGTACTGAATAAAGTTGTTCAGCTCACTTACCGTCGAACGTAAGAAGTTGCAATCACCGCTAAGCATAAAAAATGCCTATGTCCAACCTGGCATGGTTTAGTAATACAGCTTTCGAAACAGACGTCTGTTGCTAAACAGTCCTGTCGCCATGGGGGCTTAGCCCCCCAAACAAACCTCCAATTCTTGAAATATGAAGCACTACAAATCAGTAGATTTTTTGTCAAATTTTAGAATGCCAATCCCCCCTGCAAAAACGTGAAGTCCCCAATTGAAGACCTTCTGGCAATGGTTCTGTTGGTAACGAACAAAGGCAAGGAATAACGCTACACACATGTTTTGGAAGAGGTCCAACACAACAGCGAGACCAAGTGCGCAGGTCACGATGAAGACTGCAAGCCAGGGCTTCTCAATCATCATTTTAGGCCTGTTTAAGATATTTTTTCTAAATGGGTCCCCGCACCTATAGAGGGGCCTTTTATACATACTAAGAGGATTAAACCAGTACTGAAACGTGAAGTATACAATGAAACGTTGTTTACATCACTGAGATCATACTATCAGATTGATTATTATAGCCTGGTATATGTAGTATATGCACTATTTTTAGTTAAAGATGGGGATAATATACGAAGTTTCAACATACAGAAATGTTTACATCTGTAAAGTACTGTAGGTATGCCGCCATCACATCCCTTAATTTTTTTGTGTAATCCCCTGAAATGAGTAAACTATCAAAGAGTCATGCGGTGAGCTCACCGGAGATTAAAAACTAACACGGAAGAAAATTGGACGAAACATGTCGGGTTCGTATATGCCCAGGTAAAGAAAGCAAAAAATAGAAAAATTAATGATATGAAAGGTGGTGGCAAGCAGAAAAAGCAAGACTCATAATCGACAATGAAAAACAAGACTTATTTCCAGTTTGTGAGTGCTTCATTGTGATTTCAAAGATGCTTTATTAATACTTATATCTTTAAATATGCACGAAACATAATCTCCTTTCATTTGAAATTTTTAAGAGCAAATTTTAGGGGTGGAAAGGGCGGCACTTAGCCTCGCTACGCCACTGCTTGTCTCGTCTTGGTGTGCAGCCAGCAGAACTATCAGAAATTGCTGTTGACCATGATTTATTTCGAGCCCTCCTAGGAGTGCCTCCCCCGTGACCCTCCCCAGAGAAAATGCGGTTATGGAAATGAATGAATTCAAAGTAAAGTTATTAAAACATTTTAAAAAAGTCAGTTTGGAAACATACGTTTTCAGCGTAGCACTTACTTTTTCACTGAGTTAATTTCTAGAATAGTTTTCATTTATGGAGGGGCTACTGATTTGCTGACTTTGAACGAAAAAAACGTTGTTTCACCATTTTGTTAAAAGTATTCATGAGCAACACCTATCCATTCAACTTGTTATTTGATCCAGACCGTTGAAGTTCAAGTACAGCATGCCAGAAATGCCATTGGGAAAATTTTCTTCCAACAACATCACACTGACCTTCATCTTACAAGTTGAGATCGACTTTGATCTGCTCGATGGGTCGCAGTTAAACGCTTTGGTGATCAACGCGGTGAGTATGAGACTCCCTACAAAACGAGAAACAGGTGCAACGGAATGGAAAGCTTGTTAGAATGCCTCTGTTTCTTCGGATTCTGTTCACACTAAACAAAACCAACACGGTGATGCTCACAAGAAAGTCTAAATGTTTCGAATCTTGAAGCAGTCAGAAGCAAACAAATCGTTTGACAAAGAGGAAGTCTTTCTTGTATTAAATATTTTCAGGGTTGTATAATATCTAAAATACGTTCAAATAAACAAACTTGAGAAACGTAAAAAAATAGAAAGCGTGTGAATTATGAAGCAATAAGAATTACTGTGCAGTTGATTGTTTTATGCAGAAACCACCTTATAACGAAATGCAGAATTATTCATGAATTATTGAGCGGTAACGTCTTTTAACAAAATGTTACGTTAAGGAGGCAATCTGATTTTTAATATTCACTATTTTTTGCTGACCAAATATCCAGTGAAACCAGTGTCAGTGATAAAGCCAAAGAGTGTACCAAAACACTTGACAATACATTTGTTTGTCATGATAGGCAGTTGATGCATCTGGATGTGTGTCAGTTGATAACCATTTAATTATTGGATCTCTGACGAAACTTTCACTGGACCTTGGATTGGTCAAGACCAACGTTGGAATTGTACCTTTGACTTTTGTCAACCTTTTATTGCAACTGTTGATCCCCACAACAATCCTTCCTGCCATTAACAGTACGTCAATACGTCAATCAAAATTCGATTGTGTTTGATTACATTTTTTGCTGTGCATACCATAGCCGTTGGAACACAGCACAAAATATCGAAGGTGCGTCTTTCAAAGATTTTATCAGATGCATAAATCAACCACTTATTTGTAAAAAATCGAAATTCAGCCCATCTTACAACACAAAGAAAATACTGAATGTCTTTTACATAAATTACAGATAAATATGATCGAGGCGATTTAGCGATTGTAGTAAAATAAATCTGGATACAGCCAAACAAGATTCAAAGGTACAGAGAGCGAGATTCATTTAACTGTCAATTTTCTTAACTTGGACTGCTGCTCTGATTTATTTTGTCTCAGAATAAAGTTATTTAGATATCTAACTAATCAACTAGTCAATTCACGCCTGCACACTATGTTTGATGAATTCTGCGGAACATCCACCTTTTTGACAGTTTCAATAGGTACTTACGCCAACTGCAAGTAACAATTTTAAACAAGTTTGTTACCAGAATATGGAAGGGATTCACAGAAAGGTGCAATAAAGTTCAGATGCTGTTTATCAATTGATTATTTCTACTCTGCATGGTAATTCAAGATGCATGTTCACTGAAGTTTAAGAGGGAAGCTTTCAAAAATTTGTTTGTTATGCTACTTACAACAAATTGCACCACCAATTATATTAAGTAAATGTTTCTTACCAAGGACAGTATGAAGCTGTAGTCGGGCAGTAGTTGGAGCGCAGTTGGAATCGCATCTTCATGTGCTTTTGATTCTCCTATTTTGTGTTCTTTTCTAAAATAACTACTGCATAGTGTCACGTTATTCATCATATTTTGAAACAGAAATAGCTGAGCAAGGTATTGAAATCAAACCTTTCCTTGGCTTCATGGTGAAAGATGAAAAAGTTGTCTTGGAAGACGTAAGTTGATGCCATGTTTGCGCCTATATAGTTCTACTGACATGAAAAATATTTGAATGCAATCAGCTTTATGCGTCAAGAACATGCAGTAGTACCCTACTTTAGGTTCACACTGATTTACCAGAAATGCCTTTGGTTCTGTAGAACTTCATTTCCAACTGTTGTAGGTTCTAAAAGACGCAGTTAGTAACAATTCTTTTTGGATTCACGTTTGCTGTATTTCCCCGAATAGTTCTTTTTATAATGGTTGTTATTATCTTAAAATGCAAGGTATTTCAAAATCAAGACGTTTCATAACATTCCGCATTTTTGTTTGCGTGATTACGTAGACAAAGTTGATGTTCTCTTGCAGGGCACTGTGAAAATAGCCGCAGATATGGAGTACGAAAATGATCAGGAGCTATGAGTTTTTGGTCTCAGTTCACTGACTGCCGCCGTTTTTGAAACATGCGGAAAATTCTAATCAAAACATCAGCTTGGAAGTGAATCAATTTCTGATCTGAAACAAAAACATGAATATAAGCGATGGGAAATGGCGGCACAACTGAAAAAACTTTTTGTCAAGTTTGCTGATTATAAAGCTCATGCAGGAAAGGCTGTTGCTGTTTTAGTGCAAGTGCTGCATAAAACTTATCTATATGAAAAAGGGTGTTTCTTGTGGTGCAGAAATCATGTCAAAAAAGAGAAGCTCTGCGCGGAACAATCATAAAAGGAACTAACTCCACGTTACAACCAAATATCCGAAAGTAGTGCAGGAAGAAAGAAACCGCTGCAGTCATGATATTAATATTATTATAGTTGTTGCATGTTAAATTGTAGTCTTGTTTTATTTTCGTGTGATTGCTTTCGAAAGGGTCGTTGAAACGATAATATGTATGCTACTCTGGTGTTGCGTGAAAAAGTGTAAACCCAGACCGTAGAACGGACATGGACAAACTACGGGCCGCGGATCACATGCAGGTTAAGCTTTTTAATCCGGCAGTAAGCTCATCCAAATATATTAATATAGCCTATTCATAATTTTCATCTTTCATTTATTTTCATCTATACAAACACTTCATCCATCTGCTTCCTATCAAGGCCAGTGCCAAAATTCAGAACCAGATGTGGCCCGCCAGTCCAACAGCTCGCTCACCCCAGTTTGCAACAACCAGGCCAGATTCCTGAACTTAATTTTTAACATTTTCTACTTAGACATGGATAGTAGTGATTGGTGAGGTGCATGAAGTTTATGAAAAATCACGGAAGCGAGCTCAACGGCAAGAAAGTTGAACAGCACTGATTAATCGAATTAAGCAGCAATGCAGCGATAGACCTTGTTTCAAAGAGTATTCGCTTTGCCTTTAACATTTCTTATAGTAAGTTTTGTGTTGAAATCTGTTGATAGTTAGAAGCATTTTGTTTTCAATTTATTTCACCTTACTTCATATAACATTCTCTCAAGGTTGATTAAGCTGGCTATCCCAAGATTTCGGAAATAGTAAACCTGAAACAGAAAGCTTCGCAGTTAAAGGTTACCTACAATAAAATTGACTATACCTTGTAGTTTTGATTATATACCCAAACTAGATAAAGAAGACTTCTTTGTTTTTAGCTGCTAACGAGTTCCTTTTGCAGAGGAAAAGGCAGGTGAAGCTTCCAGCAGGTGTACATGTGCTTTTTAAACTTATCTCGAATAGTTCGCTCCTATACTCGTCTGGATTAGTTTGGCCCTCGCCATTACAGAGTGCGTTTCAGTCTTATATTTGTCTAGGTAGGTTTGACCATTGACAATATGCAGTGAAAGCCCTCGCCAATACAGAGTGAAAACCCCACAAGGCAAAGTTTCGTTTTTAAGAGAAACTTTAAAATAATATTTACTGATGCGATATTTTTGCCTTTTTCTGTGCATTTGCATAAGGTGACCCGTTCGCTATTCTCGCCATTGTTCTTTTTCTCAGCAGAATACCCTTGGGAAATACCATTGAGTTTAAATATGTGAAAAACTCGGAAGTTCTACTTTGTGAAATACGTATAATTGCAAGGTATGATAGTTACTTCTACTGAGAGGTGACTGAATGCCAGTTTATCGAGAAACAGTTGTCAGAGCACCATTGGAAGAATGGCAGTTCTCCAAGTGGCAGTGCTTTACGTGGCAAGTGTCCGGGTTGCAATTGTTGGCCAATAGAAATTGATGTTGGGTAGAATTTGTCTAAGGTCACAACAGGCTGTCTGGACAAAGTCAAACGGAAATTTTCTTGCCGGTATTTTTTTTAGGCAGAATTTAAGTTTGGTCACAAGTGCATGCGACACTAAGCGCAAGAGTTTATTTTAGCATTCCGAAAATTCTGCGCTCAAGGCGCGTGACTCCACCTGCGCATTCAGCAACTGCGACTAGATCGATTATTCATGGCCGTTGACTCCCACAGCCGAAAGCCGTCTTCGAATGGAGCAGCATTTCCTCATGATGAGCATTGATGACGCTTTTTTGCTTCCTTCTCTGTCGTTTGGAGTATCCACTGAGCCTGAAATGAGGCGCTATTCACTTTGTTTTATCATCTCACGCCCTTGCTTTTCGCTCCAATATGTTTTTCTAATAACCCAAGCACACTGGAATTTGTTTACTGATTTTAACTGCACTGTAATTCCGTTCGGAATTTATTTCTTTGGTCAAGTAATAAATTCTGAGGCAATGCAGGTTTTATGTTTCTTTATGACTCTCACATGTATAATGTTTGACATGTAAGTCAGATTACTGTATTGATGTTATAAATTAATTGATGAAAATAAACTTAAAAATATCAGTCCGTTCAACGAACCTTTTGCGTTTTCACTAAACATCTTGTTTGTCTCAGTGGATAGTGAATAATCGGTTCATGCACATACAGTAGCTGGATTGCGCATCCCAAGTACATTTGCTGCCTACCAAACAAATGCAACACTTTTTGCTCGAACGTAAGTGCAATTGTGCAGAGCTTCTGCAAAACATTTCAATCGATGCTTTAAACAATAGACTTCCCAGCGCCGCCATTATAAAAAGCATTTTAATGTGTTGCAGACAGCAAATAAAGGCAATGTTTTATTGTTTCTTATGATTCAGCTCGTAAAGAGAGGTAATAGAAAAAGCCATCGCACAATGCGTAAACCAACTGTCAGTGAACATTAGAGCAAACGAAAACACAATATCATCATAGCTGATCAACGTAAACAAAGAGTGGCACTGTGTTATACAGGATAATAGCGGTCATCTAGTCAACCAACGCCGTTGATCATTTTGTGAAAAGTGTTGAAAAACGACTGTTGGAGACCAAATAAGCACAGTTAGGAAAACAAATAAATACAGAACACGGTGAAGTAAATTTACAGATGAAAGAGCATGCCTATGTGCACGGAAGAGTGGATCGAATTTAACTGAAGAAATTTGATGTGGTTAATACAAAATATGGAACAACAAACGTGAAAGAAAAAAGTAAAAACTAATTAATGAGGGATCAAAGAAAACAAAGCTATATAAAAAAAAACTATGGAGTGTACTTTCATGATGAAAAAAGGGGGTGTGCACAGGAAGTAGCCTAAGACAAAAAGTGAATATACATAGAAAAATAAACAGAATCAGAAACATATTTGGAGTCTATGTTAAAGTAATTTTATCGATTAGATTAGAATTATCAAGTTTTTTTCCACACGTTTCATTCGAAACCGCATTTTTACTCAACCGGAAGTGACTATTGTTACCTTCATTTTGTGGTAGCTCATGTAAAACTTTTTTTAAGTTTTCAAAGCGATTATAGATGTAATACATGTAACACGAGCATGCGACCTTCGGTAGCAATAAAATCTTCAATGTGGCCATCCGTAGAAAATGTTTGCCCACCTCTGGCTTGCACCAATGTTTTTTAATCAGTGAAATTGTGCGTTTCGTTAAATCAAAATAAATGCAAGATTAAAGCCAAGAAAATTTTGCTCGAGGATTTGGCGGCACAGATTCATTTAGGCGGCAACTATACTTGACCTGAACGTGGCCTTGAAATCAAATCACTTTTCGGATGCTGTCATTCTACCGCCTATATAGACACGCGCGGGTGACAAGAACGTATGCTGTGCAAGCGGAAGCACACGCGTGCATATAGTCGCTGACGACTTGCCTGCAAATGCGCAGCGTCTTTGCTTACGTCAAAAGAGCAAAATGGAAGACCGAGCTATTCGTGAAATCAATATTTCGATTTTCACGAAGCACACCTTGCGTTTACGTTTCACGACTCAATTTTCACGAGACATTCTTCGTGACAACGTTTCACTTTTCACGAAACACTTTATGACAACATTTAAATTTTCACGAAACACTTTATGACAACATTTAACTTTTCACGAAACACTTTATGACAACATTTAACTTTTCACGAAACACTTTATGACAACATTTAACGTTTTACAAACATTCCTTGAGAGGCACCTTCCACAACCACGAATAGCACCCACCTGCGATGTGTGGAACTGCTCGGACAGGCAGTCGTGGTGCTTGAAATGTTTGAGCTGAAACTCG
>JGI24158J21664_10007453_pt1 | contig 14530 bp, 10 predicted proteins | sample Ectturendosymbi3_FD_21664 | JGI IMG/M metagenome (IMG submission 21664) | reverse complement strand
TTCTTTCCGGAGCTGGTCGCGTGTGACGGATCTGCTTGACTGATTACAATCGATCTTGCTCGTCAGAACAGATACGATGGCAACGCGTGTGGGGATTGCGATGAGGTCGAACGCAAAGCGTGGAGCGGTGATCCCGTCGGGTCAACGAGGTCGCTGCGCACGTTTGCTGTATGCAGATTGGGACCTGCTCAGCTGTATGCAAATTACCTTCTCAGGCGAACAAAACCTGTGCCTTCTCACACAGCAGCTTCTGTGTCGGCTACTTTCGACTAAGTATCACGTTGCTGGGCATTCGTTTAAATTAACGGGAGAGCGTGTTGTTCACTAATCCACGATAACAAACAAGTACGGCATCAAGATTATTTTCGGAGCCAGGTTTACCGACAAGCGAACGAAATTCGCTAACACGCACTATAGCAGCGCTTTCCAGTTGGGTATGCTTCTATCACAACAAGTTTATTTTCCAAAGACGTCAAGTGGCGAAGAGAGAAAAGTTGCGGTACGGTCCACTCGGAGCTGCCTTTTGCTTCAGTTGATTTTACAGTGAATCACAAGGCGACGGTTTTCGCCCGCGAGACCTGGGTTAGAGTCAAAGTCAACATGGACACACTCTTTTCGAAGCAATATTTTCACGCGAAAGCGAAAAAGAGAGCTGGACAGTTAACACAGGATGACTAACGGTTAACTTTTCGGCAGGCTTTTTGTGCGAATACCCTTTATGATCTTCCAAGACGATGACTATGAGACACACACCCACAACGCGACACCGCCGAGTTTCGAAGATAACCTTTGAGAAAATGCTGAGCACCGTTTGGTATCGTTTTCCAATAACAGCAATATACTAATGGAGCCGAATTCGAAGCGCCTTTGGAGAGTGCACAAGAAAAAGCGGAGCAAAGTCTGAAACCCGTGAGTTTTATTAACTTCGCTTAATGTCTCAAGGCACGTTCTCTCGTCGCTGAAATGCGAAGAAGTCTCGGATTCGGGTCACTGAGCTTCTGCGACCTTTGACCGGGGGTCAAGCAGCTGATTTTCGCGCAAGGGAATTAACGGCGATATGAATGAATTCGCAAAGTTCATTGTTATATTACAAAAAAAAGCATATCGACGCGTTCTTTCAGAGTCAGAGACGAACGCTTTTAAGACAGTGGGTTCAAAAGAAAACAAAACGCTTCGTGAAATCCACTTTGGTGATTTTCAATGCGAAGAAAATAACATCGCAATAAAGTCACCATACACGCGTAACTATGACGTGATGATGACGGCATCGAGAAAATGCAAAGGGGGGTGACACTGTATGGTACCCTTCGGCATTCTTATACAAGACTGGGGTCGTATTAATGGCTGAACGTCCGGAAAAAAGTTTCAGTCGGCACTTGGGGATGGACCCCAGTAAGACCATATATGACAATAGACTCTGAAATTAACCAGAAAAATGAAAATTACATCGAAGCCGCAGCATTTCGATGTGGTTCGTGATGGATCGATGTGGTTCGTGATGGAAAAACGTCAAGACGTCGTTCGTCGCCCCCAAACAATCGCAGCGCGCTTTCGGAAAATCGGGTGGGGGGAATGGGTGGGGCGAGTCGGATGCCCGCCGTGGCGTGACCGGACTTGCGAAAAAACGCGTCGTAAAAATATCAGGAGCAACAACTCATAAAATCTAGCGACGGCAACTTCGCGAGTGCAATTGATTTTTCAAACCATCACAACAACAGCAACATATTCCGGCGCGTTTCAGACTGGAAACCCCCCTTTTCCAGTCTTTTTAAAAAAGCGGTCACGCTCGAACGGCACGTGACGTCACTCGCGCATTGCGACACTCGCAAGTTTGCAGGTGGTCGACGTACGACGAGTAAGGCATGCAGCCTACTGTTACGCAGTAAAATTATTCGAAAGCGATGTCTAGGACTCAAACTCGGGGTCCGCTGCGGCGGTGATTTTTCAAATTCTTTCGCTACAAGCGCTTGAGCACCCGCTTCTTCTCTTTGCGTTTCTTTTCCAGCAACTTGTCCGCGGCGTGTTTTTTAACGGCGGGCGCGCCGTTGGCGCCCGAGTCCGCGAGTTTGTGAACGCCGCTCGTGGACGGCTTATCTTCACCACTGTTCGTTTTGCCCGACGACGACGGGACAGCGTGGATCTCGGTCATCAGCTTCGCGCGCGCTTCGTAGTCTGCGTAGTGTTCGAGCAACAGACGACCAGCCTCCTCGTTGAGCGCCGATTCGGGGTTGGGGTGGATGAGGAGGCATTTGATGGTCTGCGAGGTTTAACAGTAGTTGCTTTCAGTGTTTTGCTGCTGGTGACAAAAAAAAAGCTTATTTTCGGTAACTAATGACTTACATCTGATCTTCAGGGGAAAGCTTTCGCAATATTTTGTTTCGCTCTGGCCGAGTCAGGGAGCCAAAGCTTTATGATAATAGTAGACTTATTATATTGCTTTGGCACATTTCGCAGAAACGCTACGACCTGCTTCACAATTAATTTATTTCGTTCGATTTTTGTGTTTTTGCACCAACACAACCTCCGTAAACGAAACAGCAGGAAAAATCCGTTTTGCCAGATGTGACAGGAAACTTTTGCCACCTGCCACAGGAAAAGTTTGACACCTGTCACATGAAATTTTTGCCACCTGTCACAGGAAACTTTTGCTATTTGTCACAGAGAAATTGGGCGTCTTTCCACCTACCAAAGCAATCCTTTAAGTAGCCAGCAAAAAAACACAATAATGTTGAGGGTCCCGATGCTAGGAAATTCATATCGAGTACCATGCCCTTTCAAACTGAGACTAACCACATGGGTTATTCACTACTGATATTTCATCACTGTTTTGATCAGTCACGAGACAGTTACTGTGTTTCAGAAACACAATTTTAAAAAGCACTTTTAATATTTCTTTTGAACGCAGCCTACCGCAGTATGAACTGTGGAATGAAACAAAACATAGGGTAGAAAGTTAGAAACTAAGTAACAGAAAATTGAGTTTGAAGAAGCCCCAGTTTAGCATTTCACTTGTTTGAGTGATGGAGCAACAAATGATAAAAACCATTTTTCTTGACATTCGTGTTAGAGTGTGCCTTTTTTGTGTTAAAATCACTATATTTTCATGTCATACATGACAACATGCCTGCTTTTTTTCGCTGAGACATTTCGGTCATTTGTCTCACAGTTGTATTAAAACTCGCCGTATCAGCGTTTTTTAGCCTATATTTTCAGACATTCTGACCGAAATGACTTAATTTTTTTCGGTCATTTTAAAATCTTTTCGGTCTATGACCGAAAAAAAACCAGCAACATACACTTCAGTGGTTGTTTATTTGCATGAGCTTGATTGTATCCAGTGGACGCAAACGCACGGTAAGCTTTGTGTGTAATTGTGTATGAACAAAACGACTCCTCCAGAAAGCTAAGTGTTATAAGCCTTAGTTGCCAACAAAACTCGACCTAAAAATGAGCCAAAAGCTTCAATCACAAATTTTTTCCTTGTTACCAAATAATCTGTCTCGCAGAAAACAAATTAATCACTTTACTGTAAATTATATCGATGGGAGGCAAGCAAAAGCAAACGCTTACACGCTTGGCCAGACAAGCAGTTCGGTAACTTACCAGCAGTACGTTTCGAATTCCCATCTTTGAGTTCCAGTCTTGCTTTAATGTGTTCACGCATATTTCTCCCGAGCTACTCACGTTTGGATGGAAGATCTTTGTTAGGAAGTATCCTTTTGGTGGAGATGATGGAAACTCTTTGGTGAGGCAGATCTTCATCTTAAACACTCCGCCAGCAAACGGAGTACCCTCTAAGCAAACAGATAGTATGTACCGATGTAAAAACAAAGATTAAAAGGTTAAAATTTTGAAAAGCATCTAGCGTTTCTTTGATGTGAAAATTCTTTGATGTGATTAGGTAGCATGGCAACTATCCATTGCTGGTGACCANACGTAACTCTTGAACAATTCCAGTGTGGCAACATAGTTCATCCAGTATATGAAGCAACTGTTTCATTTGCCTTCTTGNCTATAATTACAAGAGTTCAACACCAAGTGCCACAAGACCAATTTACTCATCGATGCATAAGATCTCAAATTCAGAGTAGAAAGAACACAAAACAAAACAGCTGCTTTGTCTAATGACAGCATTAGATGATAGGAAGCTGAGCTGACACCAAACAACACAGCAATCATTGTTGTTTTAACATGACAATACAAAACCGACCTCAAAACCCCAGCTCATACTAACGAGCACGTTTTCTTTCCATGGCTTGGCTCTAATCAGGCCAGCAACAACGACTGTCCAAACCAGCAAATGAGCTTAGAACTTAAATTTTAAGTTTAATAAAAATATTAACTCATTTGTTGTGCAACGCGGCAATTAACTTTATGTTCAACTAATGTTGGACATGTTTTTTTCAATTTTTTCATGTATACACAGCCTCTCAGCAGTTTAACAGCAGATTTTTTTATTCCCACAATTTTTAGTACATACTGTAGTTTACACTGCCAGTTCAAAATGGTACCAGTATCTACCACAAATTATAAGCTCAATGCTTCCTTTTCCTCGTCAATATTCTGGTCGGATGAATTTCTATTACCACACTCACAAAAAACATGTATTTCATTTTCCATTGTAGAATACTCAATGTAAAAGCCTCTGACAGAACCCACAGCTTTGGCCTGTTTTTCCACGTTGATCTAAACTTCAGTTTAGAGCAGGGGTTGGCAATGGCAAGTTGGATTTGACTTGCTAGGTGAAATCAACCAGCTTATAACCTCTCACATTATCATATGCATGCAGCTGACTTATCTTTGTAATATTTAGCTTCAGAACATATTAAATAGGAAAACAGCTTGCATACTATAGATACCTGCCGGTAACTGTGCATGCATAGAACTGAAACGCTTTTGTGACAATCATTCATCTTCCAATGATGGTACTTATGAATCAAACAGACGAATAGAACAAAAAAGAGGATCACTTGATCATGCGTGTGGCCACCAACAACTTAACCTAATACATTTTTGCATATGAGACACTGGAATTAATTTTGAGATCTCTATTTAGGGTCTCATGTTTTTTACAAATAACAAATCAATAACAAAAACCATCCACATCATGCAACTGCAGCTACAGAACCACTTACGGGGGCCTTCCAAAGTGGCATGAATTTCTGATACATCATCTTCATTCATCGTTAACTGAATTCCTTCAACTGGATCAGTTTTAAGAGCAGTAAACTCCTTATAAACTTGCCGCACAATATGAGGTGATAGATTTTCTTGGTTTCCATGCTAAAGACAATAACACGAGCAAGTTCAAACATTTATAGAAATATAAAAAATGCTACTCCAGAGCATTAAAAACATCATCTGAAATTTATGCGACAGCATTCAGCAAAAATAAACTACAATGAAAATGTTTTACTTTCAAGAAGTTTACCAAGTGCAAATGCTTACCATAGACATAATGGATTTGTTTTCAACCTTAATCAAACAACTTGTTTTTTAATCCACACCTATAAAAGCTGAAAAACACATATACAAAATATGTAAGCCTGACATAATTTTTTTTAGTGTCTAGTGATAAAGGAAAGAAAAAAATGCCAGACTTGTTAATTTTATTGCTAATGGTGTTGCTTTAGGACAGGGTCTCCAAACTTTTTTTAGAGGGTCACATAAGATATTACACAACAGTTCAAAGGTCAGACATTTTGTGTACTGTTTTGTTTCAGGATATGTTTGATAATGTCAATATAACTTTGCAGGCCGGATTTTGTCCCAGTTTAGAGACCCCTGCCTTTAAGAGATTAGAAATAATTCAATTGCCTAACTCTCCCTGTGCAAAGGGGTGTCAGCTGTTTCTGATAATTTGAGTTCTATCATGGTAGTACCCTACTTGTGTTTTGCCACAAGCATCTTGTAAAACAAAATATTTATTATGAAGCAGCACTTCAATCAAAAATTTAGAACATTGGAACTTCAATAAAAATTTTGTGATTGAGATTGCTAAAATCATCTTTGAAAGCTTCAAGGCATTTCGTTTGAAGAAGTTTTTGTTTACCATTAAAATTCCACTATTAGCCTGGCCTATGCAGACACATGCACAAACACAAGCATCTGAAACAAGCAACAGGAGAACCATACATCTGCAATATGACCTTGATTCACACAGAAATGCATATTATATGAAGAAAACTAGATTCTTATGAACAGATGCAGAGAATGATACAAACAAACCTTAGGTGCTGGTCTGGCTATTCACAAGTTTATCAAGCCTAGTGTTATGTTCAACTAACAATGACTTTTTTAAAATACTAAACATTGAAAAACAAAACAAGTTGCCATTCTCCATGAAAGACACATGTTTCAGAAACTGATTCATTAGAATACATCAAGCTGGTAGTACAAACTGCCACTATTCAAGTCAACCCCTACCTTGGTGGAACAAAATGCCGATCTAAAGCAATCCCTATGCTGGTGGTACAATACAAACAGTCACACTTCAAGTCAGTCCATATGCTGGTGGCCGATCCCTTCCCTGGTAGTACATCCCTAGTTGGTGGTACCAACACCGCTGACTAGTCCTCTTGCACAGCAACACTAGTCACTGCCCACGTGACCACGTTGACAGTGATGTGAACCAAATGCCTCCAACTCAGTTTTGTATCTGGCACAAAACCGGATACAGTTTTAGTCCTTCAAAACTGAAAACCGGAAACAGTCATTTAGACACTACCTTTTGTTTTTGTCGACATTCTGATCAACACAACTGCAGCTCACCTCCTTTTTTGTATGACAGACAGTTTTTGATCATCTCTTTCAAATGGTGGCATGTGTTTAAAGAACAATGTTCAGCTCAGTGATAAACTGTGCATATATAGTTTCAGCCCTAACTTTCTATGTCTAGTTCTTTGTAACTCATAACTTTGTGTTATTTGCATTTGGGAACCCACAATAAGTACTTTAGCCTTAACTAAGTGTTTCTGCTTCCAGGAAGATGTCTTCTAAATTCACATTGTTGTGCTATGATTATATCATTGTAACCTTGTAATACGCTTTTCCTGAATCAGCAAGAGGATACAGTAAGCACCAAGCCAACTTTTAAATTCTCAATCTCGCAAACATGCCTGTTGAAACTTAAGACAGTACTACTTTGGTTTTAGCCCAGTGGTTCTCAACCTTTCATCGTTTGTGGCCCCTCCAAACGACTCTCAACACTTGTGGCCCCTGCTCATCAACAGGGTTTTGCAATATCACAGCAGAGCTATTTAGTAAAGGCCTCTGCTCATGGCCCCCAAGGGGGGTCGAGGGCCCCAGTTGATAAATCCTGGTTTAGCCACTCCTGTTGAGCCCAGCTGGACTGAGAGTTCATCAAGATAAACAGTGAATAAATATGGTCTCAGAAGCCACCTTGCCTTACCCCATTGGTTACAGCAAAGGGAGATGAAAAGCTAGTGCCCCACTTTACTTGCATGGTTGTTGTCTATGCCAACTTGTCAGCAGTCTTACTATGACCATGGGTACATTGCGCTTCACTTGTTTAACAAACAGCAGGTTATGGTTAGTTCTGTCAACTGCCTTAGAACAGCTATGTCCAACCAGTGGCCCGCATGCGGCCCAGTTTAGGTTTTCGCTATAGTAAAAGCATACATTCTGATAACCTGTCCTTATTTTGATAATCTTCAATTTGACATTTTTGATGCAGGTGGTCCTCAGTGCCATTTTTATCACATCTGTTGCCACTGCAGTTTGGATTCAAACACTTTCAGTATGCAGTATTAGTTTAAGCTTAATTTAGTTTGCAAAGAATAAAGTTAGTCATTCAATGTTAGTATGTCATTCATTATGCAGCCCTGGTTGAGATAGTGACATGACTTTTGGCTCAGTAAGCCATTTGGGTCGGACATAGTTGCCTTAAGAAACATCCAAGAAAGCTGCAAACACTGGTGTATCCTTGTTTACATAATATGATACAGTCTGCTCAAGTAAAAATATACACATATCAGTGCCATCTTCTGGTTATAAAAGCGTTATGAAGATGAGGTATTTTTGATGAATAACAAGAAGGTACAAAAGTTTTATCTCCCAAAAGAAGCAACATATGCAAAATGAACACAGTTAAGAAAACAAGTGCAGGAAAATGGTAATATAACAGCACAGAAGCGCAAATGGTAAATCAAATATATATATATCAGGGTTTTTTAAAGAAAAATGTTAGATACCTGGTATGGCCCTGTAGGGACCCAATTTCTCTGATTGTAGGGACCCGATTTTCAATTCAAGGGATCTGAATCGTGTCCCTAAAACACTTTAAAAAACACTGTATATATATGCATAACAAACATTAATGCAACATAGATGGTGGAGAAGCAATGGGTGAAGAGTTAAGGTATGTGCAGATGAGCAGGCAAAGCATCCACATAGGTGAGAGAAGCAACAATATTAGTTATGAGGCAAAGAGCAATGAAGACAGTAGTCTAAAGAAATCCGCACAAAAACTTTTCCAAGACCCTAAAATCAAAATCACAGGCCAAAGTGAACGCCACCTTGGAGCAATAATTGGGACAGAATTATTCAGGGAACAGTACACTAAAAACAAGGTTGAGGATTGGATAAAAGACATTCAGATGCTTTTAAATTATGCACAAGATGATCCTCAAGCAGCCTACTCAGCGTTCACCAAAGGATTATCCTCCAGATCCAGGTGGACTCATTTCCAAAGAACAGTACCTGACACAAATGATTTTTATTTAAATCACCGCAAAATGCCATCTGAGATCAGTTTAATCCTGCTCTGGTAAGACGCAAGGTAAGTGATGCGGAAAGACAAATATTAGTTCTTTCTTTCAGGCATGGTGGATTAGGTCTGACAAATCCTCAGGAAACTGCCAAGGACAGAATGTGAGAACTCCTTTCTGATCACTGCTAAACTAACAGACCAACTCAATCTTGATTACAACTAGAGATCAACCGATATGTGGGCCTGGCTGATATATCAGTCGATATTTAGGTTTTACCGATTATTGGTATCGGCTGCAGTAGGTGTTGACAAAACGCCGTCATATTCCTCACGCATCCAGAAAACTTGTGCAAGAAACAGTTATCTTGCAGCAATGCTAGCAGGTGCGTTTTCATAAACAAGCGGACAAGATTAATCATGGAGCATGCATCGGCTGTCGCAGCCACAACAAAAGCATCATCGGGAAGTTTTGCAATGCTTGAAGCTGTCTAGATCATGCTACCATGTGCAGGTGTTATGTACGAATAAACTCCCGTTGTAATTCTAGAGAAATTTCACAGCACGAAAAGTGTGACTGCAACTTAAGGTGCAGAAGTCCAATCGATGTCTAGTTTAGTGTAGATGAATTAAAAAATGCTTCCATGAAAAATGAATTGCATTATGTCATGCAACATTTGTGGCGTTATGAGTATCACTACTACAAATGCAATCGCTACTCACTAGTGATGCCAACTGTCACTGTGAAGCAATTGCACGTAACATCATAATTTTTAAGGATTCTACTTTTGTTAACTTGATGCATTAGGCTATAAGCATGCTGATTTATATTGTACGCAAGCTAAAATGTTCTGTTTGTGGGTTAAGTTAATAGACATTTTCTACAAGGCATGTTAATGATAATTGTGATCTCACAATTCAAGCTGTTGCAAGTGGCAACGTGCTGGTTTGTCGATATGGCACACAAATTATGGAAACGCTACTCCAGCCTTTTACAAATATGTTGAAGTGGTGATCTGGCATTTAGTCCAATAGCGGCACAGTAGTCAGTATTCATTGTTGCATCACAACTGCTGTTGTCCGTTTGTTAAACACGACCAGCAAAAGCAGTGTTTGCGACAACGCAACTTACGCAAGCTACAGTAGAAGCACAGTATTTGTAATTGGATAAGAACTGCTGCAGCATTATTACACAATCATCAGATGCGTAATTCACACATGTGCATGCTAGCTATTGTCGTGGTGACTTTGTTCTTATGGAATTTACTTCTGGCGGATGGGTGGTAATCAGTTATAGCCTATTGCTGCTTAATACAAATAATTTTGTTTAGGCTAGATTGTAGATGACCAGCTAACTTACTGCAGGCTACTTGGTGAAAATGCAGAAAAACTTTGCTTCGTATATGACAATCTTAAACTGTTGAGATGGAACTATTGAGTGTTGACAAATCAGTTGAGGTGTTTCATTTCACATACCAATGCCAGTACTTCAATTGCAGTAACTAATGCAACTAGTTTGCTTTTTTATGGACATGCAGTTATTATATGTTACATTACATCAAAATTCCCAACTTCATTCTTTAAGACTTGGATTGACTTTTCAAATTGAAAACCCACTGAGTTGCAGAAGAGTCTGGTTTGTGAAACACAATTTCACAAGAGTTATAATGTAGTACAGTGACTGTTAACAAGCATACTATCATAGACCAAAAAAGCTACTGCTGTTTTGGAAAAATTTTTATTTTGGGGTATGGTTAAATTAATACAGTATTGTACTAATATCAACCTCCTTAACTTGATGCTCTGTTTAGTACTTCAGCCTTTTCATTGTTCACCATCTTTCAACCTTCAAGCATGTTTTTTTTCTTTTTTTGTTGCAGGCACTGTAAGCAGTTCTCTTTCATTGTGTTCTNTCCTTATTGTTTTGTTATTTTTAACATTCTTTTTTTATTCATGGCACTGTGTTCATTCATTGCATACAGTGTATACTTTGCTAACTGCATACAGTGTATACTTTGCTAACTGCATATAGTGTATACTTTGCTAACAAGTTAATCAGATTAATTACAAATCATTGTAAAATATTGAAATTGCTGCAATTTGAAAAATTTCAGCTCATGAATCCTGATATTTTAAGTTTTTGCAAAAAAGGTAAGGCATAGAATACATTATAATTTTGACAATGAAGCAGAACACAAGATTTAAANATTTTGGAAATATNGGCCCATGAATGGCTGATATATCGGTATCGGCCCCCAAAAAAACATATCGGCCGATCTCTGATTACAACCCCTCAGACCAGCANTATACCAGAAACACGAAAAGCACAATATGACAAGAGAAACACACAAAATGCTGAAATAGCTGTAATGAACTACTGTATAGAGGAACTGACCCCTGAGCCACAATGACTTATAAAAGGAGCAATGGAAAAAGGGGCATCTTCTTGGCTGTCAGCCTTGACAGTTAAAGACACTGGGTATGCACTAAACAAACAAGAATTCATGGATGCCGTCTGCATGAGATATGGATGGAAGGAAAAGCATACCCACCCACAGTGCTTGTGGAGAGACAAGCTCTGTGGATCACAGCCTTCTATGTAAACCAAGCAGTTACACTTCAATGAGGCACAACTCAGTGAGAGACTCTGGGGCACAGATAATGAGAAAGGTCTGTAGAGATGTTCAGACAGAACCCACACTTTTTCCAATCAACAAAAACAATTTTGAGATAAAGGTCGACTTTGCTAACAACGCAAGATTGGATATTTCTGTGAGAGGATTGTGGAACACTATGAAAAAACGTTCTTTAACATGAGGATCACCCATCCTACCTTACAGTCTTATTCTGATAAGTTCCTTGCACAGATCTACCAACAACATGAAAAAAGAAGAGGAGAATGTACAATTAAAGAGTGGTTGACATTGAGAGGTCTTNAACCAANCCCGTTGTCTTTACAACAAGTGGTGGGAAACAGACATGGGGCAATAGCAACTGTCAACAGTAATCGATTAAACTGACCAAAAATTACATGTAATCGATTACATTACCAATGTAACCATAATCAATGATTATATACTTTCGCGATTCAACTTGGAATTCTTTGCACTACATAATGTGCAATGAAACATGGTTTAGAAGCTAGGTTGTCTCCTTTATAATTGTAAATTCAACTGTATGTGATGTACACAAGTGAATCCATCACAATATATTTGTACAGGTATACTGGTTTCAAGTATTTGATGCAGGTATAAAAGTTAGCCAGTATGAAGCTTGCTAGCAAATGTTGACATTGAAACAAATGTAGAAATACACACACTGAATAAGGAATAATCAGCAAGAGCGGGATAATTTAGCCTGGCTAAATTGACACTTTGATAAAAGGAAACTTATATTATTTACAAGGATAGGTGTTGGTTTTATGTACATACATTCAGAATGAACCCATAAATGCTACAATAGTCATATAATTAGTGGACAACCAATTCCTTGACCTAAAAACTTAAAATTTTGACTTCATAATTTACAAAATTTGACTTGATTTTGATCTATCGATTTCTTGCATTTGCAACTGAAACACAGAAAACAAAGCAATGTATTAGATTTAGAAATTACAACAATAAGTTTAAAAACAATTGTATTCTGTTGAAATGAAACAAAAATCAACGTGTGAAGGACCCAACAATACTAGAGGTAAACCACTGGCGAAAATCAATTTGAAAGCACAAGAAAAATATCTGTGTCAATAAATATCCTGAAGTCACTAAGAAGGTTCTACATTGTTATACTTAATCATCAAGGAATGCATCACATTATTGCCTTCCAAGTTTTTATATGCATAATGCATTGAGCATTTACTAAACCAAGTACTGTAAGACCATGTTTTGTGCTTTACTACCATACCTAGCCTAGTAGTTAATATTCTTCAATCATCCAACAGTGGCAAAAACAATATAATGATATATAACATAATCATGATTGTTATGTTAGAAGTCCCAGATGAACACAGATAATATTTTTAAATTGCAACTAAACTTCCAATTAACAGCAATAAAAAGACTCAAGACAAACTGTGTTTCAAGAAAATTTGAACTTAACAAAAAATTCGACTTTGTTTTGACCAACTAATTTTTTTGGAATAGCTCATGGCATCAGCATGAAATTTGATTTCTTGTGCAAGTCTCATTAACTTTGACAAAAGGCATATTCACCTTTGGTTGCCCTAATAATTCATATAGTAGTTTAACTTTTTTAGACAAATGAAGTAATTTAGGAATGACTACAGATACGCCTGGCCTGACGATATTTAATTAAAAGGGTCAGTTTGTCATTCAAATGGCGTGGGTCTCGTAATGTAGCGGTTATGCGTTATGGCTGCTATGCCAATGGTTTTTGGTTCGACTCTCACTTTGCTGACTTTACTTTTTTTTCTTTACTTTTTTTCAGGCTTACTTGTTACCTTTACGTGTTAGTGTTAGGTTAGCATTACCTTAGGGTTAGGTTAAGGATAGGTTAGTGTTGGGGTTAGCCTCAGCTTGGGGTTAGTTTAGCATTAGGTAAATCATGTTAGGATTAGGTTTGGGCAGGGTTTTTTAAGGCATTTTAGGGACCCAATTCGGGTCCTTAGAATCAGAGAAAATTATCATCGGGTCCCTATAATCAGAAAAAAATCCAGTCTCTAGAATCAGAGAAATCGGGTCCCTACAGATCCAATCCAGGTCCCTAATGTTTACATTTTCTTTAAAAAAAAAACTGGGTTAGGGCTATGCCTACAGTTAGGGCTTATCTTTTACGTCTACTCGTTTCTACCAAGCCTACTGCACTCTCATCGTGCATTACTATTACGTCACAGGTGGCATATGAATAAGTTTTCAAATTTCAAAATCCACAGGCGTATCTACTGTATAGCCACTGCCAATAATTTAACCCAAGTCGAACTCATATTTTGATTCTAATGTACTCTTGTGACTGCCGAAGAAGATCCATGGGTAGTTCTGTAGCCACTTCCATTAAACAAACATCTTGGAGATAATTATTTAATGATTCATTTGAAAGAGGTTCTGCTTGCCTGAAAAAATATTTCATGCTTAGGCTATGTTAACTGTAGTATGACTGGTATGTCACATAAGCAAGGTGAAATAAATGCCCTTACAAGTTACATATATGTAGGGTTTCAAATATGACAGGCTGTGCTAGCGACGATGTGCTAGTGACGTCATCATCACCAAAATAAATTGGTCACTTGGTGTGCGACCTTCTCTCACCACCATCTTCAATCGATGACATCATCACCCAGGAAGATGGGATGGGCGAAATTTTACACTACATCCTGCTTTTTTTTCATTGACACATTTCTGTCATTTATGGTGAGACATTTTGGTCACTGAAACATTTCGGTTATTTTTTGTCTCATTATATACTTTTAAAACTTGCCACAATAGTGTTACTTAGCCTATATTTTCAGTCATACTCATTCTAACCACAATGAAGTAACTTTTTCAGTCATTTCAAAGGCATTTTGGTCTATGGCCGATAAAAATCAGACTAGATCCACTTTTTTACCAGTATCAATCTAATCTGGTGGATTATTTCTTCCTTAGCTGTGCAGTAGTTAAATTGTTCCCTGTGGTTATCAGTTATCTTCTAAGTCAGTCTTTTCTTGACTCTGATGCATCCTGGTGCCATCCCACTACTGGCTATGAGTTGATTTGAGTTGATTTTATTTGGCGATATTAATATTCAGCTAGAAAAAACACAAATCAGTGCAAAGACGCCAGGGCATTGAAGGAACCGGAAGGTTGT
>JGI24158J21664_10007452_pt1 | contig 14530 bp, 12 predicted proteins | sample Ectturendosymbi3_FD_21664 | JGI IMG/M metagenome (IMG submission 21664) | reverse complement strand
ATCAAGTCATCTTCAACATTAAGCCTGCTTCTAGATTTCGTTTTCATGGCAGCAGGAGTCGCCGTTTTGCCTCAAAATGCCTTCCATACCTGCATTTTGCGCACGTGGTAGGCTACGTGGAAATTCCAATGTTGCAATAATTTCTAACACATAGTGACGAAGCAAAGTGAGTTATGGTGCTTGTAGCTGAAGAGCTATCTACGTTTTCGATTAAAGGTTCATCTTGCAAAAAGTACTCAATTTCAATAACACCAGGTCGGGGCCCGTCAAAAATTCTTCCTTGGCCCACAGGTTGAGAAACTCTGATCAAATTAGACAAGTTCACCTGATGTTAAAGAGTATTCACTTCTTGGAATATTTTTAATCAAAATTGATGTCATGTTATAGCACAAGTAGACTCGGAGCTATTTCAATGCGCTGTCAAAGTGGTGCATCTGTAGCAAGCATCTGTATGCAGCATGCAACTATCTTTGACACCAACCAGTTGGTCAGTAAATCTTGACGCAAAAGCTTAATAGGAAGTAAACTGCAATCAAGCGTGACGTCGAGTAGAACACCGAACAAAAAAATCGACGCCGCAGTTTAAAGGCGGCGAGGTGAGATCACCGTTGTGTGGTGTGTCGGAAAGGCGATGTCGTAATTCAGCAACACCAGCGTACGATTTAATAAACAGTTCTGGACGTCAGTTCCGGAAGGGTCCAATTTCACTCGACACATCTCAAATGGGCCAAGCGAACCGAGCGCCGCTTCCTAATCGGAGGCCACGGAACGATGCGCGTGTTTGGACCCGTCCGCCTGCTGGTGAAGAATCAAGCGAGCTTGTGCGCTTCAACGATAAGAAAAATTGGCCGGTGAGCTTGGCCCGCAAGCGTGTTTCGATTTCATGGCACGCGAGCACGGCAGTGCGCCCAACCGAACAGCCTTCCACTGCGTTACGATAAACCGGTTTGCTGTGCGACAATGATTTCTCGGGCGTGCACCAAGCACTGACCTACTTCGGCGCTCTCGGGTGTTTGCGGATAAAAACCGGTTGAAGAAACAAAACAAACTTTACAAAAACAAGTAAACGCCCACTGTCGGGTTGCAGTGCAGATATTTTCACTGCGGACGAACTTAACTGCGTTTTGCATCTGACGTCACTAGCAAATTATATTCACTTGTTCGTGTTTGAAGAAAAATAATTTCTCGAGTGCAAAGCGCTGTCTCATTGGAGAATGAGCTTGCCAGAGAGCAAGCGAACCTTGCGCCCTCACCAGCAATTGAAAGTGTTGACTTATACTGGAAAAGTAAAGAGAGGAAGCAACGCTGGGGTGAATGCCGGGATTGCGTTTGTTGGGAATACTACCTTGCGCTGCACGTTCACGACTTGCAACGAGTGCGCGAAAAGAGCGGACTAACTCCTGGGTGTTCGTGCTTCCGACATAATAGTGCGACGACGTCCGAGGGTCCCGCGACCACGAAAGCGTCAAAAACTGTTGATTCATGTTTCTGCACAACGAGAAAAATTGGAACACACGTAAGAGGCAATCGATTGGGATACTTGCGCATGATGTTGGCTGCGAAGCACCACCCGGTCCGCCATAAACCAAAATAAACTCGGCGACATTGACGCGAGGCAATCAGGAAAGCAAAACCCTTTCCTCGTCACAATCGTCCATAACTGCGTCACAAGCGCGAACTTGTTGACCACTGGTCAAGTACGTGCATGACACGATCGAGCGTCGCGTGATCGGAAGTTGTGGCGTGCGAAGTTGGTCATGTGTTATCTTACAAGCTTGTGAGGAGGGGCGGTTGCGTCGTTGTCGCGCGGTGCATACGCTGATCTCGGTAACACGTGGTCGCACCAGCGGTCAACATCGACAGCGCACTTTGAGCTCACTTTGTAACACACACAAATGCGCAGGTTCGGTTGCAATCGCAAATGGGTCAGATAAGGAAAATAAATTAACTTGTCATGAGTGGAAGGAGTTTTTCCAGGGGGAAACGGTGAATTCCCCCCTTGCCCCCCTTCCGATGCCCATGGTCATGGGGCAGGAGACAGTTGGAGAAGGTGACGGACAGCGTATCTCACTTCGGAAGATCTAGCACGAGGATAAATTTTTTCTGCAGTCCATTTCAAATTCTTTTTTCGACTTCAGTTGACTGCATGGAAAGCACTGAAAATGCGAAGATGCTCCAAACTTCCAAGCGAGTCTTTTATGTTGCTTGGCGCAAGGCTGTTTTTTTTCGGTCATTTTTCGGTCATGGACTGAAACGTTTTTGATATGACCGAAAAAAATGAAGTCATTTCGGTCAGAAGTCATTTTCGGTCAGCTAAATAACACTGTTATGGCGAGTTTTAATACAACTGTGAGACAAATGACCGAAACGTTTCAGTGTCCAAAATGTCTCAACAAGAAATGACCGAAATGTTTCAGCGAAAAAAAAAACCGGATTGCGAAGTATCGGATACTGAGCAATGCGCAACGCGTAAATGTACCAGANTGTAAATCTGAACGGATGCAGGGATAACACAAAACCGGGGGTCCGCACCTTCAGAATCTTCTCAAAGGCATGCTTTGATGAACCGGCTGATGTGAGGCGCTCACGTGAGAGCTGTTTAAAATATTTCAGACGCACCTCCGCGCTGTACATTTATCGTTATGGGCGATTCGAGCCTGGATTCGAACAACACAAAAGCGCATTAATATCGCTGTAAATCCCCGAACGCGGCTTCGATCACAAGAAAGCAGTTCACGCACGAGGAAACCATGTTTCGCTGACGGAGCATTATTTGAATCCAAACAGCGCCACGTCGCGGTGACCGGTGCCGCTTGGGAGAATGTTGCCCGTAGTCGGTTACTGCTTGTTGGCAAGTCTATTTAAGGACAGCTGGTGACACTGAAGTTCATGGAAAGTTCAGCGAAAGTAGTGAAGTCTGAGAGCTAATACCCGATCAGGACTGATGCCAAGTAGCAGAACTACAAAGTGTGCTTCTGTACACGCTGAAATCTTGCAATGCGTTTCAAACACAGTGGACTGTCCGAATGTGCGTATACACTGACGGGCATACGACGTCACAGCCAAAAACTGCCAGCGCCATAGCCAATGTCCTGAATACACGTCAGTGATCAATATCGTGATGCAAAACGCCTGATAGCATAAGTCTAAATCGGCCATAACAGACTTTTAGGAAACATTAATGCAAGTAGCACTGTGTTTGGTGTTATCGCAACACCAAACACTGAGTCTCGTTCGTTGAACTGGAACGGAAGTAGTGCGCCCAAGACGCGCTTCGGAATCGAGGTCGCAAACTGGTGATGGAGAGAATGATCTCATCAGCGTGCGGTGCCAATGCAGAATTTGTACAAACAACGACGCAACAGCAGATAAATCCGAGGTCTTGGAGAAAAAAGCTACACCTTGCAGTCATCAGCAACATCGAAACGAGAGCGTACGTCTCCAATACAGTGAACGCTTTACGGGCAGCTTAAATTGGTCATGAAGAAAATCAACTTAGACAAGATTTGGAGTTTGTGCATGTAGACACTACTTTTTGGCTGCAGCGGACATTGACATTCTTCCCTTAGGTTGCCCCCTGTGTTTCTTTTATCGCCGAGACATTTCGGCGATTCGTTGCAACAATAGTCACTAGTCTACCTTTTCAGGCATTATGACCGAATTGACAAATTGATTTTGGTCATTTCAAAAAATTAGGTTTGCGACCGAATTTGCACTGAAAAATAAGCCCAGGCAGGCGCAACAACGAAGCCTCCCGCTCTGAGACACCGCCCACTGACTGTATATTTTCATAATGAAGGAGAAGCTGCCTTTTGTCGCCCGCTCAATAACCACAATTCCCGTTTCCGATTGTCTAAACGCCGAAGCCCAAAAGCCAGGTGTTTGGCTTGCTGGCAGTAATAACCTATGCCCGCAAACAGCGAACTGCACCTGCCACTTCGCACTTGTTGGTGACGAATGGGTACGTCCCGCACTCTCCCCACAAACACTATACCAACGTCGAGCGAAGCAAGCATCACACATCCGACATTGGAAACAATTAAATTCAATCAAGGGGAGCTGGGCGAGCCCTTTTAAACTAAGCCCGTTTTATGAAGCCCAACGAACCTTTCTCGTAGATGAGCTCGTTTGTAGGAATGCCTGCAATGGAGCTTATACTTCAGAAGATAGGCAACTAGTCTTTGATTGCATCGACATCCGTTGTTTGTTTATTTTTTCGAAGCATGCAACACGTCCGACTGGACTTTAACAGTTTTGTGACGTGATTCGATTCGCAGTTCGTGAAAAACGACTGGACAGCGACCTTAATTTTCCTTTCTGCCAGGAATTATAGATGTGCTCTGTCCACCGACGTTGGATCTAGTCACCTGAGTCGCCATCAACCATTCCAATTTTTTTGCAGATCAGCAATGTTGCAAACAGGCGAACTTTAACAAGGCTAGCAGGATTTTTATCCACATTTTCAACAAACAGAAACGTTCCATGGCATGACGAGTTCTTGCCGACCTCTTGGGTAAACTCTTCCTTACAAATAATGACGCTAGGTGGCGCTTTAACTGTGCAAACAAACTAGTAAGCTGTAAGGTACAGCTGTAAAGCGGAATTAGAAGAACTCACAATGCGAAAGCACCAAAGCGATTGTTTTGTTTCATCTGGCACACACAAAGTTACTCACGGGCCTTTTCAGGTTGAAACCCTCGCAAGACGCGGTGCCTGGAACGCGAATGGCATCTACTCGTTTGCTTGAGGCCTAACCGCGCCCGGAACTTTACAGGAAGGACCCCAAATCCCCGTCAAGTGGTCAAGGGGGTTGGGCACGGACCACTAAAGCTGGCATGTTGGGTTAACGTGAAAAGCGGTACTTGCGGCTTGTGAAGTCTCGGGCCCTGCGTTAATGTGTGCGTGCGTGTTAAATAAATCAGAACAATCGCTTTGAGGCTTGAATGGATGGGTTCACGTGCCGCGCTGCCAACAACCTGCCACCGATTCCGTGGCGCCAGCAAGCGGAGATGGGCGCTGCAGACCACCACTCGTGACACTCCACAGGGAGTCTACAACCCGGTTAGAGGGATTTGTTGGTCAGTTTAAATTGAATCTGCGTTGGATCTCGCTGGTCGAACTTTATCAAGGAATCTTATTTTCGAAAAAAAATTCGACGGCACATCCATGCTGCATTCCTTTTTACAGCGCTAAAACGCTATCTAAACTACGTCTCATTTGCTGGGTGATCTTGTCGAGTCACTAAAAAAACATTTAACTTTAGCGCAACAGCTACGAAAATGCACAACTGCACTATCATAAGCCTTAAGGTTTAAAAATGCTTTTCGAGTAGAAGACCCGACGAAAAAACTTACAAAATTTTTTTTCCAAAAGTACGTGACAGCACAAAGGGCAAAGCCAAGACAAGACACCTATCGCCAGTCGCTGCCACCGCGATCACTGAATTATTTACATACTTTTTGCAGCTAATGCCTTCCACGGTCAGGTGCTGCCAAGTTTGCGCCCTTTTGTCTTTCAAGCCAGCAAACGCGAACTGGTGAGGTCGAAGATGAAGATGGCGAGACAGTGCGTTTATCGCGTCGTGAGTTTCCATGTTCTCTTTGCAAAGAACGAATCCTGTGGGAAACGGCGCACTCATTGGTATGTTTGCTTTGAACGTTCGAGTTCTTTATGAATGGTGCCGACATCATAACTTTTTTTATTACCGACAACTTGAAGAAAACCCGAATCACCACCGGCTTGCAATAACGTCAACACCAACCAAACCTGAGCCAAATGATTTTTTTAATGTTTTTGATATACCCGATGGCTTATTTATTTACAGCTGTTCTGCAGGTAGAATCAAATATTGACTAATGTCGATTATTGTCTGCTGTTTGTACGCTCTTTGATCTCCATTCGAAGCACATGGCAGAATATGTGTACCTTAAAGTGAGACATGGTAGCGAACTGAGTTGGATGGATCAACTGCACCACTTCAGTACGATTACATTAAAAAATACTCTTTCAAATTTAAATTGCATTACAATTACTCTGCGCTAAAAACAACAAATTAGTCTTAAACACGCACAGTAATTAGTTACAAATCACTATTATCAATTACCAAATAACATTATAAGATATCATACATTTCAAATCTCATTCTTTTTATATCGCATGTACATCAAAGTGTTAAAAGGTGTGTACTTTAAACTTTTGTGTTGTTACAAAATTTTGTCGACATCGAATGATAACTTTATTGCATTTTAAGGTGACATTTTCGGTTTGAATAATCCATAGCAGTAAGACTTGTTCTCGAACTCTACTTCAAAGCAAAACCCCAAAGAAGCCGCAAACTGTAGAACTGAAGGTGGAAAAACTTCCTCTGCCCTGTACATAGCTCGTCTTTGTTCAGATTTAGCCTTGCGTACAGCACGGTAGCGCGGCAAATACTTGGACAACACCAAAACCACGCACAGCACATTTGGGACATTTCGCCGTTGACTCAGCAAAACATCTGGAACATTTCGCCGCTGACTCAGCAAAATTGCAGGTCACATGGCATGTGTTTCACTGGTCTTTATTTATGCATTTTCTGAAGTTGGTTACCAACATGTAATGGTAATTAAATTTAAAAATCTTTAGGATATTACAATTACACCAAAACAAAAAGCCTTCAACCACAATCATAATCACAGGAGCGCGTGTAATTAATTACATTTAGCTCATGTACGTGTACAAACTCTAGTTGCAAACTTCAGAAAAATAAAATGGAAACATTCCCACACTGGGAAAGATAAATCACTGCCAGAGCAACGATAGACCATTACACGAAATATTTTGAAACTGTCTGGTAAATCGTTTCTCAGTTTCCATTTGTCAGCAGCACCTGAATTCCCTTACCAAGCGGCGAAATTTCACCAATTTTTTTACAGATAACAGCTTGATACCTAAAACAACCAATTGCATGTTACCATAGCAACGCCAAATTTGAATGTGTTGTTACATAAGAACTGCTTTAGACATAAAATGCTGGCGTTGTTTCCCAACTCACACAGCAACTCCTAATAAACTTTCTAAATTGTGAATTAAACTTGTACGCGATTTATCCTTTTCTGGTGTTCCGGAACACTTTAAAGTTGCTTAAGTAGTGTCAGAGTTTAAGTCGGGAGATAACAAGATTTGCACTAACTACAGACCGGCATGAGTGCTAACATACCTGTCAAAAATATTTGAAAAAGTGTTGTACGTAAAAATAAACGAGTATTTTACCAGAACTAATTTGTTGGGTCAGCAACAAAATGGTTTTCGCAACAACTGTTCCACATCCCTAGCCAGTAGCCATTACAGACTTAATCGAAAACCTTCTCCAAAACCTTGATAAGAAATCTATATCTTGTGTCGTTTGCACAGATCTTAAATAAGCCTTCGACTCGGTGAACCACTCCAAACTACTGACAAAATTTGAGCACTACGGAGTACGAGGAAAGGCTTTTAAAGTAATACAGTAGTATCTTTCCATCAGAAAACAGTATGTTCGGGGCAAAACACTAAATGATATATAAATACCACCGTTACCGGGGTCCCAATGGCTCGATTTTAGGCTCACTGTTCTTTTTGCTATTCACAACGACTTACCCAATTCCAATGTTATGAAAATAATACTTTTTGCTATGATACGGTTTCTGTTCAGAGTGATAATAATTTGGAAACTCTACAAAACTCGGTCATCCGTGAAAGTGAACGATTGGTCAACTGCAAACAAGCTATCATCAAATATTTCTATAAAAATATGTATGTTATTCACAAAGAAACATGTTAACACAGATTCCATTAAAATAAATATAAACGATCATCGTATGGAAGGAACTTCGCGCTACAAGCATCTTGGTGTAATTGTGGATGTGAAACTGACATGGAAAGAAAAATGTAAATGGTTGTGTTGTGCTGTATCCAAATATGTTGGTGTTATATACAAAGTTAAACATTTTGCGAGTAACCGAGTACTTCGCAAGTCCGCATGCTGTATACAGAATTATTGCTTGGGGAAGACCAGTTTCATGTCATCTACCGGCACCGCTAACACCGGTTATTTTAAATAGCGCAGTGCGCGATTCACCACATTGCATGAAAAGACATTTCGCGAATGATTATTGCACTCCTCGTACCCAACCTGCTTAAATCTTGTGATACACATTGCACTAACTAGTTCATGACTGTCGCGACGTATTTCCATCTTTAGCTATCACGAATAAGTACAATACACGCGAAAACAGCAAAAATTTTGTGGCAAAGTTATATCAATTTCTTCTGGCGACTTAAAATTACCTGCATCACGGTGTAAACAATTAGCAGCCCGCGGGCCACATGTGGCCCGCCACAGCGTTTTCAGTGGCCCGCGGAAACACTCAGGAAGAAACGTCAAATCTGAAATGGCTTCCAACTTATCCTCAACTAACTCGAACAGACTTGCCTCTATTTCCATGAGAAGGCATGGCCCTCCGCTAAATGGGGCTTTCTCAAAGTGGCCGTTGAGCCAAATTGCCCACCGCTGGCATAAACGCATTGCACATGTTAAACCTTATGCTTAGAGCAGCAGATTTTTATTTACTTCTATTAACCAAGTGTTCCCTTTACACTGTAAGTGGCTTCGGCCTGGGGAGGTCTACAGTCCAAATGACCCTTGCTGCCCCGGAGCCTATGACTCCCCCACGCAATATATGAATCGAATTACTTGGAACTTGTCACAGCCGCGCTAAACATCATAGCAACCGTGTTGGCTCCATCTATGCCTACGTTCTTCTGCCACATATCCATAATTATGTTCCTTCAAAGGATCCGTTAGCGCCATCAGTGTGTATGCTTGTTCATTACCGCCACACATCTATGCTCATGTTCTATTCATGTAACTGATCGTTCCATGTTAGTGTCGTGTGCAACCTGGCATGCGGGTGTTGAACGTTAAACAGTAACGCAGTGGATACGCAAACCTGTGCTGTGCGAGAGCTACCGAGGTGGTGGGCGAGCATTTCAAGTTCAGAGTCAGCAACACTTGACATTGGTCAGTCCCAAGTCTTGTGCATTAGCGTCTTTCCCAGTGTGGGAATGTTTCCATCTGAAAGCGTGCTGACTTTGTCGCTTAATCGTTCACGTGTGGTGAAATCGAACAAACGTCTACACTTGCAGTTAAATAATGATATGCATTTCAATCCTATTGACTCAGGCTTAATCAGTTTCGGTAAAGTCATGCATAAGAAGCGCTACGATGTCACTATGTTCATTCTTCAGCTCATAAACTTTGTAGCAGCGGATACATTAACTTGATTAAAATATGCACAAAACGTGGTTTTCCGAAACCCGGTCGTTACGCAGCAACAGCAAGGGACCAACCATAGCTACGTGATTTTAAAAAAGTGAAGGACCAATGTCATAAATTTCGATCCTGGGGTAATGATTGGCCAGAGACTCCTTCGCGGGTGACGTACAAAAAAGATAAGAACCTTTGAACCACACCATGACACGTCCTCAAGCAGCACGCATCAAAAATTTGAAGAGTTTCTTAAAACTCCTAAATTAGTTGCAATGCACGCATCAGACCCCTTCTTTTTGAAACAATTAGAATAGACAAAAAGGCTGGAGTGCGCCGTTATGACTTTCGGAACAAATATTAGACTTAGTAACACGAGGACATGAAAGAAACTCACTACAGTATCGAAAGCCGTCGTTGAAAGACGACTGCGCGGCCGATTTTTTCTTCCGCAGACGAACCCTTATCACGCTCTCCGGGCCATATCCAGGTTGCGTCTTCGCCTCTAAAAATCGACCGAAGTGCTCGTCGATGGCATGATGTATCTTTCGACGAGCGTCCTTGTCAAACGTCCCTGCACACAAGGGAAAGTGAAAACAACCACGCATGCCAAATTTTTGTACAACAAAAAGATAACTGAATAGCATATCGGTATAAATTGTTTGGCTTGAACAGCAGTCAGCAGATCATATAACTAGTTTGTTTCTCTTTTTCTCAAATCGTCAAAAAAAACTTTCCCAAATCGTTAGAAACAACAAGGAACAAAAACCTGCGCTGCGGCGTGCTATTTCGACAAACCGACAGTTTGATCCAAGTCGTAACAGACAGTTGTTTTTTTTTCAAATAGATGAAAAACCGTTTTCCCATTTTTAATGGGAACAAATCAAATGAAGGACAAGAGCGCAAGAAACCGCAAAATCAATGAAGGGAAAGGGAAATAACAACAGAGGCATTTCGTGAATGACTGTATGGATTAATTTGGACGTGGATGAAACACTGTCAAGCTTTCAGAAGTGGGCCTTCAATGAAAATGGTCATTCTTAAAGCAGCGACGGCTTGCAATTTGCGGACAAAAAAAGATGATTAACAAAAACAGAGAAAAAATGCCACATGTGGAAAACTGAAAAATCAGAAACAATCGCACATCCAGATCTGTTTCTCTAAGGTTCTAGTGCAAAAAATGGCAGTAAGGCTTAAAGCACAGGCTGACAATGTAGTGGGCATGTGTACCTTTGATGTCATATTGTTTCGTATTTTCTTCCCTGCTCTTGACGCACGCAAACTTAATGAAGCTCGATGCTTCCTGATGATCCAGCAACTCGGAAAACTTGCTGTATTTATCGCAAGCGCTGACAATCACTTGACTTTTGTTTTTAGTCGCAGAAAGAAGTTGAGGGAAGAGAAATTTGATGCTCTGGTGCAAAATCACACGATCGCGTTTCGAAGGAAATTCTCCCAGATCCACCTGAGCAATCAGCGCCGGGTTCGTCAATACTTGCTCACCAAACGCTTTCAGTTTGTCAAGTGCGGTAGCAACGAGCAGATCGGACAGCTTGTTTTCACAAAACTCTTGTGTGCACTCAGCTGTACCCGTTCGCTGTCCACCTGGCGCCGGTGGCGGGGGGGCATCGACGAAGCATTTCCCAGGCGATTTTTGCAGAAGGCCAGAGGGCTGTTTCTCTGTGTTTCTGGGTGATTGCGTGGCAACACGAGAGTTTTGGCCACAAACAAGTCCGCTTAGACTTATTTCAAAAACTTTGAAATCCTGCGGTGAAACTTTCAGATCACCAGTAAAACTATCCAGCGAATGAGTATTATTGAGATAAACCAGATTATCCATATCAGGAGACAGCTAGATTGCATAACAAATCTGCAATCAATATTAATTTATACGTGGATGAAAAATTTTCGACAAAGTTAAACTGCGCAGAACTTCCAAAAGACATAAAAACACGCAAACAAAGACGCTTTCGGTCATCATCGCAACTCACCTATTGTGCGTCTAACTGTATCAAAATTGCATTAAATGTGTCATAAATAGTTTTCCAAAAATGAAGCTAGCTATGGCACACTACCAAATTTACCAATAGGTTAATTTTGATTAAAAGTAATGCCTGAATAAAGTTCATAGCAATCAAAGATATTCTTGTTTTGACTGCCAAGATCATTTTCCCCAAGGGCTCTAAAGACTCGGATGATAACCTAGATTCCAAAAAAACTTGAGCCAAAAAATGGCTGAGTGAATCGGCGCGTAGGGCCAGGTAACCTCAGCCAAAAAGGCGCGAAAACGTGCCCCCATTATGACGTCACTCACAGAGAACCCTAAACCCAAAACGAAAAAAATTTTTTTTAATCTAAACTATGCAACTTGCCGAATCCGTAGAGCATTGGAACACCTCTCTAGCTCAATCGGCTGGCGAGTTACGGAGTTACGAAGTGGCAGAGCATCTTGCAAAAAAATGGCGCACGCGGGACTTAGAGGGTTAATAAATAAACACACATGGCAAAAGTACTGTACTTTNCGTACTGTGGTTGTNGGCTTGAAAACTGCCTGTTGGCTAAAGTGTTAAGTCAAATATTTGAAAAACACTGACAATTATTTAGCATCATGAAAAAAGTGCTTGATCAAATACAGGTACATCTGAAATACATAACAAATTGATAACAAGTTATTCAAATTCAGTGCATTACTTTCATCACAGTTCAAGTACTCAATAAACATAACTCATTAAATGCATGAAACACTTAGCTTGAGCATGCTTTTCTATCTTATGCATGGAACAAAGTTTTGCAATTTTGATGAATCGCTAGCAACCACCATTTGTGCTTTCAATCATTGTAAATACGCCAAATGCTGATTTTACAGTCATTTGAACCACATGCTAAAACTTGCTTCTTTGGATCTGAACTGTCTGCAAATGCAGCTGATTGAATTGTACCTTTGTGATAGTCTAAAACAGCCAATGGTTTGGTAGTTTTCCAGCTGAAAACTCTTGTTTTGTGATCCCATCCACCTGTTACAAAAATCTTTCTATCAGACCTAACTTTTACACAAGAAACCCCTGCATTTAGGAGTTCTACATTTTTCATGATTTCAAAACCATGCAAGTGTTGCAAAGTTTTTAAATTGACAGTTTCATCACTATCATTTTTTAGTTCACTAACAGATGGCACTTTCCATTTCACAACCAGAGTGGTTGCAGATCCAGCAATGCCACACAAGTCTTCTGTACAAAAATCTAAGCACATCACTGGTTCCGGAAATATGTGCTTTGCAGCAGATATTGCCTTTCCATCTTCTACATCCCACAGCAACACAGAGCCATCTTCATACCCAACTAATGCTTGTATGCCATTCAAATGAAATAGCTTTGCACACATGGGCATTCCTAAATTACACTCTTCATGAGGGATGAGGCGTCTCATGATTTTTGAATGATTCAAGTTCCAAATATTAAAGGATGATTTTTCTTGTCCAGGAACTCCAACCACAGGATCATCAAAACAATTGGTTTGTGGAAGTATAGCAGCTTTACAAAATGCAACATTGGGCACTACAAGGTTTGTGATGTCTGTTGTTCCTCCATTATCAAATGCAGTGACTCTCAGATGACCTTCCTTGTCTAAACTAATAATTTTTTTATTGTTGATGCCACAAACTGAAATGACTGATGTTTGATCAATAGCAGGTATATTAATCATCACCCTTCTGGTCTTGAGATCCCATAAATCAACTCCACCTGACTTATGATATGCTGATAATAAGCAGTCATTCTCATCAAATGCTTGGTCAGTTTTCCAAAAGTTTAGATCTGTAACTGGCTCTCCTTTGTGCTTTAAAATAAACTCTGGAGACAATCTGCTCATTACTCACATGAGTAGCAAAAATATCATGTCAACACTTAAAAATTAATAAAATTTCTAACACACCATACAGAGAATGAAAAATGTTCTGTGAAACATATTATGCAATATAGTACCAACTAAGCTTTCTAATAACACACACCAACACATTCTTTTTAGCTTTTAAAGTTAGATGGATCATCCTACTTTCGCATCAGCATTTAGCCCTTGATACAGCAGAGAACCTTAGTACCACAATTTTTAACTGCTGCGTATACAACACAATTTATGGCTATTTTATAGCCATGTAGTGATGTAGAGGTTTTTTTTTTATACTTTAACAATTTCCATCTTTAACAGTTCAGCTGTCATTTTGAAAAGTTTGTTTGAACTAGTAGAACAGCAGTCACTACAGTTTATACCAAGAGTCAGTTGCACCATTTACTTCACCATAGGATGATTCCTTGTCAAGAAAGGGAAGCCAACTGTTGGCAAGGCCTTTACAGGCATAAGACAATGACAGGAAACATGGCAAAGACAGGTCTGCAATGGAATGGATGCCAAGGCCTTCATGTTAGGTCAGTAAGAAAGGTTGCTTGTGACCAGCTTTTTTTCCAAAAGTCACATTGCAAATTTCCCATGCTAGTTTTTATAGCAATGTCAAACACCTATAGTTCCTCTTTGCACTTGAAGCATGGGGCACTATGCAGCATGTTTAATCATAATAATTCATTTATTACACACTCGTAGTCTATAAATGATATTGCAAGCACAATCAAACACCACAAAAGCACAAAGAATGGTTAGCCATAGCGCATTACAGAAAAGGTGTTTACACAACGACCAACACTGATAAAAGCAAAACACTTTAACAGGACGTCAAATGTAGTGTCATTCACCCATCTTAATACACGAATCCAATATTGTGAGAGAAACAAAGGCATTCTAACTTTAAAACTTTGAAGTAACCAGCTAACAGAGAAGTGAAAGTCAGATGGGGGTAGAACACATTAGCACTGACACAGAAGCATACAAACTGTTCTGATCAAAGGATCAACGTTTCAAATGCTTTGCAACGCATTCATCATGAGATCTACAACCAATTAATTTTCCTGAAGTTTAAAGCAGGATTTCAGGATTTCATTGGTGATTAACGACCACGAAGCACACAGAAGATTTTTGTTATGCAAAAATACTGATCAAACATGTACACTGATACAATGCATCAACAACTACAAAGTATACCAAACATTAAATAATTGAGGAAAAATGATGATTAGTAAATAAAAAATCATCTGATATATGAGTTTCGGGGATTGATTTGATAAGCAAATATTTTTTCTCAAGGACATCACATACAGAAAAAAGACACAAACAATCCAAAATGGAGTCACAAAAAGC
>JGI24158J21664_10007450_pt1 | contig 14532 bp, 8 predicted proteins | sample Ectturendosymbi3_FD_21664 | JGI IMG/M metagenome (IMG submission 21664) | reverse complement strand
TGACTACGTGTCTAAGAAAATATGGCTTGTGATGTTTCTGCAAGGAAGCTTGTGGAAATCGGAAGCCGACGTTTGATTCGCGACCACCGCTACTCCGAGGCTTGCGGCTACACGCTGCGCAGACGACGGCAGTGCGAATTTCGCGACTCTTAAAGGCTGACCTTGAGCTTATCAAACATTGCGGCTGTGTTGAATTACTCCTGACAGAAGTGAACGACCCCCTGTAGTCCCTTCGCCAGCTGTGCTATTGCTGTTGTGCTGAATTTCTAATGGAAGAAAACGTAGAAACGAAGCAAGGAAAGTGAAATTTCTTCACAATGGATTTGTATACATCTTCGACAAAAACAGTCGATGGAAGTAAGAAAATGTGGCGATGTGAGAGAAAAGATCAACAATGCAAGGCTCGTTTACATTCTGATGCATTTACTGGAGAATTTGTGAGAGTGGTTGGCAATCACACACACGACAGTGATGCTGCCCGAATGGAGGTAATCAGAACAGCAAACAAGTTAAAAGCGCCGAGTGACGGATGCGACTGAAGGTACTGCGCAAATGATAAATAATTGTATTGGCAGTTTGAGTCAGCCGCGCAAGGACAGTTACCGACGTTAGATTCGTTCATAAAAGTAGTACGTAGACGACGGAATCAGGTGCAAGCGCCACCGCCAATGCCTGGTACATTGGAAGATATACAGATTCTTCAAGATTATCAACATGCCATAGTGGATAACATTTTATTCTTCGGTAGAAACATGAATCTCTAGACCTTGAGCGTTCTAACAAAGGGCACATAGACGGTACGTTTCGCATTTCTCCAAATTTGTTTTCTCAACGAAGATCATGGAGTACATCCGATGATTTATGGACTGTAACCTAATACGACCGCAATGAGTTATCAGCTGGTTTTTTGATATGTTGAAGGGACTCAGAGCAAACTTGAATCCAGATTCAATTGCATTTGACTTTGAAATCGCGTTGTTTCGGATGATCTCGAACGCTTTTCCTAGCCCCGAAATAATGGGATGTTTTTTCCACTTTGTGAAAAACTTTGAAAAGACTCGCAATGAGTGGTTTGATGCCTCGATACAACGGAAAAGCAAATTTTGCGCTACAAGCGCGTATGATCCCTGCGTTGGCGTTTGTGCCAATAAATGATGTAGAAGACGCAATCGATGAACTTTTCACTGAGCGCTCACAGGAATTAATCCCCATGTTAGATTGTTTAGAGAATAGTTATATCGGTCGACCACATTGGCGCAGTCGTCATCCTCCACAATATCCACTGGAAATGTGGAATGTGTATGATAGCGTTATTCAAAACATGGATAGAACGAACAATCACGTGGAGGCAGTCCATAGACGGGCACAGGTGTAACTTCAGATGGACCACCCAACCATCTGGAAGCTTATAGATGGACTAAGACATGTGCAAAAAGGGCGTGATGCTTTTCATGAGCATTTGGTAGCCAGAAATCCCCCGCCCAGGAAATTATCACATTACAGAAGTGCGATGAAAGGATTCTGCGAGTGGTTCAGGGATATGCCGATTATGGTGTGACCGAATACCTGCGCGAGATTGCTCACGATTTCCAAGTGGACTAGTTCAATTTCTGATGTTTTAGCTGGTATTTGTCTGATATTTATATGTGGTCTTGTGTTATCATGTACTGTGTGATTGCAGGCCCGTAACCAGGGGGGATCAGGGCCCCCCGAGAAAAAATTTTGACCCCTGCAAAACTGTGTTGGACTTAGTTCAAATGTATTGGACATAGTTCAAAATGTATTGGACATAGTTTGAGCCCCTCTCGGAAAACTCTTTGCCCCTCCTGCTGACCCCAGCTGGTTACGGGCCTGTGTGATTGTAATATGCATTGTGTAACTGTCAATGTCACACGCTATGTAAAGCATATTGTAAAGAATAAAGAGTTAATGTTGAAAAATGTTCTTACCAAAGATTCTTATCAACTGATTTATCGCCAAAACGTCGTTGCCGAGCTGTCCCATTCCGCATCACATCTGTTTGTTAATTTTGTGCCCATTTCTCATAACTCATTGGTTTGGCAACCTGCGTTATTTGATGTTCCCACATTTCAACTTAAACAAGTATAGCAATAGCGTGCAGTTTCACTACGCACTCTAGTTTCCCAAACTTTTTATTGCCATTTTCACTGAAACTGCACCGAATTGAGCAAGAAATTCGCAGCCACTAGCAGTTTAATTTAGGATCTCTGATATCCATAACTTCGCCTGTATATGGAAGTCTGCTGTCTTTCATTGGGATTTTTCTGTTCAGTGCTGTTTCCCACCAGAAGCTGTCACATAATCAAGTAGGCATAGATGTGTATCTCTGTGTTGTGTATATATGTATGTTCTATCAATGTTTGTATTTCCTGAGGCCTCGAGAATGCCCTGTGCAGACATCTCAAAAGCTAATGTTGTTTGTTTTTTTAGTGCTGTACTTCTTGCTTAGTTGTACTTACACTTTTCTTGTGATGTGAACACTATAATCTTGTACTGCTCAAAGAGATTCCTTTTGATATATTGTACATGCCAGGAAGTGATTTGCAATACAGCCAGTAAAGTAAATCTAGTTGATAAACTTTATTAACTGCTATTTTTTGGTGCTTAGGGTGTTCTTGGTTGTTTTGCAAGTGGTTCGTCTTATGCCTCTATTTATTTTCAGGCATTAGTTAAACAATATTTACATATGATATCTTTCTAACCTCATCCATTTTGTTTTTTCGTCATTGACCATGTATTGATATCTGCATACAACTCTAAGTTTATTCAATTTCCAGTGCTTTCTTTCATTCTGTTTGACATCTTTTGTTTCATAGACTGTTGCTCGTTAACAAACCTTTTGCCAGTGATTGTGCTCGTTGTGTGTTTCATGCATTTTAGCTGAACTTCATTATTTACCACACTGAAGAAACTAATCTTCTGCCTGCATTTTTCTCATTTAATCCTTTTTATCGTTGTTGTCATGATGTTTGCACACGCATATTTCAATTTAGCTCTGTATAGCATCATCTAAGACAACTGTCCAACCCAGATGGCTTACTGAGCCAAAAATTATGTCACTATCTTAACCAGGGCCGCACACTGAATAACATGTTAATGACGGCGGCACATTGAATGGCTTACTTTGAGCTTAGGCTTTAGTTAAATTTAGTTTGCTATGTCCTGAAAGCATTCGAAACCTAACTGCAATGGTATCAGACGTGATAATGTGGCACTGAGGACCACCTGCAACAAAACTGTTAAATTCAGGATTATCAAAATAAGGACAGGTTGTCAGTTCGTACAATACTTTACTACAGCGAAACCTAAACTGGGCCGCACAAAACCTTCGACTGGGCCGCGGGTTGGACATAGCTGATCTAGGGCCTAGGGAGATCAGGTACGTATGATTGTTTACATGTGCTTGCAAAATGTCGTGTTATTTGTCTTCTTCAGTGCTTGACTGATTTTGATTCATTTTCCTTCTCTGTATGATCAGACTAGCCTCAGTCTTTTCAACATTGGCATTGAAATCTACAACAATTAGTAACATACCATAAATTTGAAATTAGTGATAACCACCGTAGATGCCCAGTTATTATCACATTTGTTTTTTATTGGTTTGTACACCTGGAACATAGTAAAAAACGTTTTAGTCAATCTCTTGGCCTTCACACCGATTCTTTGCTAGAAATGAACGCATAGAAAATTAGGATATAAGTGGTTTGTGTCAACAAGCAAATGTCCTCCTTTTGGGTTTTCCCAGCGAGAATGCATCAACTAAAAGTGTTTTTCATTGCTTAATGGAAATGCAACAGACTTCACTATACCTTACCACAATGTTTCATATTTTTATTCAACTTCTGTAAAACATCCTTGAAACCCATTTCCAATGAGGAGGTGGTTTATCTTCGTCAGCTTGACTGTGTAGCACTTTAAACTCGAATATATTTAACCAGTGCCAAGTTTGCTTTTAGAGCCTGACCCTAATAATGACCTATTATGTTAATTTTCAAATTAGTCTGTCTTTTCACTGCAGCATTACCCAACGGGTGCATCGCATATCCCGGACCTCACTCATTGGCGTGCTTGAACTCAACATGGTTAGACGTTGGTTGCTTNTCAGATGGGTCTGGTTTCCCAGGAAAATTGAGCTCTGGTGAATTCGCCACATTGGCTTCCAAAAATTTTGAGTGAGTAAATCATAATGCGTAGAATTAGATGCACTGAACATTGTTGAAAATGTTCACACGATCTGTTTAGTGGTGTTATCTTTTCGCAGGTTGTGTACAGCAGGTTTAAAATTAATTATTTCTTAGTGGCTTAGTTTTTGTTTGTGCTACGTTCCACTAGACCACCATGCAGTTATCATTAGAAAATATATGGCACAATAGGAGAGCGAAGGATCGTTCTTTGAAAGTCAAATTACCCGATCCTGTTTGAAATACATTCATCGAAGTATTGTCCATGAACAGTTTCCATGAGCCTAAAGTGCTGCATTTCTGATTCACTGCCTTGGATCTGCACGTTCTTGGATTTGTTCATGCGAATTCTTGGATTTTTTTAGACTCGCATGGAATTTTCCATGTGCACGAAGTTTGCACACACTTTTTAAGCGTGCTTATTGGTAGAAACCCGACTTTACAATGTAACAATGCAAGATAACATAGTAAAATGTTTGTCGTGAACATTGGGTATGGCTAGGACGTCAATAAGAGACTTACAGCATATTTAAGCCACGGCAGTCTACTTCAAGCTGTTTTAGTGGTAATTTTGGTTGCAAAAAGTGAAAAGTAAATGGCTGATACTACTCCAAAAAGGCGTGCCAGTACTTCAACCCTTCATCAGCATTGTCAAAGGTCATCGAGGGATATTGACAAGATAGCTGGAGTAAGTCAAAGCACAGAAAGCTGGAGTAAGTCAAAGCACAGAATGACATGTTATAAGAAAGTTCGAGGCAACAAGGTTATTCACCTCCCATCAAAAAAGAAAATGTCAAATAAGGCAAACAACTCCGAAAAGACGATGCATATTTTATGAAAAATAGTGAAGTCACCCCAAGAAACCTGTAGTGACCTGCAAAAAGATTTGGAATATTCTGGAGTCAAAGTTAGTACGTCTCTTAGAGAAAGCTAGATTTAGCTGGCAGAAAGGCCAGAAGGCTGCAACAAAAGCAGCTTTTGTCTGAGAAAATACGAAGAAAAAAGCTTTCATGGGCAAAAAAGTACATGAATGGAGTGAAGAAAATTGGAAAAAGTTTTATTTTTCGACGAAAGCCATTTGGTGCAAGGTCGTCAATATCATCATGTCAGGAGAAGTGATGTAGGAAAGATCACAAAGGTTTATATCATCCAAAGTGTCAAACATCCCCAAAAGAAAATGTTTCGAGGTTTGTTTCAGCTTCCAAGGTGTTGGATCACTTGAACCTATTACAGGGATGAAGAATGCTTAAAAATGTAGCGAGGTGGTGAGACAAAAAGTGGTTAGAGAATTGGAACGGACTTTTCCAACTGGAGGGAGTATTTTTCAATAAGACTTGGCTCACTGTCATTCTGCAAAGAAATGAAGAAAATTTTTGAGGAGAAAGGTATCACAGTTCTTAACCCTATCGCAAATTTGTGGAGCATTGTCAAAAGAAGGCTAGTATGGAAAGATTGCGCACCACAACCTAAACAAACTCAATTAAAGCTATTATTGGCATATGGTTCCCTGATAAAAGGATTGCTCAAGTCCGCCAACAACATGTAGGGAATCGATACCAAAACGTGTCGAACAGTTAATGAAGAACATAGGTGGTCATATTGCATATTAAAGCAGTTAATTTCATTTAAACCGCAATAAAGCAACAAAAACCTAATGATTGTTTTTTGCTAGTGATTCATTTAATTTGCATAAGGTGTCAAGTTATTCAACAATCGCATTAAGTAGTGCAGATTGTCACACAAGACGACCGACCACGAGTCTACAAGGCTCGTCAACAAGGAGGTGTCTGATCTATGGAACGTCCCAACACCTGAGGGAGATAGTATCTTTGGCCCCTTCACGCTAGAGGAACTTGCTAACGCCCTAAACCAGCCAGGAAAACCTCCGCGATTAGATTCTATTTTCCCAGAGTTTATCCTCCACACCGGATCAGTTCTCAAATTCTGGCAATGCAGTTTCTTCACTTCCTGCATGCGCCAACTCGAAATTCCCGGGATATGGAGGAGAGCACTAGTAGTTGCGATCCCTAAGCCAAATAAACCATTGGGTGACCCAAAGAGTTATTGCCGTGCATCTCTACTGTGTGTCCCCTTCTCATCTACGCTTGTGTCGAACCAATAATCGATACAATACTCCCGCAGGAACAGGTGGGCTTTTGACACGGGAGGTCGACCGTAGATCAGGTCACCTTGCTGACGCAAGACATCAAGGATAACTTATTGCCTAAGAAGGCCGGAGCTGTGTTTGTCGATCTCACAGCAGCCTACGACACTGGCATTGTTGCGATCGGAAATCCCGAGCGGCAAGTGCGCAAAGCTTCACACTGTGGCAGCAAGCCACAATGAAGATCACATGCCATGATCACTCTATTATTGCTTGTTCGCGCCACATATATATGGGTGTTATTCTTCGCGCACATCCCGTTCGTTGTGAATCGCACATTTAACGCCAACGGAGAGGTTGCAACAGCATCGTGGCCTCAACTGAAAATTACTGCGATTGCTACCTGGCAGGCACAAGGTCCGCATGATCATGGAGCTGGTTAGTAATCGCAGCTTCACTCTTACTACCAGTAACGGCAAACGGAGCAGGTTACGACGCCGCAAGAATGGCGTCCCACAGGAATCCGTCTTTGCATCCCTTATTTTCAACATAACCTCTGACCTGTCAATCACCGTTTCCAATAAGTATGCATACCCGGGCGATCTATCAATCGTGCATACTGATGTAGATTGGCAAGCAGTGAAATGAGTGCTAAGAGTCTATTGGTAAATACCTTCAGACCTGGAAGCTAAAGCCCAGCACTACAAAACGGTGTCAGTAGTCTTCTATATCATCAGCAAGGAAGTTGAACGTGAGCTAAAAGTCAACTTCAACAATGAAGCCCTGCCCTTTGCTCTTTGCTCCAATCCGAAATATGCTCCAATCCGAAAATGCCTCGGAATTAGAGCCACGTTGTTTTGCTCCAATCCGAAATACCTTTGCTCCAATCCGAAATACCTCGGAATTAGAGCCACGTTGTTCAAACTTTTGTCACACTTAGGTTGAACATTTTAGAAATTTAAAACCCTCGAGAACTCTCCATAAAATTAACTTTTTTTGGAAACTTCGTTATTTTTGTTGTTTTTGCTAGGCAAGAAATTGATGCAGCTCAACATATTTTTGTGTCGGATTACACCTCTTGGTAGGTCAACTCTTAGTAGGTCAAATTTTACGCCAAGACATTATACGTGGAAGTTGAACAAGCGTCTGTGATTAGAATAAAATGAAACTGACTTGAAAAATTGGCAAAATAAACCAAGATAGTCACCATGGGAATTTTTATAGTCTCCCAGTTGAACAACGGTACACAATGAAAAAGAAGTTGCAAAAACGCCAAAACAATAGCACCAGTTCTATGCTAATAGCGATTTCGTATATCAAATAGATTCTGTTTGAACAAGGACTGAAGATGCGTTACTTACACGAAATCGATTTACGAGTAAAACCCTTTGCGGGCAAAGTTTGCTGGTTTCGCTTTTGTAGCGAATTGTTACTGAAATGTGGATAGGTGCAGCAGAATCACCGTAAAATTATGAAAGCGGAGGCTTGCAGGCAGATTCCTCGAAAGCTCGACATCATAATGCTATCCTAAAATGGATATTAGTACCAGACAAATGAACAAGGGAAAGGGAAATAAATTTCCAGGAGGTAATATTTCAAAACAAAATGATGTGCTTTCTATGTGGTAAGAATATCATAGCAAATGTTTGAACAAAATCTAAGAAAGTCAATCTTGAATTCTCTTCGATTGGAATAAGCTGCTCCAATGCAGGAGATCTTGTTTTAAAATAGTGCTTATTGTAGAAATAATGCATATTTAGTTCTTTGAATGTAGTCAAATTATATCTACATAGAGAAAATTTGTGCATGGTGGTCATGGATTTTATGCAAGTTTCAAAACCACTGGAGAGTTGCGTTCAAAATTATTCTGTTGAAGTTAAAAAGCATTTCATTTGTTTTTTTTTTGTTTTTTTTCGGAATAATCATATTGCAAGACTGTGCTTTCTCAGCTTTTAAATTTCATCTTGAACCTGTCATGCCCAGTAATTTGTGTTTTTCAGAGAAATCAAAGCTACAATAAAATCAGTGATGAGCGATGCACATAAATTTGGAGCAAAATTGGGACAAGAAAAATGCTATGGTTTTTGTAAGTTTTTTTTGTAATAAGCGCTGTTTCAGGCTGCATACACGATCTCTTGTTATAATTGTGAAGATCTTGTGCTTGTGCTGCATTTGTGCACAAGGTATGACTTAACAAAATGTTTACCGTTTGTTTTGTTTATGTACAGGGTAGTCCAAAAAGCGAACTATTTGTTTTGGTCTCATTTTTCACTAAATGAAATTTTACGATAATTTTTTTACCAAACAGCAGAAATATGGAAAATTATGTTCTCCAGTTGTGGTAGACGTTGAAACAGTTTTAGTGCCCTGTCTTTTAATAGTTGATAATATGTTCTATCCAGCAGGGACGGATTTAGGGTGGGCGGGGCCCTAGGCCATCTTAGTTTTGATGGCCCCACGCAAGTGTGACCAATTTGGCCGTGTCTGAGAAGCGTGAAAGTATGTCCCTTTTATGTGTAGAGTCCCCTCAAAATCTATCTTTTATTGTGCCGGCTTCGGTTCTACAATTGTCTTAGACCAGGCCTGCACAACATACGGCCCGCGAAAGCTTCACTTGCGACCTGCGAGNGCTTTCTATTGAAAATATTGCAAAAGTTCGACCTCGATGTTCCAGAATTTACAGCGAAATCTCTACATCGAATTGAAATAGANTTTTGCGGCCCGTTGCAAATTTATCCTGATAATTTGGCCCTTCGAGCTTTCTGAGTTGTACTGCCTTAGATCTTCAACAGAAACTAAACCTTTCCTACATTCTTCTAAAGAACAAATGGCATTGCGATCTTTTCTTGGAATTTATAGCTCTTTCGTGTAGTTCAGAAATTCTCTCCGTTAAATTCCCGCGATTTCTAGCGTTTTTAGTGGGTTTATTTTTCGGATATACAGTATACATTTTGATGCAGGACTGTGTTGCCGCCCTCAAAATATGGTCTAGCTGACGATCTGATCACCTGCACATAAACTCCTTTTTATGGTAATAGTAACCACATATTTTATGAACCAAACAAGCACAATCCATTCAGTGGACACGGGGGCTTGTTATGCCGTTTTGAAGTTGTCATTTTCCAAGCACTACAAAATGTAGTGTTTTCATCCTCCATGCCATTGTGGGGGTAGTGACCTCATGACAGCTGCGGCCGTCGCTTCTTGTCCCTGCATTTCAGATGAAGCATTCTGTGCTTGGCCGGGATGCAGAAACAAACTAAACTGAACTGAACCATAGGCCGATAGTAAACAACATGAAGACAAGTATTGTCTTAACACCCTCAGTTAACCATATGAAGAAAGCCCAATATAGGCATGTTTTTCCCAGTAAGGCTCACGAGAAACTATTGTAGCTGTTAACTAACACATAGTTTCTACAAGCAATCCCTGTTTGCGGGAAATCTAGTAAAAACAACCAAACGTAGGATCCAATACTGACAATATTGCTTTTTATCGGTGTTTTGCAGTGTTGTTGCGAGCTTTTTGGCAGAGGAAGATTGAACATCAATTAAGTACCATTTTTTTCTTTTTCGGTCTTTTTTTGTAACCGCTTTCGTACACATTTGCATTTCCGCCCGTTTCAAGATAAATTGTGAAGTTATGCCTCCGCGCAGTTTTGCAAATTTTTAGTTAACATTGAGTCGTCAAGGGAAAGATCATTGCGCGGTGCCCCCAAAACCGCGGAGCCCTAGGCCATGGTCTATTTGGCCTATGCGTAAATCCGGCACTGCTATCCAGGCACCTTTGGGAGGAATAACTGCTCCAACAAAAACGTTGATTCTTGTTTTCGTCCTCAAAGTAGTATGGCTCGATGATTCCATTCCTACCTATGGCACACCACACAGTCACTTTCTCTTGGCTGAGTGGGCGATGGGTTTACTCATGGGGCTGAGCCTGAGACCAATAACGCCTATTGTGCTTATTGATGTGCCCTCTCAAGTGGCAGTGAGCCTCATCACCGAAGAAAATGAAACCCAACACACCAGGGTTGTTTTCAACCCTCTGCCTCACATCATGAGAAAACGCAAGTCGTTCTGCTGTATTGTCATCGTTTTGCCTAAATTAGTAAGAATGGAGGATTCTTGCAAGTGATGATTTGGAAACGCCAACTTCTTGTCAGAGACGGTGCGTTGATTTTTGGGAGATTCCTCACGCCGTTCTGCAAATTCTTAATGTAGTTGGGTGTTTTCACTGAATGAGGTCAACTACTGTGACCTTTATTGGCATTTGCGACACTTCCAGTTTCTGTCAGGTACTTTTTCTCCGCAAAAATCTCTTGCATTGCCCTTGTAAAGTACGCCTCTGCTAATTTTGTCCGCTGCTGCATAGTATAGTGCCCACTATTATCCATATTGACATCAAAACAATTTCCTAGACCTGCTGTGTACACCGCCTGAAAAATAAAGCAAAAACGTCAGAAATACAAGTTTGGGAGGAAATAAAAAATAAGGTGTTTTCTTGACCACCCTGCAATCAGTTTTACCAGAGTGCTTGTAATCTTGCACTTTCCATCGGTGAATGCATCTATAAAATTAATGCATTTGCATTTATTGTTTTTTGTAGCATTTCCTCCTAGATGTAACCGATATTCACCTCAGCTCACATTCGAATGTTTGGAAAGTGCATTTGAATTCGTTGGCTGTGTGATTCAAGGGAGCTCTCATCCAATAAAATTGTCCTCAGCCGCTAGAGCTACTCTTCAAAACAATAATTTGAGGTTTGTGTTCAGAATTCGTTTATTATCAGTTTCATTAGTGTCCATTCTTGTGAGTTGAAAACTAAAACAAAGTTATATATTTCCTGCCTGGCACGTGAAAGAATAGGCTCTCTTGATTTCGAACCAGTGATGTTCCCAGTGTTGGATACATGCTGCATGTCAACTTGCAGCAATTGCAAAATCATAGGTTTTACAAAACCACCTTAAAAATCAATGACCGGCAAGTGTTTTGATAGTTTTGANGAAATGCTGAAATTGTTNCTGTCGCAGTGTTGTCACAGCTCACCGTTAGTGAGAATTAGCTTATTATGTTAGTTCCACATGAAGAAGGCAAATTATATAGCTTTTTGCTAATGTGTGTCTTACTTTCGGATTGCTCTTTAAACGTGTTGAAACATACAAGTTGATTGTCTTCATAGTTGACTCTCTCTGATTGAAATTATGTGGTTACCACGTTCTGTGTTGAAAATTCTAGCTTTTGTTTCCTTTCTTTTAAAGAACACTTTTAGATCAATTCAACAACACTTACCAACAAGCACAAACGGATCCTTCTGCCCAGCAGGATTGTTATGGAATGGGTAAGAGTTTCAATTCTTCCTCTTTGCATTCATGTTTGTGCTTAGCTGTGTGTAGTGTTATGGTAAAGCCCAAAACAAACAGACTTGGACTGGCCATTAGGCTAGCATAAGCCTTGTTAGTGTACAGTAGACTAGACTAACCAACTAATGAAATTCTAGACCTAATTTGCTTTCACACATTTTTCGGTCTTTCATCTAAACTTGCATAAACTCTCTTCACTAATCGTCGGTGTAGGTGGTAGTTTAGCTATTTTCGTCCTTCCCCTATGGAAATTCCAGCCAAGCAACCGTATTTGTTGGCCTACATTTCCCTGGTTTAAAACTTGCCTGGATGGATTTCAGAAACTTCGTGGAATGCAAAACCCTCACTTTCGTTTTTTGTGTGGGTAAGTAGAAAAATAAATGTTTTGTAATAAAAGGTAAATTTTACTAAATCATACATTATAGTGGTTCACAGCAAAGTACATGAAGTATAAAATAGAATTAAATGAAACGCACAAACAGTAAAGCCACCAACTAGGAGAATCTAATCAAGACTCCCATTCAGTGATTTCCAATGAACCCAGATTGTACATGAAAAAAAGTTATTGCATAAAAATAAGAACTGTTACTTTGCAAAAAGACAATCGATGTAACTACATGAGCTGAAATGATGATTAAGATACTGATTGAACTATACAGTAGTTTCTCTTCCAGATTTTCTTCTGTAGTGCGAACACTAACATTTCGATCACTTTTCTATTGCTTAAGACGTTTCCACAACGCTGGTGACATTCTCTATTGATGACATCTCTTATTAATTCAGGCTTAGGTGTCCATTTATAATTGTTTTCCTGCATCTTCGACAGTGTTTGATTTGCCAACAAGCTTCCCCCAACAGTGTCTGATTTAGCGAGTCTGTTTTCATTTTAATGTGATATACAAGTGAAAATATTCATTCTACGGATGCAGAAGAGTGTGGCAAAACCCTACTTTTGCTGGTAAAATCAGAAATCAGTACAAAATTGGAGCTATCTAAGCCGTCTTTGATATTAGGNAGAGAATCCAGAAATCAGGAATGGATTTAGTGGACATTAAAAAAATCTTTAGCCTCTATTCATCGTCCACAAAATCCAGCTGATCTCCAAGATGGGGAAAATATATGGCCTGATTTGCTATTGTATGATATTTTATGAGATCTTGAACTGCAGCGAGATATAAATTCTCTAAGCTGGCAACAACTCCTGCCTCTACAGAAGTTGGAAAATCTCTTTCTGCAAAAATGAAGCCATCCCCTGTCAACTACAAGCATTTTCTTACACACAGAAAATTAACTCCGACTGATGCATATGAGATCCAGCTTCTCATTAAAAAACTTAACATGAAATCTATTATTCTCCCAATCACATTCCATCCAAATTCTTGAAAATAGCCAGTTGCATTGTGTCAAAATGATTCCGCAATTTCTTAACAAAAGCATGGCTATTGGTGAATTTCTGGACTCCTGGAAAATTGCCCACATCACACCAAATCCTGAAATCCATAACCCAAGTTCCTCATCTAAATATAGACCAATCTCTGTTCTCCCAGTATTGTCAAAGTTATTTGAAAAAGTGATTTATCACAGACTTTACTCCTATTGGACAGAACACAATCTAATTGACAAAAGACAATATGTTTTTAGAGAAAAACCACTCCTCCGAATTAGCCATTACAATTATTTTTGATGAATTCCTCAAAAACTTTGATGATAAATTAATAACATGTTCCTTATTTTTAGATCTATCTAAAGCATTTGACTGCTGTGACCATGAAATTTTGCTTGCTGTACTCTATCACTATGGTATAAGAGATGTTTTGCATAACTATTCCCAATTTTTTTTTGCGTAATAGAATGCAGTGCACCAAAATAGGGACATTCAAATCTTCATACAAAAGGATATCTTGTGGAGTCCCTCAAGGTCGTGTCATTCCACCTTTACTTTTCCTTATATATATCAATGTTATTACAAAAGCTTCCTCTTTTCATACCGCTTTATTTGCTAATGATATTAATTTTCATATGTCAAAACTCTGTTTTAATGTTCTTCAGACAACTGTCAACCTTTAACTATGTAAGATTGACCACTGGCTTAGAGCCAGCAAACCTTCTCTTAACTACAATAAGACTAATTTTATGTTATTAAATTCTCAAAAACACAACCCAGCTTTATTTAAAGTAGATATTAATAACTATAGCATTTCCCCCAAAGATAAACTGAAATACCTAGGTGTTCTTGACAACAAACTAAAGCTGGAAACCTCATGTACAAAAGAGACTCAACTATCAAGAGCTTGTTTAGTTCTATCCAAACTTAAACATTACACAACTACATCTGTGCTTGAAGCTGTCTATAACTCATTAATCCAATAAGACTATCAACCTCTAACAACTTGTTTTTACCTAGAGTTAAATCTTCCTCAGGAAAATGTTTCCATACATTTGTTGGCCCAAAAGTGTGGTCTTCAATGCCGGACGATAGTCTGTCTTCAAACACTTTTACTTTTCGATGGAAACTTAAGATACACCTACATGAAAAAGATATAAAATTATGAACTTTAGCAATATTTCACTCATCCAAAACAAAATACTGTGAGTTCTAGTATTTTGTAATTCTGTTTATTTTATATATATATTTACTTTTTTGTCTATTTTCTTTCCTGTGCACATCCCATTCTTTTCGGGATGACAGTACAATCCATAGTTTTTTGCTTTGCTTTGTTTTTCTTTTATACCTCATTAATTTGTTTTTGTTACATTTTTTACTTTTTTATTTTTATATTTTGTTTAGACAGTCTTAACCACACAACTTTTTCAATTAAATTCGATCCACTCATCTGTGTACATAGGCATGCGCTTTCATCTGTTTG
>JGI24158J21664_10007446_pt1 | contig 14538 bp, 9 predicted proteins | sample Ectturendosymbi3_FD_21664 | JGI IMG/M metagenome (IMG submission 21664) | reverse complement strand
AGGCTATTTTACATTGGGGGCCCTTCTGGACGGTTCGCGACGACTGATGTCGTACAAATTAGCACTACACGTGCTCGCTACATTCACTGAATAAGTTATTCCTATTCATCAACATATTACTTTATTCCGAGTTCCCTCGATATCAAGAACAAAAACCATCATAATGAAGCTAACGAAAACGTCAGCGGTGAAGTTAACTGACAACACTCCCATTACATATTTATTGAGTTCCCTGTGCAATTGCACAGTTTCAAGTGTCAAGATCTCGCTCTGAATAAGGCACATGTACTTCTAACGACACCTAACAGCCTGTTACTGTACATAGTCGGCAATCGGCGATCGACAGGACTTTTGTCTGCAAAATCGCTGAAAATTTTGTCATACTTTGTCTTTCTCGCTAAAGCGTGTTCAGCATACAGAATAGCAAGACTTTGCAGCATGCTCCCCCGAAACAAACCTGCTAAGAATTTTATATTAATTTCAACTATTAGAAACCAAACGGAAGGAACACTCGGACTCAAAACGACGTCAGTGACTGACGACGTTATTGACTGGCCCCTCCTGAACAAAATTCTTGGAGACGCTAAAGGTAAACTGAGAATGGTCCTTTCATATCTCCTTGCCTAAATGACTAATAGTAACTCAGGGCAGATTGTGTAATCTAGCTTTGATGAGGAAAGGAGCATTTTTGTGTAATTTAACCGGAAAAGGCTGGATATATTAATGTTTGGATGAAATTGTATTTTTCGAACACAAGTGATACATGACTTGCATTAAATGATTTATTGTACAATTCAAATTTAATGTGTTTCTTTTTAAAAGAAATTGTTTGCATTTGCAATATATTGTTTGATTTTTTTCTAATATGTACAATTTTGTCAGCCAACACTATGTAGGCCTATAAATTAAGAGAATGTTTTGATATTCTTCATAATAAAAATAAATGAGTATAGAAGTATGCTACGCCTGAATGCATAAAAAGCAACAAGAGATAGACCCGGGCTGAACGAAAGTACAGTAGCTCACTGGCCTCGTGTAATCTAAAAAAGCATTCAGGCGTTTTGCTCCACACATTAAACGTAGCAATAACCAGGTCTCAAATCCATGAAAAGAGAATGCTCATCGTGACTCACTTCTATCCTTTGCGCTCATTTTTCTATATCAGGGGACTCCAAACTACGGCCCGCGAAGCTATTCATCTGGCCTGCGAAACCATTCTCCAAACTACGGACCGCGGGCCAAATCCGGCCCGCGAATACATTTTGTAAATGATAAAAAATTAATTGACAATTACTTTTCGATTTGGCAGAATGTAACATATCCCGAAACAATCACATTACGTAACATGTCCGACCCTCTCACTGTTGTGTAATAACTTATGTGGCCCTCGGATGAAAAAATTTGGAAACCCCTATTCTATACAGATCTTTTGTTAGCGGCATAGTAAAAAAACGTGCGTTGAACCAAAACAAATATACAAGCACAATTGCTTCCAAAAATGCTGGAAATCGTCCTTACTCCCGAAATTTTAGGACTCCAAAAATCGGGGGCCCTAGGCTTAAGTTTTTTTAGCCTAATGGTGTAAATCCGCGCCTGACGTGGGTATGCATAACAGTCGTGTGCCAAAGAAGAATCGGTGCTTACGGCAACTATTCCATTTTTGGTCAAAACAAAGATGATATTTTTGAAGCAGGAGCGCTCGAGCAAGCATGGCGGTTGCAGCACATCAGGGATATCGATAAGAGAAGTCGATGTGACGCGCATGAGTCATTTTTAACGTCGTTAATATGTCAAGATTTTGCTAGCTCACTTTGCAGCAATCTCCTCTGGGAAGGCGCCGAAATTATTTTGAATTAAAAAGTTTGTGAAATTCCATTAGTCAGGAAACACGTGCACGTAGTTGTCAGTCAACATGTCAGCATTTTGGAAAACTTCAAAGCACTGAGTTTTCGATGTCTGTTCCAAGGCTAATTAAACTCACAGGTCTGCGCTAGAGGTTTCACTCATGAAAAGTAAGTGATCAAGCCTTTGGCGCAAAGGCGTTTTTCAACACGAGGTTTTCTTGCGGGTTGCTATTTATCAACCACAACACACATCCTGGATTGACGTCAGCGATATTGGTGGAAGTCAGTGAACCACGACAACGCTGCGAAACCTGCCATCCATCGCACCGAAATGAGAGGTGGTTCGCGTACCGGAATCGTGGAGCTCCTGTGTGCATTGTGCATACTTTCGAGTCTTCTGCCAAAACCGCTGAGAGGTCAACGCATATATGCAATATGTATAGCACACTTGAAAGTGTTGTATAGCACATTTGAACGTTGCTATTGTGTAAAAGACGTTTTTCTACAAGTGCTTTTTGCCCAAGCAGAAATGAGGGGACTGTGAAACTTTTCAGAGTCCAGTCCTGATCCGCAAATTTTTTAAAAATCATCACTCCGATCCAGTTCTGATCTGCGTCACACCCTTTTTATTTTGTGGCTTTGAAAAACAAATATTAAGTGATAATTTGCAAGCTATTCAATGTACACTACAGTTCAAATCAAAGCTGTAAATCAAGCTCTGAAAAATCCAATGTACATATACAACACACAAAGTTCAGGGGAAACTTATCTCAAGAAAATAAAGCAGTCAAGCTTTTGCATTGCAGGACTACCAAAAAACAGCAACAAATAATGCAACAAAATGTGCGGTAGGTGTATGAGGCTGAGGTGCAGCATACACTTGTACACATCAATGCACTGACCTTCCCTGTCCAGTATCCAGGCCGATTACCGTAGGCGGGACGCGGGATATAGCAGTGCGTAAAACGGTGCTGGTAATGCTTGTTCATAGAGGGTCGAAACCGCGAAAATTTTATGCATCACTACCTCTGTCACCAAACGTAAAAAAAACGGATAAAAATAAATTTATATGGTTAGAAAAATCACATTTAAGTAACTAAAACTTTCGCAGTTCGAGTCAGTCTTGATCCGCCAATTTTCAAAAAATGCCGTCAGATCTGATCCTCATCCGGCCAAAACATACTTCAATTCTGATCCAGTCTTGATTCGTGCTCATCTATGTGCCCAAGTACTTTGCTGAGTTACCTTGTGTGTCGTAAATTCAACAACACATCAGTCTGTCAAAACAAAGCTTGTTTTAATCTTGTTGCACACGTGTTAACTCCGAAAAAGCGTTGCCGCAGCTACATGAATAAACGAACTTTGTTAAACTTCATAGCAGGCGCAGCCAAGGGAGCCCAGGGGCCATGGCCTCCCCAGATTTTTAGCATATATAGTCATTTTGTGCTTCGAGAGGCGGTATACCAAACAAAAGAGTGTTATTCGCCTAAAATCAAACATTTTGCCCACCCAAGCTTTGTTGCCGCCCCCAGATTTTTGGGCTGGAACGCCACTATTGAACTTGTTTGTGACTGATGATGAGTTTCTGAAGACCAGGGATCGTCGTGAAAGAAATTGCCCGTTTTGTGCTCATAGAAGTTATGTGCGTGAAAACTACGAACTATCCTGAAAATCAGAAATTTTCATATATAAATCTAATTTACTGCGTTTGCATGTACTTTCGCAAGATTCGAACACATTGCGACATGGATCACCAACAGACCGCCAATTAGGGCTACTGGCGGATTTCGGAATTTTTGTGTCTTTTCTGTCCGTGCCCCCACGTCTGTTGGAAGGGAATTATTGTTTAGTTTGGAAATGACAAAAGACTTTCGAAATACAACAGGCTAGCTTGTTCGGGTCAAATGAGCTTGAAAATACTGGCTGAGTTGTTGAAAAACGCGCCGGTGCTCCTGAAACGTTTGAGTAGCCTCGATGATGGTGGGAACAATGTTGATTTTTATGTTAGTCAGTGTTTTCAAAAATTACTCTGAATAACTTAAATGCTCATCTTCGATTTGGTGCTGAAAGTGCGGAACATCAATTTGCTGAAAAACTCAAATTTCTTTCACAAGTTACGTTTACACCCAAACAATAATTTTGCTTTGTGAACACTACAGTAAACAAACGAAAACACCCCTTAACAGAAAAGTTTTTTGCAAAAGATTTTATAGTTTTATGCACGTCTTTAGAAAAATCTATAAAGTCGCGTGCAGTCGTGCCGTAGTTCAAATATATAATTCTTCTCATTATAGCTATTGTTTAACACAGGGTCTCAAACACGCGGCCCGCTGGCTGCATTTGGCCCGCGGGGGCGTTTTGTGCGGCCCGTGATGCTTTTTGGGAATTTCCAAATAATTAACATTTGCGGGATTAGGTTTATTCACCGGTGTTTAAAAGTGCTCGGATAGCGAGTGAAAAAGTTTCTTTTAACGAACGTAGAGACGACTAGAAATGATATGCCAATTACTCACGATACCTTTCGCAGGAAATAAGATCTAAATGCTGTTTGTAGTAAGGTTCACGTAACGTCATTTTGCGTCAGCGTCATAAACCGGCCCTCGGATTGCTTTATAAGTCCTCATTTGGTCCTCGGAGCAATTTGAGTTTGAGACCCCTAGTTCAACCCTAAGCTTTGCTTGTTAGCAAACTAGATCTTTATGCTTTTCTGAACTAAATGAACCCGAAAATCAGATTAAATAGTAATTGAGGTATTCTGTGCACTATAAGAAATTTTGCAAAAACTGTAGGCTAATTCGTTATTCTTCAGAGGTGCATAATACCATGAATTAATCCTCTGACGTTGTAGAGTTACAAACACTTCAACATGGTGCTTGACAGAGTAAATTTGTAATAACACGCAAGTTTATGTACAAGTTTCTGTAATCATCACAAAGAAGATTTATATTTTTGACATTAGCCCACACATAAGCAATGACATGGTTTGAGTGGAAGATGCTATACGAGCAGTATTTGGAGCGCAAGAAACAAGTTTCGTGTGAAAACTAATTTGCACGAGAAAAAATTGCTTATAACACTCTACCCAATTCACCAAGCTAATTCGGTATGTCTCAACCGAAAAAATGAAAAAAGTATTTTAACGACCATTGTACAAACGCTGAGCAAACTCACATAATGTAAACGTAATTTGTTTTTGTTAAGTTAAGTTTGTCTTACTGTGGATCTGATCAAACGTCACAAGTCTACACATAATGAAACAACAAGCACTGCGTGTTTGAAAAGCACCGAACAACAGGCATGCGAAAAATGAAAAGATAAAATCTTAAATAGCAAAATCATCTTGCTTTTGGGGAGGTCTTCACGTTTTGTTCAAACGTGATCAGAAACCAAATCGATTATCAAGTAAGGTCCTGTTTTTACAACACAAAGCAACTGTGCAGCAGCAATATCTGCTGCCGGCTGAAAAGGTTTATGCAACGATCTGTCGTGACGTTCTGTTACTTTAGTGAAAGTAAAATTCCACAAACTCTCAATTTATATAACTGCTAGGAAACACGCTTTCGCCTGTTGAGATGTCTCGAAGGAGTAGTTTCCACGAGTAAGAAACTTCTTACGAACGCTGATTTCTTTTTCTACATCTCCGATTTGCGGTGGATTTGTTATAACCAAACTTGCAAAATTTAACCATGAAAATGAACGCTAACAATCTTGATGTCAGATGTGAAAAAGCTACATTAAGCAGATACTGGTTAAATAGAACGATTAGTTCAAATTGAGGATTTCAATTCATTTACAAATGAATATCACGGCCAAATATACAACTAATATTAAGTTAATTAATAAAGCGCACCTCAAAAAACTCACGAAGCGGTGATATAAAACTCATCTAAGTCGCTATAGAATATGTCAAAGTGATACAACACATGTGCAACCGACAACGATATCTTCTTGAACATGTTCAAAAATTCCAGTTCTTCTGTTTCGACGTAAAACCAGTACGGGAACGGATACATTGGCTGAGTTGTACATAGGGTTTTCCTGAAACACTTTCTTGTCGTTTGAAGGCAGGAGGCAGTGATTACACAAGCATCTTTTTCGTACAATGTACTGTGGAATTCTGGAAAATGTGTTTGCATATTCCGTTTAAGAATCGTTCAAGTCAGCCAAATTTTCCGTTAGCTGATAGATCATCACTAAATGTTCCAGACGTTTTTAAGCGATAGCCTATTGCGATAAAGAGGCTTGACGCATTTACCGTTTGCTTCACATATCAAAGCACAGTTTAATGCGATTATTGTAGTTTAGAAAGGAAGTGTTTATTTTTTTGAAATAAATAAAACGTATACATCGCTACGCTCCACATAATATAGCGATACTCATACCATAATTTTATGTAAATTAAAACTTCATGCTGTCAGAAACGCTTTTGGATCCGCAGAAGATCTTTACCATAAGTCAAGGAGGTTGATTCATGGTTAAATTCCATCAAGTATATTTTGACCCTGTCTAATTTAATTAATTTCTTTGTTTGCCGTAAAGGACTTAAGCGCCACTCAGTTTTGAGAAAAATCTTAAGATTTTTGTTGGTAATTTGTAGGCTCACCTGTTTTCGTTAAAATCAATGAAATCGATGAAAGGCGACACACTTCGTTCTCCCACTGTTTCGCCAGAGTAGAACTTGAACGCAGGAATAGTCAATGGACAATCCCAAGATTTAGTCTTGGGATTCCGAGCAGCAACCAGGTGGTCTTCACTCACCACTTGCAACTTTTCGCGAGACCGCTTCAGAATGGGGTTATTTAAAACCTCCCTGCACAAGCTTCACAGAAATAACATTGCTGAGTTTTTTGTTTCTGGAACGAACAAAAAAACTAGGGCTGTCAAAACCGAAAATCTACGTTTTTTATGCCAGCCAACCTGATTCATTTTAAAAACAATCTGCAGTAAACCATCAAACAAAATCTCACAAAAGGAATGAGAATTACAAGCCTTTTTTTCACTGAAGAAATAACATGACCAGTGGTGTTTTTTTTGTGGAAGCAGGGGACTGATCTGACAAGTATATATTTGCAGTTATTATCGGTGATAATTAATTCCATATGCGGCCAAAACCGCTTGTTGCGCATTTTCAATTTTATGTTGGTAAATGATTTTTGAGAACGAATGAGAGCTAAGGTGCTATTCCACAGCCGTGAGGTATTTTGAAAAAATAATGAAAAATATAGGCAATTCATTGGAGCATGTGTACACATTTGGAAAGTTGAAGAAGCAAGCAATGTGAAAAGGTTTTAATTAGGTGTTTTGTGTGATTGAAACAACATTCTACTTAGAACGTTTTCAGTGAAATAAAAACATTTTGTCGTATTCAAATGGATTGATCAACTTTCTTCAAATCAGTAGAGCTCTGCAAACCTGCTTGCCACAAAGAAAAACTTCAAAAAGGTATCCAAACAACATCGTTAAACTTCATTAAATCGAAAACAGGTCATCAGAATTCTTGTACAAGACCTATTCGCAGACTGATGAAATTGCTCGTGACCTGCAAACGAGTTTGACCTGGCATGGAAGATCAACACTTCCGGTATTTGTCAAATTTTTTGTTACTATGCTAATAACAAAAACATGAACAATTTTTGCTAATTTGACTAGATTTTTTGATTAATATCCAGTTCTCCTGTAATATTCTTCCTGCGGTTTCCTTGTAGTAAATTGAAAATGGAGCCATTGCCTGTTTGCTAAAATAGTACAAATGGTGAACCAGTTTTCACAATTGATGAAATGGAAAGAATGAGTATTTTATGCTTTACTACAAAGTATAGTCTACATTGCATTGAAAAAACATCCTTGATATTGTATGACATTTTGCAATAACGTCTGAATTTCAGAAAAATGCAAACTTTTTGATTATTTTGTCAAACTACAGTAATCACCATCCATTTATCATCTTCAAGATGCATAAATATCGTTGTGCATATCAAAAGCTGTAACAAGCAAATTGAAATGAAAACCCTTGAGGTACATTCTACTGCTACTTTGATTTTTGTCTGGTTTTTCCTGTTCTCTACAATTTTTTAAACTACAGTGTACCCATGTGGAGTCTTGTGGATATAATTGTTTGGTTCTAAGATAAGTTATCGTTCGTGGGAATTTAATGTTTTTCAAACGTTTCTGGCTGCAAAAAAACTTTGAGTTTGCAATTTGAAATTTTGGTTGATTGTGAAATGCTTACATGTTGTTTGTTACATATTTTCTAATTGCATTTTGCTCAAGATAGATCTGATTTAGACGCATCGTTGGTAAAATGTTCTTAACATCAAAATATTACTGTATTTATGTTCTCATAACTTTAAAACAGAAAAATTGTTACTTGTACTTCTAACGTTTCAGACGTTAGGAGACTAACTGCATACCGACATTTGTAAGAAACTTAAATAAAATTGTCTGGAAATTTATGTAGATGATGCAAAAGCTGCGCGTGCTTTTTATCACTGTATTTACTTGATGTCGTTTATATGCACACAGATACATTATATGTATGTGCATACGAGTAAAAAAACGCATTTTTCTTGACGTCTGTACAGTCATTGTGTAGTGCAGAGAAGATGCACTTGTAGAAAGTGACTCTATTAGTGAATACCCTCATAAAACTACAAACCTTGCCAAATGCAATTGTTACTATAAGGCGTAGCGCTTTTCTAGACTTTGTTGGCACACCATGTTCCCTTTACTTGTCTGAATCTTTGTAGAAAGTACAATAATAAAGGCAACCGAAAATACACTCACAGATTATCAAGTGAAGGTGGTTGAAAGCAATTTTTGTTTTTTATCTGTATGGTGTAACCTTGCTTTTCAAAGATTTTTTAACATGGTCTTACCTATGCAAAGTCGTAGGGCTTTAGAGCGTTCTAGATGGGTCTCAATCTTTGCATATCTTGAAGTTTTGATGGCATTTCAGCGACTATCAAGAGAACGGGCTTCTGTTTCAACAAAAGCTGGGAAATGATAATTTCTGAAACGAAATTTTGCACATATTTGGATAATTTGGATAAATTTCTTTTCGCTAAATACGACGTAGAGTCAAGGGTTCGCTTTGTTTGGTTGAGAAGTTTGTCTGAAGACAGATGCAGTTTATCTCCTAGACTGTCTACCTTCTACGCGTAACGGTGTAACTCCTGCAAATCACCTATCCACTCATGCCAAAAACGATAAGCAAAGCCATAGATGTAGACCTGTTTGCTAGTTACTGCCCAAAAATTTTGCTGTGCCAATTCTTTTAGATGCTTTAACAATTTATTGCTTCTGCTATTTTGAGAACTGGTTATTTGCAAGTCCATTTCTGTTTAAAATGTCGTAAAAAGTCATCAAATGGCATTCATTTCACTAAACGTTTTAGCTTCAAATCAATGCAAAAACGCCACTGATCTAAAAAAAATATTTAAACATATATATTGTATTGGTCACAATACTTACTACATGTTAACTTCGTTCAAAAGGCATTGGTATTCATCTGGAGTTCGAGTCTTTCGCAGCCATTGAGGAAAAGTAGCTTGACAGAAAAAAAATATTGAATAGATCACCAAGTTGAAATCAAATTTAACCATATTAACTGTGCAATACAGATGCACCTATTGCGGCTAAAACGGGTTTGACTGTTGTGCATGGGTAACTAGGTCCTTTTATATCGTTGCGTGGCTGCATTTTTACAGAAAAAGTTTGTCCAGCCGCATCGATTGTTAAATTTAGAAAAGAAGGTAGCATATTTTTTGGCACTACATTTCCAATAAGTATAGCTAGGCAAAACCAATAAGTATAGCTAGGCACCATTGTTCCAATTTTGGAACATGCTCTTTCGAGCTACGCTTACTAAGAAAAACATTAGCGATTGTTTTCTTAGAATACGTTGTTTCCTGAAAGAGTTTCCTTCACACCAGTTTCTTTGAAAATTTCCAGCGACGTAAGTATTTTGAGTATGACGTCACTACGCGACGGGCTTTTTGAGTTTTTTTATGTCCTGACTTTGACCGACCAGCAATATTACAGCATGAAATCAGCATTACTAAAACTCTTCCAGTTTATTTGTTGAAGGCTTCCTCAAAATTACTGACCAATTTCATACGTGCTCCTCAACCCACGATGCCACCATATGGTTTTTATTTTGCGTGTTCCATTTTTGGAACAATGGCGGGAGGTGGGGTTCTTTTTCAACAGACTAAGCTGTGAACTTTTCAGCTAGATGCTGGTTTCATAATAGGATTGGAACAATTCAATTACAGAATGATGGAGATTAGCTGCCCCAATTAGTCAGCACAACATATTGACCATTATATTTGTTTGTTAGATGATACATTTTAGAACTAAACCTCATAATCTACTGCCGTGTCATACAAGCGGAATTTACAAACTAGTTTTTTTAGTATATATTTCTTTTTTTGGAACATAAAGCCAAGCATATGTGCCAAGTCCACCAGTAGACTACAAGCGAAAAGAATTGATGTTTTTCTCAAGAATTGTAAATATAGTTTAGCGTGGTAATCTTGAAAAGTTCAGATCATTTATGTGTATGAACTCATTGGTATGCCAAATATGCTTTATTTTACCTACAATCACAATATTAGGATAAACTAAAGAATATGATATAAGGTTTTTGTATTCTTCCTCCAAATGATGATTTTTTAGAGTCTTAGACGACAACCAAGTATTTCCTTTTGTAGACGTAGAAAAGTTGCAGTACATATAGGTGCAATTGAAAATACGGAGACTCCAAAAGATGAGATAAAAATGCACCCCCCTTACCAGTGACAGGAACAGGTTGACATATAATATCCACAGTCGACCATGGAGCTAGAGGAATTCAATCCACAGTCAACCATAGGAGTAGAGGAAAAAGAAAAAATCTTGATCTTGTTGTTAAAACGCCATACGAACTATTTACCATTTACTTCCATGAGTACATTGATCTAGTTTTTGAAAAAAGTGAATTGTTTTCTAGGAAAAAATTGACCAAACTTTGCTTTGGGTCCTATTTCTGTAAACGGTTTGTTGTGATTTTACTCCTGCGTGGATACCACTCACTTTCCAGGAAGACATCTACTGGTAAACGTCAGTCAATACTTATGTACTAGCTGTGGCTTTGGGCATAACAAGCGCAAGGTTTCGAGAGGCTGAAAAGCATCTGCATTTTGAGCGCAACGCAGCTTTGCCTCCAGATAATAAAATGACTAAGTTAAGGCTTATATTAAGTCTTGCATTAGTTAGGTTTCAGCAGTGTGGCATGTTTCTAAAGTTTCTCAGTGCTGATGAGCAAATAGTTCGATACTTTGGTCATAACAGTATCAAAATGTTCATAAATAAACAAAACTATTCGCTTTGTTGCAAGATTTGGGTTATGGCTTCTAACGAAGATTACCTGTTTAACATTGAAGTATAAGAAGGAAAATCCGCAAGTCAACAAAACGAAGAAAAAACACGTGGCACGCGAGTTGTGTTGCGAATTCTTGGTTGTAAATAGGGATTCTTATCTCAAAAAGTTTACTTTAACAACTTTTTCACACCTTGTGAGTTTTTATGCATCCTTCAAAGTAGACGGAATAAAATCCACCGGGGTTGCACGAGACAGTAGTTTGAGGACACGATTTATAACAAATGCTACAAAAATTCGTGAAAATGCGTCATTTGCATGAAAAGCTNAATACAGTAGCAGTGGTTTGTTTCACACTGTTCGGTTGGAGCGCACCAATCTTGCTCAAACGTCTTCTTTTTTTGAAATTTCCANTATAGCAAAAATAACATCGCAAAATGTGTGACGTCATGTCGAAAGTTTTTGTGTGAATTCGTGACGTATCACGTACAGTATCCACATTCCAAAGCAATGGAAAGAGACGCAATCACATAGTAGAGTTATGGCATGGCGAACAGCTCATGAATACAGAAGTGGATGACAAGAGAATCAAAAAAGTGCCCTTGTTCCTGGCATTGTTCCATTTTTGGAACATGAAATATTTGAAAACCCACTGAACCCATGCAATCAAACTGTGCTTTGGATTAATGAGAATATTTCAAATACAAAAATGTAAAATGATTCAGCAGACCTGCTGGCAGAAGATGTTTGGCGCCTACACGCCTACAGTAAAGGATTACAGTAACTGGTTTACAAAAGTATACTTTGTTTATCTTTAAATTAACGTCGATCATCATTTGAAGAGCAAATTCATTCGATAAAATTTTTGTCTTATTGGAATATTCATGTTGACCGCTATTGCTCTGTAATTCTAAATTGCAGATTGTATCGACGTAAAGCTTGTGATAATGAATGAAACCTGAACAAAGTTTCATGCATTGTTGATATTGGGAAGCGTTCATATGTACATTTAGAAATTTTAGGATTTTTAAATCTTTTCGCAAGTTGCAAGGATGCAACCCTAATATTTGTTTACGACCAGCACTCCTTTCATGTGTTCTCCCGAAATATGTGCAACAATATTTAGCCGTACTTGAGACACACAGCAAATTTCTTAAATATGTTTGTTTTTGAAGTAGTTAAATTTATCAAAATTTGAGATTCCTAAACAGCGAGATCCCCTTACCAACAAACCTAAATCAAAATTAGCAAATTCAGTCATTGTAAGAATTAGAACGTACAAGGCAACCGAATATTTTGAAACGCACCCAATCTCTTCCTTATCGCAAATAACCCGGAGCATCAGTTTTGTATCCAAGGTTTATGTTGCATGAGCTGCTTAGATACACAGTAAGCGTATTTTGCAAATGGAAGCATTTCAAAGGTTTAAATCAATAACTTTTTGTGGCCACGCAGAGAAATTGTGTTCGCAGGATGACCATCAATCGATATTCTGCGACCAACTAGGTGAAGAAAAAAAATTTATAAAAATGGTTACATTGCTTAATCAAACTGGTTTTGAAACATGACCAAAGAATTTTTCGTTCGCAGTTAAATCGCTACATGTATTGAGGATTTTAAGTATTGGTCTGATGAGACCGTTCCAGACGTATTTAACACCTGATTTTATCGGGATTTGAGTTTGTGGTTCATTCAACTCGAATTTAATCATAAAAAATAACCACTGCGATGATTATTTAGCGCTGTTTGATGTTGTTAAGAAAAATAGAAAGCTTCTGCATAAGAATACTTTCAAGCAGAAAACATACCTTTTACAATGCAGTACGGCACACCTTTATTCACAGACAAAATGAAACCACTTTCTGAACACTAAAAAGGAAATACTAAACAATATTGTGAACAAAGTGGCATGTTGCTTGTGGTGGAACAGTTCTAATCAATCCTGTTCCTGCGCTGACAACATAGCTCAAAGAAACGAATGCAATTGAATCCGTAGCCTATATATATGCATTCTATTTAAAATTTTGCAAAACAGTGATATCCAATGACTTTTCATTCATTTATTGGATGTGATTGTCCTTTGCAATTGTAACACATCATAGCGGCGCATCGGTGCTTAGAGTTCCCTGCACAGGGACCGGTACATTTTCCCATACTAAAGTAGTGCTGAATCAATGCATGTTGCCAATACTGTGAGGTGGAATTCTACTGTTGGTTTTCACTGAAATTAGTAAACATAGCAGCTGCAGGGGTGGATATTAGAATTTAGGAGTCCAAGACAAACTCTCTGAAAGCGACCCCAAAACTACTCGTTAAGTTGTTCAGAGGCTCCTATTGGCTCATTTGCACAAAGGTTTTGCCTATTTTGAAAAACATATAACTTGTCTCATAACTTATTAACTGTGGTTTGTGGTTGTAGAGCGGTTCATAAACTTTTTACCAAAACAATGCAAAAAGTACGTGCAAAACTCTCAAGGGGGACCCTACGGCATTTTGCTTCAAGAGGACCGCCTCGTACTCCTCTGATATCCACACGTGAGCANCTGTTGCGAANTTTTATTGCAAAATCCATTGCGGCAAATGCAAACAACATATGAGCGCCAGGTGTTTATCATTGTGACCAGCAGCGCTTGGTGTCCTCGACTTCAAACAATATAAGGTAGCATGCCTACACTTGATACTTCACGAAGACATATTATTTCTCAATGTTGCTAAATCGCTGTTTCATGACACTGCATTCTTGTCCGTCTTTCAGAAAATTGGCGATTGCTTGCGAAAAGTGTTCAAAACCAACTAATCAACGTTAGGTTTGAAAATACGACGTTTTCATAATACTAGGTTTTCTTGTTGTTTTTTCATGAACATTCCGCTAAAACCAAAACAAGGTTGATATCGATATGTGTTTTCGAGTAACGTTGCACCTTCCAAACATAGTTGACTGTGCTCATTAGGCTTTCACTAAACGGAGTGTACCTGAGTGAAGAACGTTTGACAACGTCGAGTGACATTCCCCTTTTACCTTGGCCACACAGCCAGCTGATCTTCTGGCTCTTCTGGTACTGTGATTGACACAGTGTGCTCAAAATCTAAACTGGACAAGCTTTAAACAACGTTAAGCAACTTGATGAGGGTCACAGTGGAATAGCATATGTGCAACCAGTTGCTATGTCGTCAAAAACTTCCAGAAACATTGCTGAAGGATTTTGTTGCTAAAAACAGGAACTTTGACTGTGACGTCCGCTGAACTGTGCGCGTAGTTTTCATGGAAGGTCTTCTGTCTTCCATCGATGGCATGTATCAATGTTTGCGCAAACACCATTTTCGCAAAACGCACTT
>JGI24158J21664_10007445_pt1 | contig 14542 bp, 12 predicted proteins | sample Ectturendosymbi3_FD_21664 | JGI IMG/M metagenome (IMG submission 21664) | reverse complement strand
CAACATTACGTTTTGGCGGTTGAAGTGAAGAACTCTGTAAAGGTAACGATGCTCAGTTTCAATAGAACTGTTGTTTTACTGTATGACGTAATCGTATCGGAAAATGACGTTCTTGAAGCGAAATAGTGCAGTGGGTGTGTTTGCGTGGGTAATTCAGAGCTCAGATTGTAGGCTTGAAATGCAAGTGGAGTGAACCAGAGCCAGTCGATAGGCAATATGGGTTTCGTAGAGGTTTGACTCCTTTGTTCACCGGTACACGTAATATTTGCAGCCATAGAAAGTAATTTCAACAAGAAAAGCTAACGGAAGGTGTTGTTCTCATTTTGATAACTGAGATGCGATGAACCTTATTCTGAAAGCCGCACGCAAGGGCAAACGATGTGCTTAGTTACTACTGGGGTTAAAGTTTTTATTAAAAGAAAAGTTAGCCGAAACAGGTGCACAAATTGGCAATGGCTGTATTGAATAAAGTTGTTTCGTGAGATTACATATTAACTTAAGACGCTGTAATCAGTGCTGAGCAACAGAAAGGCAAATGTTCTACGTCAGCGTGGTCCAACTGCTTTAGACCTACGGGCCATTATACAAAAGCGTGACCTTGACAACTTGCGGGCCACTTTCAACAAAATAATGTATAAAACAACAGATTCACTAGAATTAAACTTGAAAAGGGAAGATAAGCGAGTGCGTCGTTGAAATTATTACACAATAGCAAATTATCTAACACACGAACGTGGTTCCAAACATCGAGTGCATTTTAGTGCGAAATCTTGCAGTCTGGGAAACCTATCTTTGCTGACTAATTTCCAGAAGCTCTCTACAGTCTTGTCTAACCCATTAATACTGTACGTTTTTATGAAAAGGTGTTATGCTTGTTCTAACTGAAATTGTCGCTGTGACACACACAACAATCAACACTGAGAAAGCTCGGCAGACCTTGAAAAAGCTGTCCGCGGGCCACATGTGGCCCGCGGGCCTACAGTTGAACCACGCTGTTCTACGTGGTATGGTTTGCAAATAGTTTTCGAAATAGACGTCTGTTGGAAACGAAGCTAAGGAATAACACTATTTAACGCGCAATTGGAAGACGTCCAACCCAACAGCTAAACCAAGTTTGCAGGTTGCGATGAAGGCTGCAAGCCAGCACTTTTCAAACAGAGCAGTTTTAGGCCTATTTGACGCATATTATCAAAATGGGTCCCGCATGTTAAGAGGGGCCCGCGCAAGTTCCGACAGAGTTAACGTTTGAAGCCTTTTATATATTCTAAGAGAAAGAAGCCATGCACCACTAAAACGAGAAGTGAACCGTGAAATATCTTTACATGAGTGGGATTATATTATTAAATTTATTATTATAGCCTGCTATGTGCAGTTTATATATTCTTTTAGTTAAAGAGGGGGATACTATATGAAATATTAACTTGTTATTAACATTCACAAATGGTTACATCTATTTTTTCTTTCTGACTTCAGAAGTTTCAAGCGAAGTGAAATATGTCACAACACTGTGCTTTCATCACATAGGCCGTGCGGTAGTGAGGATAGCTAAAAAGGGAAGCGAAACAATACTGCACAGGGGACTTACAGAAAGCGCAAAACATACGGAAGACAATAAAGCTTAGAGACAACGCAAACAGTCGGAAGGCAATAGCTATTCATTGAAGAGAGGCAAGTAGTGGGCAGCAACACTGGTTAATACATTGAGGATGGCTGAAATCAGATCCAAACTTACACACAGACCAATATGCAGTTTTCCCTCTGACCACAGCCAGGGGCAAGACACGCAGGGGCCACTGTCGCTCCCTGGGGTCACCTGACAAGTTTCTTTGCACGGCAGCTCTAAAAAGGGGCAGTGGACTTGCCATGCACACCAGTGGTTTCGATTGCAACTGGTTGAAAGTAATAATTGTCAAGAAGGTCATTGTATTTTCGGGATTTGTCGGTCTCAGCATCAGTTGCTACACTGCCTGATTTAGTGACGTTGATTTCGTAGTGACTTGGACCAAAGGTGTCCACAACTGTCGCGTCACATACGAGGCTCCTGCCCTTGTACCAAGGATTCACAGTCAGACCATGAGGCCTCCTACCCCCGTCAAACCAACAGGCTCCAAGACAGAGGGGAGACCAATGCGGGTTAATGAGCCTTTGAGAATGGAGTTGACGGATGAATGTGTGGGGAAGCGGCCCGCATTCTTAACGCAAGAGAGGCCACGGAACCCCAGCCTATCAACAAAATTTCCACTGCGGCATTCTGTGGTTTCAAAATTTTTGACACCAGTTCGGAGGGCGATTGCAATTCGGAGTTCACCAGGGCTCAGCAGGTTTCAGACGCATGCCATTGGGAAGGCTTCCGACCAGGCAGCGATGTGGCTCTTCTGTGCAGTGAGTAGCCGGCTTCTGTTCCAATTTCTGGGGGTGCCGAGAAGGGCGGTGAGTGAATCTTAGTGATCGCAACTATTAGTGCTTTTCTCCAGAACTTTGGAATTTTGAGTTGGGGCATGCAGGAAGTGAGGAAGTCGCAAAACCAAGATTTGAGAGCCGACCCGGTGTGGAGTGTAAATACCGGGAAGATGGAATCCAGTTCCGGAGACTTTCCTGGCTTCAGGCGTCTGAGGGCAGCAGCAAGCTCCTCCGGCCTAAAGGGTTTAGAGATACTGTGACTCTCAGGTGTTGGAATCTTCCATCGGTCGGACAGCCCGGTCCTGTGTGCCCTATTCTTCACGAGTTGCGAGGCGATGGAGTTTGCCGAGACGGGGCACGGGCGAGAGGAGAGTCCAGACCTGCCAGTAAGTTTATTGATGGTTCTCCACGCCTTGCGGCTAGAGTGCGAGAAGTCGATGGAGTTGACAGCTTCCTCCTATCGCTCCTGCTTCTTCTATTCTAGCCGAGATAGCAGGGACGAATCGGCTCTATCAGAATCAGTCACCACTGGGGCTCAGATGAAGGAGCGATAGAGGGTCTCGCACTGTTTGTCCAAACATGACACATATTTCCTCCGACGTCCACGTGGGATACATTGTTTGGTCGCGGATAGTAGGCTCTCACAAAAATCCTGGTATTCCCTGTCAATATTTAATGTGTCTGGAGGTGGCAATCTTTCAACGCATTCACCTGTGAGAAGGCAAAAGCGCTTCCAATCAGCCTTGAGAAAGTTCCAAAGCTTCACCTGATCGTTGTGGGCAGGAACCTTGAGTCTTGGTGGCGTTATGAGGGAGCGCCATGTTGTGACCGCGGGAACTTTCCGTTTGTCCAGCAGTCGGCTGTCTTGGCCGAAACTCGCGAAGGCCAGGACGGTTTGGTGCCGCCGTTCCATCAGTGAGAGTAGAAACTATAGCTATTTCGTTTGGGTCATACAACAGTCCAAGGTTGTTGGATGTTGCCCAGTAGTCCAGACTCTCACCGTGAGGAGATGTTTTGTTAAAACCCCAGTTGATATGTTGGCAGTTGAAGTCACCAGCAAACAGACTGGGGTGTGGGAACGCAGGGATGGCCGTTGGTGTGAATCGCGAGCGTGGAATTTTGTAGACGTTAATGATCTTATCCTGCAACCTCTACGCAAAACCACTCAGTCTCTGAATGTTCTGGAGACTGATCGACCAGTGACCATTCCAACCGCTCGTGGACAAACGTGGCAAGGCCGTGATTCCTGCTCTGGACTGACCCAGCGAGTGAGAAGTTGGGAATCACTAGCTTGTCTGCAGTTGTGCAGTGGGTCTCCCNTAGGACGATGATGAAAGCCTTATTTTTATAGGCTAGCTGCTCAATGACGGAGATCTTGTTTGCAGTGAGCTCCTTGGTGTTCAGCTGGAGTATGTTGGGTCGTGGGTCATCTTCGGCAGCATTTCTGCTGGCGCGCCCTGGGAAGGGCATTTTATGACCAATCCCACGCCGAACACATCCAGCGCGAGTAGCAGTGCTTACTCTCGTGGTGACAGATTTAGTAAACATTTCAAGAAATACCGCAACGGGGAGTGCCACGTGAAGGCACCTGTCAACCTCCCCGGTGGTGACAAGCAGAAAAAGCAAGACTCACAATTGATAGTGAAAAGCAAGACCCATTTCAGTTTGCGAGTGTTTGATTGTGACGTTCAAGGTGTGTCATTATTCCCTATATCTTTAATAAGCACGAACATGATCTTTTATTTTAAAATTTTGTAAGCATATTTGATGGATGGAAACTGCGGCACTTTTGTGATCGGCCCTGGTGGCGCTTAGCCTCGCTACGCCACTGGTCGTCCCCAAAAATTACGAGACACTTGTTTTCTGGAAATAGTGAAAATAATTTAAACATTGTCAGTTTATTGTTTAATTTTAAATGATAACATTTTCAAAATTTAGACTCTTTATCTTAAACACAATGTTCTAGAACAAAATTTCTGCAACGAAACCTAAACTTACTTCATGGACAAAATTTTGAATAGAAAAGCCCACAATGCTACTTTGCAAAATCTAAAAGAACAAGCGAAATTTTTGAAACGTATTTATATCCTTTCATAAAACACATACCAGTGGGAAACTTTCAGCAAATCAACATTGTTTGCTGTAATTTTCTCTTTGAAGGTTTTCGTTGCTTGGTGCTTTCAATTTCTGAGCAGCATAAACTCCTTTCGGCTATGTTTTGCGTTATTCTGCAAAGGTCTGTCCAGCGTGAACAACATGAAGTCAATATCAGGTGTCGCCTTTGAAATATTCTGCTTATGCAAAGAGAAAGTATAATTGTGGTGATATTATTCATTACACCATTTCAAAAATTCTCAAAAGTTTGAACGAAATATCCAAGCAAGGAAAAGTGCAATTTATGTCAACTGGTGCCAAGCACACATTTTATGTACGGAAGTAACGAACGGAAAAAGTTGAAGTTGATGCAAAACAGCTTATTTCCCTTCCTTAAATATTTTAGTGTGCTGGTGAAAACGCAGCTAATGCAGTCCTGGAAGGTAGGCTAAGTTTAACTGCACAAATCGGGCGACATGCATGTTATGTAGTTATTAGAATGCAACTAATTTGAATAGCGCAACATAGAATTTTCTAGAATCTAGATGTGATACTTTCTTTTAAGATTCAGCATAATTCCGTCCATTCACAGCCAACAAATTCTCAGCAGTTATCTTACAAAACGTAGCATATTTGTCACTATTTGAAAGCTGTTAGCTGTCATTGTTTGACGTTGTTGACAGAGAAACAGTTTTCTCTGTAGGATTGTTTTTTTTTGTTTGTTTGTTTCAGGAAAAGAAACTGGCTCTTTTTCATTGCAGTAATTGTGTTCCTGACAGCAAAAAGTTTGCTGGAACACACGAAACACAAGGTCGAGGTGTAGACGTTGCACAGTTGAAACCAGCTAAACCAACAGTTTTTTCTACTTTTGCTATTGCACTGAAATTGCCCTTGTTGCCACGCTAGCTGCAACATAAGCAAGACCAAAATGCGAAAAAAGTTGCAATACTAAATAGGAAATGTCTGCATTAATAAATAGGATCAGAATTCCTCAAATTTAGATGCGTTTCAACGTTTGTGGTGCAGCTTTGCTTGCACCTTGTCATCTCAGGAACAATTGGCCGTGCGAATGTTCATGAAAAGCAACATCTGCGATCTTGAAGGCTAGCGCAGAAGTGTTGAAGGTGCTATTTTGTTTGGTTCGGATGCGCGAAAAAGGTTACAAACATAAGGAAGATCCGATGTCTGTGAATGAAAGTGTGAATGGAAAAGAAAACTAATTGTATAATATTGCATTCTTACAGTGTTTTCGTTTTCTCTACTGGTTAATTAAAAACGCATGGAAAACGACGAAAAGTCAGTAAAACCTGTGATTGTGGTTCATGGAGGAGCGTGGAAGATACCAGATGAGTTATTGGAAGATTTGCAAGAAGGTGCTAAGATGGCAGCTCTCGCCGGGCATGAGTAAGCTATTTTTTTACAGCTTGTTTATAGCAACACATCAACACACTGAAAAGAACTTTTGCTATAAATTACTATCTTTAACATGCCAGCGGTTCAGAGGCTAATTAAGTTTGAAGCATTTCATCCGAATGCATCGTATAGCATTTGCAAGTCCAGCCCTCCTCTTTCTGTCCTGATGTTCTGGCGCAGAAGCAAAGTTATCTTTCCATGGCTACTAATTCGACGTCACAAAGTTTTCATGTGTCCTAAACATTTTTCAGCTGGTGAGGCAATTACGCAACCTGTGGCTGTTCTTGATTTGAACTTGAGCTTGTCAATGTTCCTATGAAACATAAAAATGTGGCAATAAAATTTTTTGTAAAGAGCAAAACAAAGCGTTGCCACAACTCATTGCTTTGTACTTATTATGGTTTATTATACAGTACGTGGCACATCAACTGTTTCTGCTACAACTTTTTAAAAATTACGTGCAGGCTGAGAAACATTGCTTTACATTAAAAGAAAAGGAAATAAACCCCTTCTACATGAAACAATCTGCCCCGCCCTATTTATTTATTTGAACCGCAAGGCCCACAGGACGCAAAGAAACACGTGCTAAACTTCACGCAAGGAAAACAAAATAAAACACATGCGAAACCTCGAACATGCTCTCTAGGCAATTATACACGCCCCACTACATACAAGACGAAGCTACTGGCGACTTAGATAGAAGCAAAGTGAATAAATATTGTTCTGAACAAGAGTCGTCTTTATTTCAGAAAAAAAAATGAAGTGAAGCCTTGCAGGCAGGACACCGAAAAACCTTGCGGTTATCGAGCCGAAGTGCCCCAGCACAATTAAACGACTCGGTGATATTGCAGTAAAAACAAAGACACATGTAACCGTGAAACAGGCCTGAGATAAGGATCATGGAAATGATTCAGTTGCTTTTCTGCAAAATGCCAAGCGCCACGCTACAAATCACACGAGCAATCAGAAACGTATGCCAAACGTATGCGTAAACAGTAAGACAGATGAAGTGATTATATTTTTATTAAAAGTTTAACAAGATGTATCCCGTTGTAAATTTTTCGACCATAAATTTTCAACTAAAACACGCTTTGTCAAAAATTTGAGCTTCATTTTTTCGGTTTCGCAATACATCTTTCAAGCAGAAATGTATTGATTTAAAGATCCAAAAACAATACATTTTTAACGGGGAAATGCATTAATTTGAAAGTCCAAAAACGGATCTATCATGCATGTAAATATTCTGTTCTTAAACACAACCAATGCTATGTGAGAACATTCAGTATAGACGCCTTTCCTAGAATTTCAACCATTTCGATCTGATTTCACTGAAAGATCAACTTTCGCCTTTGTAACGCCATGAGAACAGGATAACAACAACGTGACAAATATGAGAAAAAACAAGATGTAGTTTTACTGGATCTAGGTTCGTATTAAATGGAACAAGTCGAGAATTAACTATTATCAATGGTTCAGCCGGCCGTGGAAGAAGAGAGCGGAGAGTCGCGTGTTTGAGATCCATGCCACAGACGGTGTCAGAAACTTTCTCTTGTTTTCAGAGCCGGATTAAGTGGTAGGGGGGTCCGGGGCAATTTTTACTGGAGGGCCCCTATGACGTAATTCATGACGTCATCGTTTGTAGAAGTTCTGTTTTCGCTGATTAGCAAGGTTCCTATTTGTTTTTTCCGGTAGTCGAGAACGTGCTTACTCAAATGCACATACAGCTAGCTGCGAGAAGTAAATACTATACAAGAGTGTATTTTTACTAAGACAAAATATTTCACAGGCTAGAGTGACTCGAAACAAGCTGCGAATTTTCGCCGAACAGGCAGAGCACATATAGGTTAGTTCTGAAACATTTAGACTGCATAGATTTAACGAAAACACGAAAAGGTGATCATGCCAAGAACAACATTGAGAACTGATTAATATAAAGACCGTGTCGCTCGCAAACTGCCTCGTAATCGCAATTCTGAAACACTCTGCCAGTGACAAAAGCAAACAACCATGTGGAATGACGTCATAAAATATTTGGAGCCCGAGATTGATTGAACATAAATGACGAATTCTAAGTAATAAACAACAGCGCTTAAGTAAAATCAAGCTCATTCCCAAAGTTCGATGTTTGGAAATCGTTGATAATTAAAAGAACTTTCTCTTTTAAATAGAAGCATCAAAAGAAGTTTCACTTTTACAAAGGCGACGTTGACGTCAACAAAAGGAAGTTTCGGTGACGTTTCATAAACCTCGCAGTGCTCTTGCTTGAGATGAATCCAACCAAAACCCTTAACTTCAACCTGGTTAACAGCTTTTTTCGGTGTCCCAGCGCCTTAATTTTAATTGGCACGAACGTGTCTGACATTTACGCAAAAAAAATCAACTCAACTCAAAGAAATTTCAAACCTTTTTTGTGATTGCTCTGGAGGTTGATCGTAAAACTTTTTCGACCTTTGCTTCGCAGGGTTTTGAAAGATGGAGGAAGTTGCATTGACGCAGTCGTCGCTGCAGTTACAGAGATGGAAGATCTTCCGAGTTTCGACGCCGGTGAGGTTTTCAACATTCGCTGAATTAAGGCTGAAAAATCGATTTCTGGCTGAGTTTCTTTCATTCCGGAAAGATTCTCAAACTCGCCAGGTGTTGGTGATTGGAAAATTCTTGTAAAGACTTTTTCTAGAGAAAAGGTGAGGACAGCTGACCTACAGATACAACCGAAAGAACCTGTGCACAGCAAAGGAGATTCCAACTGTTTCTTTCATATTGTTAAGCAGGTTTTGAAATTGAAGTCGAGACCTTAAGCATAGGGCACAATATGAAAATATTCGAAGCAGGTCTGCTGCAGCAACAAACCAATTTGGTGCCTAATTTCTTTTGAAGGTTGAAAAGGGATTTAAAAGCATTTCTCTTTCTTTTCGCTAAACATTGTTCAAGAAAATGGAGCAAAATCTTGCTTCTTCCTGCAATGCATTGTTTACCCTCAACATTTCCTATACTGCCCTGCAGCTATGTTTATACAGGGCCCTTTAAAGCCTAAATACCCCTAATAAGGTTGAACTAAAAGTTTCAACAATGAACGCAACGATTAAAAAAGTTGAACCCACTTGTTGGGCTTGTTTTTTTCTTTTATGGCTTTACCGCAGGAAATTAATTCCGTTTCGCGATGGCGTTTTACCTTTAGGGATTCTCACCATCAGGTTTCACTGTACAGTACATTTTTTATTCAGAAATGAATAACTGATATTCCCAAAACCTAATCTCAATACTTTGGGGTATTAAGGCAAACTCTTCAAGAACCCATGGACTATGACATTCAAGTCATAAAGCAATTAAATTTAGATTGCATAATGTGTCAACTCTGATTGTAAAAATTTATTTTTTCACAAACGATTGTTTTGCTGATTTCCAACAGTTAAAGGATACTGCCCCTCACTAGATCTGCAAATTGAAAATCAAATAGATAAATTGTTCATATTGGGAAACTGTGCATGATTGAAATTTAAATTAACATCTTGTGTTTGAGGCATTTACACCATAAAAATGTTTCTTGTGTAATTCGGCTGAGAAAATGTTTTGTTTTGTATCTACAACGCGTTTGAAAGTTTCATTCTGCTGGAAAGTTTGCTGACTAAATTTAATAAGACATGTTTCAAAGGCAGTGATTTTGTTTGAAGCGAACGCTAACCTGACTTCTCTCAGTCTGATTTCACAGCTTGCCACGACCGATTGCTTTCGCGTTCTAACTCAATACAACCGAAAAATTCATCATATCTAGCACTGCGTGAGCAGGCCTGCTGACAATGAACGAGACGGATTATTATCCAACGCACACCGTTATTTGTTCTTATCGTCGCACGCGGTGGTTGCGGGTGATTCTAAAATGAAACCAACGCATTTTAGGTCGTGGTTCCGTTCTAAATGAAGCTGGTGAGGTCGAGATGCACGCCATGGTAATGCGAGGGGACACCTTAGATGTCGGCAGTGTTTTGTGCATCCAAAACGTTAAGAATCCTGTTCAAGCAGCAAAACTTGTTTTAGACAAGGTAATCATTGTGCAAATTTACAAATAACAAACTTTTGCTAAAAAAGCAATTTTATTCTGTTTGTGCCGGAAAATAAGATTTTCATCTGAAAGTTTACAATTCGAAAACATTCATTTTTATGAGGTCTAAACGACTGCGAAGGTGACTGTAGTGATTTTGAGGCAATGTCTGCCATTTTTCGCCGACCCATCTCGCTGGAGAGTCGATGAAGTCATGATAAGAGGCGGAATTTTATGTATTTTCTGATTAACAAATAAGTAAGCACCTTTGCATTTGAAATTTTGCCTCGCAGTATGACGTTACTAAGACATCTCTGTGATGTCATTGTGACGCATGACAAAATTTCAAGCGCCAAGATTTTTAGTGACAATGCTTCGGTTACGGTACCAATGAATGACGCAGACAAGAGGTATACGTGCGATGATTCTGACGTCATGCTTGCTAATCTTAAAAAAGGAAGAAAAAACATGCGTTCTTTACGGCGGTTCTTCGTTGTATTTGACACACTTATTATTTTAAGGGTTTATTTTCATGAGTTCAAACTAAGTAACAACGTAACAACGCTTCTTTTGAATCATAATCCAAGGGTTGACTTTTACTGCGCATGTCTTCTTTTGGCTGTCTCTCATTCTTGCAGCACTGGTTTCTTCTTCGAGATATATCAAAAGCATTGACTGCTGAGCTTCACCATGCTTACCGAATTTTTCCTTTAAGACAAGCTTACACAAATTTTTTGGCAGAGCCATCACAGCCTGCTGAATGGCCATGCTGGTCTAGAAATGGCTGGAAAGTACGGTTTGCCATCGGCCGACTTGGAGTTTTTCATAACAGACTACGCTAGGAAGGAATTCGAGATGTATAAAAGCTACGGGAGCTCAGTCAGTGAATTGTTCAACGCGTAAGTCAGGTGTAAAAGTGTTGTTAGTTTTCACGTACAGGATCATATATTGTACTCACACCCAGGAAAACATTTGTGCATTATTCATTAACGTAACTGCCCAGTGCCCACTGAAGTTTTGTAATAGCCTGTGCAGGTAAACATTTGACTAAGTCTATTTGAAAGCAAGAAACGTTCATATGTGTAAACTGCATACATCAACTGAATGGTGGTTTCTATTACAAAATAGCATAAGTATGAACAGAGATTATAAAAGTAGTGCCTTAAACCAGGGATGGGCAATTGGCGGCCCGAGGACCGCATGTGGTCCGCTGAAGCATTCAGTAACATCTTTGAATCTGAAATTTCTTTCAACTTGTCATAGTAAATGTTATTGCTGAAGCTAGCTTGAACCGAGGCTTGCTTTTTTTCATTAGAATGTATGGCTCTGCGGTAAACGTGGCATTCTCAAAGTTGCCCCGAGCCAAGTTAATTGCCCATCCCTGCCTTAAACCATAGTTTTAGATGTTTGCTGAGAGTGATCAACCACGCGTTTTTAATCCAAATTTGAGGGCACGGTTGAAACTACACAGGAACTCTAGCAACGATACTTTTCAAATTTCAGAACCAATGAAAAGAGAAGCAAAACGTCAAAAACTTTGTTAGTTACAAATGAGGATGCAAACAAGATGTGCAAAAGTAGAAATTAATCGTGAGTGCATGCTCAATGCATGTTTGAAAATATTGTCGGATAATTCTTCGAAGGTGCTTAAAGTTCAGCCACAGCTTACTTGTTAACCCCTACTACTCCGAATGTGACCTGGTGGACAACCGATAGATGGCGCATGATGTTCATAACGAAAGGTTTGTCGATATGCAAAAGTGCAGCGAAATTCTTCGAAAAACTGAGCGAGATCCGCAAACACCTAATGCAGATTCTTGCAGCTTTAACAGATCTCATGGATTTTCACTGTGGATCTGGCTAATTCTATGGTGGCTGTATGCTTGTTTCAGAGGGCATGACACAGTTGGAGCAGTGGCTTTAGACCGCAATGGAAACCTTGCTTGCGCCACATCCACTGGAGGCATTACTGCGCAGCAGGTCGGTAGAGTGTCAGACTCACCACTGCCTGGCAGTGGAGGGTACGCCGACAACGATTCAGGTAGCAGTACTATTTTGTTATACGAATGGAAGCTTTTGTGTTTCGGTTGCATAGTTTTCTTAAATTTTGATGTTCAAAGCAAATTTAGTTTGCATTTGAATCTATAGTAATTTTTAAGCTGTTGTTGACATCTTTCTGAGTGTTTTTAGCAGAACATATTTGGAGGCAGAGGCTAGCGTCTTTGAAAACACATAATTACATCACTTTTTCGTAAAACTGATGCGGTTTATGTTCAGAAATCCCCTGCATTGTGCCACTACAAAATTAAAACATTTGCACTAATTTAAACTTTGTTTTCGGCATGGATGGACAATGACAACAGAAAATTAGTTCCTTCATCGCCTTGGATTCGCCAAGAAAACAGTAGATGATTGCGATAAAACAGCGCCTGTTTGGTCGTATAGGCTCATTTTTGGAATCACTAAACTTGAAGTTTATTGTCTTCTTCCTTTCTTCAATTGTTGAGAACACGCATTGTACTGTACGTCAGCTCTATCAAATGTTTCTAAGTGATTAGAGCTCTTTTATAAGATTACAATAGAGACCAATTTTCTCTGGCAACCTGCAAAATTATTAGTAGCTAGGTTGCCTGTACATAAATGGTAATGGATATTACAACGAGGAAAGAAACATTTTTCATTGATTTGTCCGTAGGTTCGAACAAACGTGTACAATGCATAGCAGAGCACTTCAGCAAATTAGTGCCCAAGAATACGTGACACTGCTTTGAGTGAATATTTAATAGGAGTCGGACATTATTATTTTGCCAATTTAAAACCACACAAAACAATTGTATGAAGAGCAATTTCCAAAACGTCTTGAAAGAACAGGCCCGTAACTAGGGGGGAGCAGGGGGGGGACGAAGCCCCCTCTAGAAAAATATGCTGGACATAATTTAAAACTATTGAACACAGTTACAAAAATTTGGGCCCCTCTCAGAAAACTCTTCGCCCTTCCTGGTATCCCAAGCTGGTTACGGGCCTGTGAAAGAACCTTCGATTGGTGTGGCACACAGACAACCTAATTGAGGGGAAAATGAAGAAAAGGGGACCAAGATTTTCGCAAAAATCACATCAAAACACTTCCTGTTCAAAGCGATTCTTTATCAGTAGCCATTAGGTTTGCTTACAGTTTGTATTCTGCCTTTCAACGCACCAAACAAAAATAAAAAATTTCGTTTTTCAGTGGCGGTGTCCACAACTGGCCACGGAGAGTCGATCTTGAAAGTCAATCTTGCAAAAGGCATAAGTGTCTGCGTGGAAAACGGTGGGCTGTAATTTAAAGATACTAATTTTAAACCTGTTATAACAACTACAGTAGTTATGCTGTGAATTTTGGATGTTTTTTCAAGGTTGATTATAGTTTTAGCTCATCTCTTAAAGTTTCCCTTTCATTCCTAAACATCATTAAAAACAATAAACAATACATCTTATTAAGCACTGATTCAATAAACAAAGGTTTAATTCAGATGTTGATAATCCTGCCTCAGAAAGAACTATAATTTCTTTATTTAATATTTATAAAAGTGCGCTGAAAGTTCAATACTCATTGAAAGACGTGCAATGTGTTTTCATTTTTGACGCATTCCTTTTTTCAGGTATGTCTCCTCGCGAAGCGACAGTAAAATGTTTAAATCACATGAAGTCCCGTGTGGGAGGTTGTGGTGGCGCCATCAGTGTCGACAGGTTAGGACGCATTGGCATGCACTACAGCACGCCACAAATGACGTGGGCTCGAATCGGTGGTCAGTTTGGAAACGATCACACGCGTGCTCAAGAAGAATGCGTGGAGTACGGCTGCAACTTTACAAACGTTCGGAAAGAACTTATTTAGAAGTATCAAAATACTAATTGTTTTTAAGTAAAGTTTTATACTGATAAGTGTTTTGCAATCTCGACAATGCTACACAAATGTTTTGCAATCTTGTCAATGTTACAATGTGAAAGTTTATTTTTCATGAGAAATATGTTTTATTGACTCATTCGCTGGTTTGACAATGATCGTGAATGTGAATCATTTTATGTCAGAGCTAAAAATTATTCACTGATTAAATTTTGAACATCGTTGGTTGTCATCTTTTTCATTACACGAAACAATTGCAAAGCTTTTTGGTTTTGCTGTGCAGATAAGATGGTTGTTTCGTGGCGTATTTTTCGTCTTGGAATTTTTGTATGTCATACGCAGGACTTACTTTCGCTCTGCTCGGCGAATGTACAGTGTTAGAGTTGTTACTGCATTGCAGACAAAGCAAAAAGCGGTAATCGTCAGAACTTCTGTATTTCTCTGGGCTTATATAGCATCTATATTTTTTCTATAAATCAGGGCTTCTCAAACTCTTTTGCTCTGCGACCATTTTACAATTAGTTTTTTCTATGCGACCCAGGCGCGCAGCCAGGTTTTTTCTAAGGGGGGGGGGCTGAAGTTATGGAAGCAAAAGCCTTAAGGAAAAATTGCTTGTGAGTAGAGTAGTCAAGGAAAGCACATAATTCGTGGATAAACAATTTGACAGTGCTCACCACGAAAACTGGGGGTCCTTCCAATTAAACTGCCATCGTGTT
>JGI24158J21664_10007444_pt1 | contig 14542 bp, 6 predicted proteins | sample Ectturendosymbi3_FD_21664 | JGI IMG/M metagenome (IMG submission 21664) | reverse complement strand
CAGTAAACGATTTAAAAAGGTTTTGTCCTGGCCTTCTTCATAACAAGATCATCCAGGAATTCATTAAAATTAAGTTTGTCACTTTTAATGCACCGAATGCTTTGTGCGGGCAACCTCTAGCAGAGGCTCTGCTGGACATTGCAACCTTTAATTCATTTTTAATTCTTTTGAATATACCTTTTTCTTGAGCAGTTAGTGAACATCACGCCAAGGAAAAACGGTCCGCGTGGTTGGATAAACTAAAAACCACTAAAGTAAGGCATTAGACCCAAACGCGCTTTTGTCATTTTCTTGCTGTTACCCTTTTCTTTGTCTCTATGGGGTAGAGTTCTGTGGTTGCCAGTTGGCAAAGTCACTTTTGCTTGCTTTTGAAGCTCCTTAAAAATTTCTCGAAAAAACTTCGACTGGGCAACATGCTGGCTGCAGGTTGGACATAGCTGGATTAGGTGAATAAAACTGGCTGCAGGTTGGACATAGCTGGATTAGGTGAATTCATGAATAAATAATTAATACAAAATTTTGACGAATATTTATCGAACTGATCATATACCGGCAATTGACTCTATGGGGACCACAGGTTTCTGGCTGCCTCCTTGGATCTTGAGGTCCCAGGCTTAAGCCTACATAGCCTGTTGGTAAATCCGGCCCTGGTCTGCTGTCTTGCTTTCAGCGGAATAATTAGTCTTGAAATTTTCAGGCTGTTGTGGAGTAGGTTACAGGCAAACTATAGTTTGCCTGAGTGGACTGCGAGAACCAAAGGAGCTTTTTGCGTGTGAGGGCATCTGAGCGATATTTAGTGTTAGAGCTCGGCTTTAACCTAAATCAATAAATCAATGTTTCAGTGGGGTGGGAACGCGAAGGGAGGGCGTTCCCACACCTCTTTTTTTAGCACTACACCCCTGAGCGCACTGATCTGTTACGAACGTGGTCTGTTTTCAATTGTGGTCTGTTCTGAACGGGTGCGCTATGAACGTGTTCTGTTATCAACGTGCATGGTCTGTTATGAACGTGGTCTGTTATGAACTGGTCTGTTTTCAACGTGGTCTGTTTTGAACGTGGTCTGTTTTGACGTGGTCTGTTATGAATTGGTCTGTTATGAACGGGTCTGTTATGAACGGGTCTGTTATGAACGTGGTCTGTTATGAACGGGTCTGTTGTGAACAGGTCTGTTATGAACGCGGTCTTTTGTGAACGGGTCTGATTTAAACATGGTCTGTTATGAACTGGTTTGTTATGTACGTTGTCTGTTTTCAAACGTGGTCTGTTATGAACATGGTCTTTTATGAACGGGTCTGTTATGAATGTGGTCTGTTTTCAAATGTGGTCCGTTATGAGCGTGGTCTGTTATGAATTGATCTGTTATGAACGGGTCTGTTATGAACGGGTCTGTTATGAACGTGGTCTGTTATGAATGGGTCTGTTGTGAACAAATCTATTATGAACGCGGTCTTTTGTGAACGGGTCTGATTTAAACATGGTCTGTTATGAACTGGTTTGTTATGTAGGTTGTCTGTTTTCAAACGTGGTCTGTTATGAACATGGTCTGTTATGAACGGGTCTGTTATGAATGTGGTCTGTTTTCAAATGTGGTCCGTTATGAACGTGGTCTGTTATGAACTGGTATGTTATGCACGTGGTCTGTTATGAACGTGGTCTGTTATGAACGGGTCAGTTATGAACGAATCTGTTATGAACGCGGTCTCTTATGAACTTGGTCTGTTATGAACAGTTCTGATATGAACAGGTCTGTAACGAACGTGGTCTGTTTTGAGTGGTCTGTTGTGAGTGGACTGTTAGGAACAAGTCTGTTTTAAAAGGGAACCGAGCAAAACCACCCAGTTTTTTTATGGGTTTTCTCCGAAGGTATCTCCATTCATACAAACTTACTTCAGTCCAATATGCTACTGTGTCAGTAAAATTTTGCCAACGAACAAATATCAAATGCTGCCACTGGTATTAAATTTTCCTAATCATTTCACTTTCTATTCCAAATTCACCCAAAAACTAAATTGAAAGTCCTATAAGGTTTCATAAACCATTTGAAACACACATCAGTTACATTTCCTTCATTATATTTGCATTAGTTGGTACCCTGTACTTGCTTAATAGGAACAAAGTGAATCTTAAACAGTGTTTGGATTTCTCACGGATTCCTCGTCTGACTCAGAACAAGCCATGTTTCTTATCAAACGTTTACTTTCACAACCTAAATAAGGTCTTGCATTCAAGAAATCAACTACATGACATGTCAAGGGTTGTAGCGGACTTGTTCTTGTTACAACGATATGTTGGAACAGACTGTTGTTAAGAACAACAGTGTCCGAAAGCTTGCTTGGATTTTCATGAAAACGCCGAAACCAAACATATATTATTGCAGGGAACACAGCTGATACCTGGCGTAAAAGAACTTTGAAAAACTAAAAACAAACCATAAAATAAAAAAAATAAACTATAAACCAAATCGAAAAAAAATAAACCAAACGATTGCAAAGTAAACCAGATTTGGTTTTAAAAAGACTAAATTGGCAACACTGCCAGTAATTGTGCTGTAACATACGTAACCCACAATTGGAATAAGTATTATGTCGTCACGTGAACTGTTTCTCTCGAGTCCTCGGTGTACCTGCGCCGACGCCGGTGACTACATCAGATCGTTGTTATGTGCCACATTGTTGGTTCCGTGGCGGCGCAGTGTTAAAGTTTGACCAGTTGTATCACTGAAGCTTCTTCTAAACTAAACTAAGCTTCGACTTGTTTCCTCGTAAATGTACGTATGCGAAAGTGATTGATTTATGCAATATGGTCCTGTGAAGCATTAGGTTCATTGCAAATCGATATCGCACTCCCCCCCACCAAATTAGCCTGTGTCCGCTACTGTTTGTGGCGTCTCAAAAATAATATTGCCTGTTTGGTCGAGTGTAATAGCGGACTGTTTTTTACATATCGCGTTGTTTCAAGTGCCTTGAACACTGCAGTGAACTAAAAAGTGAATTTTTCTCCCATCCTGAAAGACATCAGCGTATAGAATCAGGTATGGTTTACGGTTTTGTAATCTCCGATGGCTTCACAGAAATTCCCAAGTAATAACGTCTCTAATAGACGCTTACATGTTCAGGTTTCTGACTCGCTTGAAACAAACTAATCGGTTTGAAAGTTACGTGAACATTCTTTTGTGGGAAATATGAAGCAATCCTCTTGTCTTGTGTGCTTCACTGAAAAGTATAAGGACTGCATTGTCGCCAATTTTCGTTAAATCTACGGAAGTTTTGTTGTACCAGCAGCCGTGACTATTTTCTGTAGCTCCAGTGGCAGGTTGTTGCTTATAGCAGTGATCAGAAATTTATTTGTCGAACTTTTTCAATTTTACCTAATTGGAGACTTGGCTTTCAGTTAAGAATACCGTTTGCTCCTCCGTCTTCCACTTGAAGAACCACTCGGCCAACCACCAGCTGAACGTCAAATCACAAACTGATGCAACGTAACAGTGAAGTTCGACGCACGTCCATTATTTCGTTGAAATCCTCGGGTTCCATCGAGGCCTGGACTGAGATCGGATGAAGATTTCATTGTAACTGTGTTGAGATAGATTTTCAACATGTTTTTTGATTCCGACCAAATATCGTTTTATAACTTAAACATCTACTTTGTGCTAATCTTGTCCAACGATTTGAAAAATTGTAAAGTGTTAGACAAAAGGAAATGCATAGAATGTGTTTGTGTTGGTCGCTACAGATCACAATTATGCATTTATCAGGTTTGGCAGTAAGAGGAGTTTTATATTCTGCAAATATGTAGGGCTCTGTTGAATCGTGAATTTGTTTTTTCCATAATGCCCTTTGTTCCAGATCGTCTGTGAGAGCAATGCGTTTGTGATTGATTTGATGTCGGGGAATCGTGGCTGGCCTTTGCACGTAATCATGACCAGTGTTCGCGCAACCGCGCAGTACCACCATACCATTTGCGCAGTGAAATCTTATTCTCGCGCACTTTCAACATTCCAAATTTGACAGCGTATGTAAGGCTTGAAACATTTCACTGGTTACGTGGTTGCGCACGAAAACAAAAGTTCGAACACATCAGGAAAATGAGAAACGCAATGTCCAAAGCAGCAAAGCGTCAACTGATTGCAGATTTTACGTAAAGATTTCAGTATTATACTTCGAACAAGTGGCAAACAGTTTTGAATTTCACGTTAAGCGGTTGACCTGATCCATGTTTTCGATTTTCGTGTCTAAAATCTACAAGCCTGAACTAAACCCGTGTTGGGACGACCGCTGGCCCGCGCAAGTAATGCTGGTCTATACCCTGCCGATTCGAAGTACTGTAAAAGATCTTAATGCGTTGTAAACGAACGCATTCAAATGAAATGACATGATCACACTGGTTTGTTACGAAAAATGTTAGGTGCAACACCATATGCAGCTGAGTTAACGACACCGTGACATTAAATGGCGCAGACAAGGGTACACATTTGCTTGAGATCGATGGCAACGACTTTGGACTGTAATCTCCCAACATCAAACAATCATCAACGTGCTTCAAGACTACTGACAGCTATGAACATTGTAATGTGTACATCAATGCTCTACAACGCATCCGTCATCCATGTTGCGATGTTCTTAGCAACGCGATTTGTGCACAAACATACAAATGCAGTTGTGTTCTATGCAGCTTACAATGGCACTAACAAAACAAGCCGCGTTGTTAAGCATGACGCGAAAACTTCTGTTTCATATACTGCACAGTCAAACCGTGTTTTCGCAATGTTAATCGAAGCAAAGCTTCGCTGAAAGCTAAGATAGCGCAGCCCTGCCATGATTGACACATCCGCACTTTCCTGCTTGCAGACTCGCAACTGGGCAATTACCCCCAAAATCTTCAAAATCATGTTAGGTACAAGCTACAATCATTTTGCTCAGCTGGTTGCGGCCCTGCCTGCTTGCGTGCATTCCCGTAGTAACATTTAACTGGAGCCTTCGCGAAGTCGAGTACAGGCCTACACAAAGAGCGGCATTGACGTCACAGCGCTCACTTCAGAATCAGAAGGACTAGCCACACCACCTTCCCCGTCGTGTTCGAGTATAGCTCACCTGTCTTAAACGAACTGAATTTTGCGCCTGAACTTGCTGTTACCTCATTGCTAAAATCAATTTCGAAATTGTATTATCACTGCACTTGACCCAATCCTCGGAAACTCTTGCAGAATCATTTACAAGTACATCCATTCTCTTGGTAGTGATAAGCTTGCGACGCCCTTGAAACTGGAAAACGACGCAACAGGGCGTCGCGACTCAACATTTGGTTTCCTTTGAATTATACGACCAAAGAATATTTCCAAAAATTTAATTCAACAACAATACAAACAGCAACTCGAACAAGACATGACACAGGCTGTCAATTCCATATATCTGATGTGGACATTTGTAATGGCAGAGGTGGAGCTGGGCGGTTGCAACATTTTACAACAGTGAATGCGAATGTCAGTCGCCAGCAGCGTAAACTATGACGAAACACTGTAATACACGCAGGCATGAATGCATAGCCCCAAAAGCTCTGCACTCGCCGCTTATCGTTGCCACTTCCAATATCGCGCCACATGAAATAACGTTTTTAAATTCTTCTTGAAAGTTCAGAAGCGTACCAGAGTAAAAATCAACGCACGTTGCATCGGGTAAATATAACTTCCCGTTCAAACGAACAAAAATTAAAATATTGTCCGCTGAACTTTCGGTACACGGTTTCCGATTAAAAAGACTGGAGAGAGGCAATGGAATCTGCTGTTGTTTTGACACACGAGCTGTGGTTGTGCTTCACACTGTTTAGGTCAAAAGGTCATGTCGTCGCTGCAGGAAACGAGTCGCCTGTCCCGACCCGGCGAGGTTTTCTCGAACGTCAAGGCATTAAGAACGAGCACTGGTCAAACTTTAATCTATAGCGTCCATGTCGGTATAAGGCAAGGCAGCTGCGTGATCGCAGCTTGTTCCCGATGGGTTTTTACGCGAAGCGGCCGGAGATCCACCGGAGCTGCCGCATTCCATCAGCTCCACGTGTTGACCATCGCCTGCGATGTAATCGTGGTTACGTACGAGCTTATGCTGTGCAGCTAATAATCAAACCGAGCGATCGTTGAACAAACCATAGTTTCTTAATCACTCGATTGTCCGCAACCCAGTTTTTAGTCATTTACGTCGAGCAAGGCGTCACTGAGAATATAAAGGTTGTACTATACTGACAAAGTTTATCTCAGACGAAAATTTCCACAAAAAAATACATTTGCTTCTTCAAGATAATAAACTTTTTCCAGATTGCCGTTAATTCCTGGATCCACCCATCCCCTCTGAAAGTCTCAACAGACCGCAACCGAATATTAATTTTCCGCATTTTTTAAAACTAGTGTTTCAGTAATTCCAACATTTCTAGATAAAACGAAAAATTTATGAAAGTTTATGTGAGACCAGCAATGTTGTATGGAAGCGAAACGTGGTGCTTGAAAGAAAATGAAATGGCGATTTTGAAACGAACTGAGAGAAGTGTTATGAGAGTGGTGTGTGGAGTTAAGTTGGTGGACAGGAAGAATACGAAGGAAGTGGTGGGTATGTTAGGTTTACAAGATACGGTGGATTAGTTGGCAAAAGCAGATGGGGTACGATAGTATGTTGGGTATGTTTTGAGAAGGGACGAGGATGAAGTGCTAAGAAGGGCGTTGGTCTTCAAGATAAATGGAAGGCGAGGAAAACCACGAAAAAAATGGAGAAGGTAAGTGGAAGAGGAAATCAAGAAAATTGGTATGAGTGAAGAGGACGTTTTGAATCGCTTAAAATGGAGAGAATTGAAATTAATTGCCAGTCATGAGGTTAATCCGGCCGCCTCCATATTGGAGATAATACCTGATTTAAAACATGGACTACTGTGGCTGCACTATAGCGTTGCTTAGAAATAACGGCCAACTTACCTCTGGACTGATCAGCGCTCAGACTATGAACAGTACCAGCACCGCTGTTGGCTGATGTGTCAAACGAAGATGCAGTTGGCTCAAGATTTTGTCCGTCACCACTTATCAATTCGCCGCTTGGGTCAAAAAGTTCCTGAAATGTCAAAGTGTTTTGATGGATTCGACAATTTCAAAACTCTTCGAGAGTAACATCGCAAATTTGTTACAGTTATCTGTATCGCCTTTTAACTACTGCGGCGAGCACAAGCGAAAGGTTTTAATTCGGGGCATAAAATTAATAGGAAAGCAATAATAAAGTACACCCCTGAGATCACTCTATTGGTACTATTCTATTCTTAGAGGATATTACTCTTATGTGTTGTACATGCACAGCACATGCTGTTGCACTCACGCGTCAGCAAATCATTCAGTGTGCCAACAACGTATACGTTTTATATACACGTCAAGGTCAATATACCTTCTGTGTGATTCATAACAAAATTTATATGCAAAACTTGGGAGCTTCTGCGTGCCATTAAAAATTGCTGGCGTGCCAAGTGTGGTACGCGTGCTGTAGGTTGCCGACCCCTGCCTTAATTGGGATTATAGGATAAGTGAATTTCGATCTTTCGCTTGTGGTGTCTGTTACAGAGACTTGACGCTTTTAGCCACATCTAATCCTGATCACAATATTCACATGTGGCGCCATCTGTAGGCAGCCACGAAATGCAGGAAACACCAGTTGCTGCTGATATATGCCGTCCTCAGGTCGGGATTAGCTCGAAAAAGCGAAAAGGTCGCTACTGTAACTCATGACTTGCAGACACGTGGTTACGTGCAAAATACGTGTTTAGCTGGGAACAGCATTAGGAAAAAACTTTCGTGCTGATCTGATTGCGCTTCCCTAGATTCGAGAGTAAATCAACCACGACAGAACTCTAGCATTACGATAAAACATATGGCATGGAATGACGATAGTGTCGATCAGACTAACAATCGCAAGCAATTATTTATCTCGGTTTCTGTTCGTATTTTCACATTAGAATTGCCTCTGCACCAATATTCTTGTTTACAAATACCACGCTGGACACAAAGAACAGAAGGCATTGGGCCGTTCTGGCGCCGCGTGTTACCGAGTATTTAATCAGAGGTTCTCCAGTGATTGTGTCCACACTCGCGGCGTGATCGTAATCGCCGCTGAAGCAAGCCGTTAAGAAGTAAGGTTCGGAGCCGCTCTCCGACGGCTGCTCGTCGTCTGCCATCGATTCGCTCGCATCTTCGTACAAGCTGCTGGTCGAGCTCGGCGAGTTGTTTGTCGTTGACGGATCTTGGAGATCGTTCTCGGCTCGCGAGCGCGGGGGAGTGACCGAGCCTGACCTGTCCCGAACCTGCGCACTGGTCGTCGCCGCTTCATCTGCGACGAACCATGAAGTGAAAGATGCGCGATTAACCTTTTCAATTACTTGCAACTGGCAAATCACATTTCAAAGCCTGCACTGCAGAGCAATCCACCCGGTAAGAAACAAACAGGCGTCCCAACCCTGTAGCAGGAGAGTCCACTACACTTCAGTAGTCTAACACGAAATCAACCTGCTGTGCTCTGCACAGTTCTAGACCAGGGTGTTGCGTCGATCGCTATGAACACGGTGACAACACTGATCAGGAAAACTGAAGGTTTTGCAAATGTGGATCTGTCCTACTTTCAGATATTTTTTACAGGAGAAAGATCTCAAACGGCAATTTTGAAATGAAGATTGTAATTCACAGAACAACCGGTAAGCTTTTGAGTAACTTATAAAAGCTATATAAATGTGCTAAAACGGCCCACTGCACTAGTTCATCACATAATCTGTTCAAGCTTGCGAATTACTACTCTTCGAAAGAGCGTTTCGGACCAGCAAACAAACAACTCAGTCCAGCTTCCTTTGAAAATCACCATAAACAATAGATATTCTGCATGAGTGAATCATTCGAAACCTTAGAATATGCAGAAACTTTAGAAATATCTCGCTTCCATGCTACATTATAAGTTTCCAATTCATCAATTTGCCCAATCACTGAAATAGCTGCGATGTTCAGCAATTACATCCAAACTTGTCAACTCTGCTATCGACACGAGATGCGTGCAAAATGTTCAGCATACCGTGGTTGATGTTCCTCTGAAGCGAAGTCAAAGGTACCTGTAAAAAAGTGTTCGGCTGCGACAATAAATAACAATTGCACGTGGTGAATTGCGTCATTGACTGTTTTCCAAAAACTCTTAACGTGTTTGAATTACAATAATTTCAAGACATAAAAACGATATTTGGTCGGAATCAAAGAACATGTCGAAAACCTGTCAACACAATCACAGTGAAATCTTCATCCGATCTCTGACCAGGTCTCGATCGAACCCGAGGATTTCAAGGAAAGAGGCGAACGCACTAATTTACTTTTCTCTGCCTTGGTCGTGTTTGCTTTATTGACAAAAAAAGGATAAAAACTGATCGAGTTTCATCAAGTGGTCGATTCACAACTTCTGCACTTGCTTTGAGCATTAAAGTTACGACAAAATTTTGTTTGTTAAAGTGACATGACAATCTTTTCCGCAGTCCTGTTATCAAACTGCTGTGCGAAGTTTTCCTAATATTGTCTTGTTGGTCCTGGATTGTGAAACAAAAAAACTCGACATTTCTCTGAAAATCACCTTTGCTGCGCTTCATCACTCGTTTCAATAACTTATCGTCAAAACAAACCAACCCACCTCCGGAAAACTTGGTTCCATTTTTCTTCTCCTGTACAGAATGACGTAGGCGGCTTTACTGACAACCTGCTCTTCGGATGAAACTTTTCGCACGTGGCTATCATCACATAATCGCCAACCTAGAAACAGCAAGATGAATTCAACATTAAAATTCAAGAATGCTGTGATAGGAATAGGCGGATTCGGCACTCGTAATACAAGCGCAAGTGCAAACCTTCTGTAACCACGCTTACGACGCTAACACTTGGACGAAGAAAGTCATATTCAATGTCGGAACATACCATTGATCGCAAAATCCGAAACGATAAACTTACTACAAAGAACAGTTTGTTGCAAAAACGCTTCGAAGCATCGACGCGCAATTTTTCTTTTTCTTTTACTCGGGACCCCTTCAAAAATGGTTCACGACCCCCAGGTTGAAAACCACTGGTTTAAAGAATAGAACATCACGCAACGCAGAATTTCACGATAACTCTTCGATTAATAATAGCACCCCCGTTCCATGACCCTCACTCTTAACTACAACTTTGCACGTTTGATTAAGGATAATTACACGGCGTAAATGCTCGTATTGACAATCTGCTTCTAAAAGCTGATACACAACGCTAACGAGCTCCACTGAGACGAACGCAACGTCACAGCACGGTTTTTAGCAACGCCAAGTCACTCGACGTTTGAGGCATCATTCGTTAAACATTGTATCGGACACATTTAACACAAAACCAACGTGAAATCGGACAGATTTTGCTAAACCGGAATGCACTGCAAGAATCCCGTTTTTTTTAATTCTATCAAAAGGTTTATCAGGATTGCTTCTGCAAGCAGGACTTCTTGCTATTTACTGCAAATACCTTCACTTCACTGAAGGATGTTTTGAATGTAACTAATATCTGTTTTGTGCTCCCACGTAAGTGTATTTCTGCCTTAGGTCGACAGATCGGATTTTACAAAAAAATACACGTGGAGCACAAGCAATATAGGCCTGCACTGCACCTGCAACAATGGAGGACACTTTGAACCAGTAACCGTGTTTGGTAACGGCAATGACAAATCTGAAACTTTGCACAAAAATTTGCAATGAGAACGCTTTGCAGTGACATCTGTCCGATTTAGCACTTTTCTGTATTGAATGTGTCAGGTGGAATTTTTTTGCGAAAGACCACCACTCAGTTCGGTGATGTCTCGTGAATTTAGACAGCGGTGACTTAATGGCCCTGTACAACACACTTGGCAGAAAACACAAGTTCGGTTACTTGCTAGTGAAAGTTTGGTCCAACCCGGTACAAAAAATGGATACATTTAGCTTTTACGAAAAATGACTATGAGCTTCGGTTAATGCATCGAAGTGAGTCGGTACAGTATGTTCAGCTAAGAGCACTTGACTCTTCAACAGTCTGGCGGGCGTTTCACAAAAATGTATCAACTCCGTCAGGAATTTCTCGCAGGTAACCTTTCGATGTCTCGCGCTAGGTTCATTTCAACTGAGGTTTGTCGTAAAACAAAGCGAGGTTTCAACCGAACTGTGTCAGCCCGAAGCAATGACAGCTGTGGCAGGGATATCACGCGAGCTACCAGCCTACCGACTTCATCCTCTGTTGAGTTGTCCAGCTTTGGCAAGCGCACATACGACGTGTAGTGACCGCCGAATATTCCGCCGTGGTGATTCACGACGGCGAAGAGATCGTACAGTTGCGGACCGGATGCTTTGGAGTTGACGCAGAATCGAGACATGTCCAGGCCCCTGCAGGGAAGTTGTAAACATTGGGCAAGATATGCCGAACTACACATTGCCACGAAGACAGTGCTCATCCAAGACACACGCGTGTAAGAAAACAAAAAGTCACTTGCGGCTGCGGCGCTCGCGCCTATCGACTGCACCGCAGTTGAAACCAAAAAATCTGACATGGTTTAAATAAATAGCAAGTTCGATTTTTTCTCGTTCGTACAGATCCGCATTTTTGATGAACCGTTTTCAAAGTTGTTTGTACTAATTAAACGAAAAGCATGTCCCGTTTACCGGATCGGAAAGTCAATGAACATGTCGATCTTATCTCTCCATATGAAGTTCTTGAAGGAGAAACGCTTTAATTGCAGGATGAGTATTTCAGGAAGTTGCCAAACCATCATTCGTTTCGTCGCCTCACGGTGCTTTTTGCATTGAGGACAATACCTACACGTTGACAAAGAGCAAAGAATGTTGTGAACACAACGTAACCAAGATTGCAACAGCGGCTATAAAGTGAGAACTGTAAGTCAACTTTTTTAACATTTTAGCTCTCAACAAAGTGTTCGACCTCGATTTTGGGTATAGGTTCAATTAAAGAAACTTCGAACGGCAACAGATGCTACACGAAACGATCTTTTTTCGCTGCAAGTATCTGACAAACACATCAAATCCGCGCAATGAAGCGACTGCATGCACTGGCAATCACCATGCTTCGTTGACGTCCAACACTTCAGGTTCCGTGAACAGATGTAAACAAGAAGCAAGGTCAGACGTTTCGCTTTGAAGAGGAGGTCCGAGGTTGTAAGTCTGAATAGACACATCAGATCGTTACCAGAAAACTGGTATTTGGCAGCTACACAATTGCGCGCCATCGGGCCTCAAACATCCCGCTTACAAATCATGGTGGATCAGTGTTTGGGAAACGTCGAGTCACAAAAAATGCCGAGAAAAAATCTACACCGAGACAAAATCAAAATACAAAGGTCTTTAATAAAGCTTTAAAACACTACGCACAATTACGCATCAGGCGAAAGGATAGAAAATACCAAAAGTAAATAAATTCAACAGCGCAAACGCCTTTAAAAACGAGAGAAAAGGCAAAGTCTGACCGAATTTAGATTTTCAACTTGAGCAAACGTTGGCTGCCTGTTGTCTGTCTGCCAGTCCAGGGCTAGTAGCTTATACTTTCGGAGATCAAGTTCTTTGTCACCTGACAAGTTGAACGGATATGATGGCGAACCCAACCAAGAAATACGAACGATTTCACGGATATGGAAAACATTCGAGTTCGGGAACCACTGAAGTAGTTATGTTGGCTGACTACAACAAACAGCTTGTTAAAATTTCACTTCCAGGTCGGCTGCTCAAAATATAATGGTTCAATTGGATTGAATTTGAAAGCAAAACGTAACTATTCCAATTTCAAAGGAAGGTGTTCCCATACTTTCGGCTGGTTTTGAATTTACCCCCGCAAATAATGAAGGGCAATAAAATTTAGGCCTTGACCTTAAATTTTTAGGGCCAAAACTTACAGCTTTCGCCGTTGCAATTATTAGCCTGGTTAAAGCTATATCCAGCAAAGATTTTCACCTACTCAAAAATAGCCCAATACACAATGAACGAACGGGCAGATATTTCGACATGTCGATTTAATTCTAAATATGTTTCTTACCAGCATTCAACCTAATCGCACTCACCAGCATTAGTGATGGGTTGCAAAGAAGCATCGACTTTTCCCTGCCAGTCGATTGGACTCAAGGAAAGCGGATAATCTGGGAAAATCAAATTGACAAATCGTATATTCCATCGCGGGCGTAGTGCGTCATCGCCATTGCCTGCTGCTTGGGAAAAGCAACTCCAGCTTATTCAATACTAGCACCTCAGAAATCGCAAAATGTGCGCAGCGACGGAGGTCACCCGTAGCCAACAACATTTCTCCTGTGACGGCGCATTGCGTCACATGCGTGGAGCGTGCGACCGGGAAGTACTTCAAGAATGTTGCAGTGCGCAAGCAACAACAGAATGAACCTGATCGAGCGGGCAATCTCTGTTGTTGTTTGCCTGTTACACTGGCAGGCTTGTCATTCTTTACGTTGCTTGTTCGCATCTCTCATGAAAAGCGGCAACTAACTCTCCAGTCTCCATGCAACCCATCCTGAAGCGTTTGTTTAACGAGACAACTACTGTACTACAAGAAAAAAAGCAAAAACTACGTTTTGCGAATTCAGTGACTTGTCCACTAAAAAATCATTCTAATTAACGCTTCAAACCAAGGTAAGAGGAAAACTTACAAACACTCGGGAACAGGGCGGCTTCGACCCGACGAACGCCCTCAAAAACACATGTGAAATTGTGCCGAAAATATGTAAGAATGTTTTCTGTGAAATGCTGGGAAAACTGAAAACAATCCTCATTTCTGACACGCGGTGACCAAAATCAGAAAATAAACAATATTATGGAACTTTTCGTACACTTCACAAACTTTTGAGGGAATTCCTGTGCCCGTGGGGTCTCTCGATTGCACCTCCGCGGTTGGGGGTTCCTGATGTTTGGAGCGGCCGGACTTGCAGTGGCCATGCGAGTAGTAACCCACACACGAAAGCATTTTTGCAACATGTGACTACTTTGACAGCATCATAATTTTGCAGAACCTAAAAGAGTTTCGGAGCCAAAATATATTTACCGGATGAAGGTGAGGCAGCCATGTCACCAGCAGTAAACTCTTGCTTCACGACCTTTACTGACACGGAACGTCTGAAGTAAATAAATCGATCGGTTGTCAAACGAAAAAGAATGTCGAACACTGCGGGTTTGCATGCGAAGTGAAAGTTTTCTCCTCTTAGCAAAAAGAAAGTCCATAAAAACTAAAAAATCTTTTGGCATAAATTGGTTGTATCAGAAAAATTTCATCAACTTATTTAATTAATTTTATGGTTAGATAGACCAGTGCTTCTTAAACTTTTTTGGTTTTGTTCACCCCTAGCATCCATCTCCAGATTTCATTCACCCTTGTCCCATGATATGATAAAACTATCTCGTCCACATATAACAGCACAAAATGACTTAGGTTGTTTTGATTTTTGTTAAGATCAACTCAAGCTAAGTTTTACCATTGCAAATCTACAATTTCTCGAGTCCAGAG
>JGI24158J21664_10007443_pt1 | contig 14543 bp, 8 predicted proteins | sample Ectturendosymbi3_FD_21664 | JGI IMG/M metagenome (IMG submission 21664) | reverse complement strand
GCGGTTGCCCTGAAAACAGAGTTTGCCCTGAAATTTTTCAAGCCCGGGGGGGCGGCCGCCCCCCCGCCTCGTACGCCTATGGCAATATAAGAGCAGCTTACTACTTCCACTTGGCCGGAAAAAATTAACGATAAAGTAACACGAATTACCATTAATTGCAATGAGTGTAGCACATACTGACAATATAAAAACCATAGTAAAGAAAACACTGCCACCATCATTTGTGACATCTTGAATTACTCTCAGGAAAATTTCCTTATAGAAGTCAAACAAATATCCTGATCCTGTCCTGATACAATTTTTTTCAAAAAAAAATATCCACATCCAATGCTGATCCAAAAAAATCGCAAGTATCCTGCAGGATATCCAATCCTGTCCTGTCCATGCTCACCTCTGCAATCTGGGTTTATTAAAAATTACAGAATGGGTGCCCTGCTACTCAATGCTCAGCTGTCGAGGTGGTCCAGAAACTAAAAGCTGTAGTCCATTGTGGCTTTACTCGTTCCTCTTTGCGCTTGAAACATGGGGCACTACGCAGCAAATACATGAGTTTGGGGAGTGAGAGGCAATTTTTTAAGATGAAGAATGCGTGATGTGGTTCAATTAGCTCAAGGTTTTCTATGATGTAGTCAATCACATTAGTTTTTGCCTCCTAAGTCTAAGTGCACAGTCAATTGCCGGCATTGATTCTTGATTGATGTAGAGGGTAACNTAATTGTTTGGGGTCGGNGATTGAGAAGGATGGGAATTGATCATGGAAGGGCTTAATTTTTTGGATCCTCTCTTTGGACTTGGTGGTTATGTGGTAGAAAATGAATTGCTCACATTTAGAAAAACTGATCTCCAGACCAGCTTGGCAGTTGATGATATATACCTTGCTGGACGGTGGTGGCGTTGCTTAGCACAGTCTGTGGGTCTCCACCAATGCATGCGTCATCCAGGTGCCAAACATTTAGGTTGGATTTGACCTTGGATGTAACACCCTGGATGGCGAGGGCGAAAAAAGCTGGGTCAATGGGACCCATTGTTGTACACCGGTGGCTGAGTCAAGAACCTTCCAAGAAAGAGGGATGCATTTACGGAGTAGCAGTCCCATATCGTGAGGTGTTGGCATTGGCACTATGGGGTGGAGGTAGCTTTCAGATCAGCTACTAGCTAGGGTGTTTTTGTTGGAGAGTGTCAAGGGATTCTTTGCTGGGGTTGACCAAAGAGCTACTACCAGATAGAATTTGTAAGGTACCTTTGATATTAAAATCAGATAGTTTTTAGTTTGCCAGTCTCTTCATGCTTTTGGCTGGATTGCTGCAGAGGTTGGTTGGGGGTATGTCTAACAAATGTGTGTCTAAGAGATGCTATCTTCAAACAGGAATCAGATTCTAAGTGTGCTCTGATTCTTATTTCTTGACTTAATAGAAGCAGTCTAGGAAATTAAATTCCCTCTGATCCAGGGCCTGATGACAGGAAAGAGAAGGGAAGCATAGTATGCGCTGGCAGTCCAGTAGACATTAACTAATAGAGTTTGAAGAAATGGCATTGTTGATAAAGCTTGCTAAGTCCTGAAGCAAAGGAGAGGCATTCCTTGCAGATGCAAAAAGTTTCTGGTTTAAATGTAATGGCCAAAACACCGTAAATTTGCAAATATATAAAATATTTTTTCTTTTGGCTGTAATATTGGTAATTTTACAAAATTTGGTAATTTTATCCTAACTCTTCAACCAAAAATGCTAGAAAGCCGATCAAAGGCTCAAAAGACTCGGATTTTAGCCTAGTTTCCATTAAACAAAACACTTCCATCTAACGGTTGGACCCAGGGCCAGGTAAGCTGAGCCAAAATGGCCAAAAACCTGCCCCACTTATGACGTCATCCACAAAAAACCTGAAAACAAAAACCAAAAATTTTTTCATTGCAAACCAGAAGACTCACTCGGTCTTTTAAAGATTTGGATAACTCTCTAGCATAGGGGTTCCCAACCTATGGCACGCGAAGAAGGCCTTCCAGGTAGTACGCGAGTAACTTTATTTTTTCACAAAAACGTGGATTCACAGCTGTCTAGTTCATGTATTGGGCTTTGTTTCTAAATAAATAAATTTTCTTATAGCCTGCTATTCCTATTGTACTGCAATATTATGACTTTTGATATGCTGTTAGCAAATGTACGACATGCATCGACAAATTGGTGGAAGGTAAACACAAGCAAAAATCTCATTAGGTGTAATTGTGGTGTTTTGTTATTATTTTAATGCATTGTATATCATTTTTCTGAATAAACTAAGATTTGATCAATGAAATTAGTTGTTCTGGAAGAAGTGATACGTGTTGACAATACAGGGTGCCCAAGTGGTATGAGATCGTATGAAGGTTGGGAACCCCTGCTCTAGCACAATCAACTGGTGAGTTATAGAGTTGCAAAGTTGCATGAATTAGTGGCTCAATGCGTGATTTCAAAGTACGATTTTCTTGTACACCATCTCTCAACGTGTTAAGAAAATTCCACGACAGCTCGTAATAAATCAAAGTTAGATTCCCAGGAAATTTGCATTTTTTCTGGCTCTGATGAGAATCTACTTGTGAGAAACCACACTGTCGACTGTGCTATGAATGCACTGTATGTCATATTTTAGGCTTTCATTATGAACTGTAAAAATCAGGAGTTACCTGATTAAAATTCTATAAATTCCCAAGTTTTAACAACATCATAAACAGCAAAGGGAATCATGTTGTTGGTGGAAAATTAGTACAGCCTGCCATACCTTGCAGAGTTTGTTTTTGGCTTGCGACTAAGGAAAGAGGTTGCCGACCCCTGATCTAAACAGGATATATTTTGCCTATTGAGTGGGCATCTTGATTCACCTTCAATCTTTTTTAATTGCCAAACCCTAAAAATTGAAAAGTATGGATAAAATATGAATTAGAAAAAACATTAGGTATCTAAAAATCAATATTGTCAATAACAGCTATTTTCAAAACTTTGTCATAAATTGGACAAACACTTGCCATATTCTTTGTAAAGCATCTGACAACCCTGGTCTGGGTGGCAGAGCTGTTGTAACGAATTGCAGTACAGAGCATGCCCTTGTTTACAAGTATAGTGGATGTAACTTTTCGCATACACATTGGCATATCAATAACTTGAGATTGTTTTCTGTACATGCGGGCTGGCTTAAGTGTCAACCTGTCAACGAGTCATTGTGCCCAGCCGCCAAGGGAGTTTTGCCACGTGTGTGCTCACGCATGTTATAAACAAGGAATAACTATATTTTTGATATGTTGTGAGACTGTTGCAAAATCTTGTACATTCCTCTTTTAAGCTCCTTAGTGGATAGGTTGTTTTGCAATGCCTACATCATGTAGGGTTATTCCATTGCATATTTGTATAGAATTTGTGGACGACTGCTGTGATTTGTTGAACTCATATTGGCCCATTAGCACTGCAGCACGGTGAGTTTAGGCAACCAAATGTATGTTGTTTCTTCCTACTGTTATTATAAAGTTGTGAGCCCAGCTTAGTGTGTGTGGTGTCTGGTTCAAAATGGTCAATGATTTAAAAAGCATACAAACAGTTCACTGGGAGTGAAGATTAAAGGTTCTTTTACATTTTTTCAAACTGTAACCAATTGCTTTTCAAATAGGTTAATCAGGTTAGTGAACATTGCAAACCTGATTGCAAGTGGCTTATCGTGGTTACTCGCAGAACCATTATTCAATGCCCTTACTAGCTATCTCAATGATGTGCAAACTGTGACCTGTGAAGCAAAAAATAACAGTATATATTTTGCCAAAACAGTCACATAGTGGAAAGCTTTGCACTAATCTTGAAACACAAAAAGCAGCTAAAATGCAAGAAATCATCAGGTTATGGGTGGATTTGATGACAAATTGATAGAAGACCTTCTTAATCATCCATTCCCAAGTGCAAATAATGCAGAAAAAAAGAGGTGCTGTTTATTGAAAAGAATCCTTGCACAGCTAAGAATGCAACACTAATATCTTATAGAGTATTTATTTTGCCTACTGTGTAGGCTTCATAAGCTCTTATTTAAATAGAAAGTCTTGAACATTAAAAAGACTGCAAAATCTCTTAAACACAGAAAAAGAAATGATGTATCAGGTTTTTTTAAGAAAAATGTCAGGTATCTGGTATGGACCTGTAGGTACCTGAAAAATTTCCATTATTACCATTTCATAATATTGATTGCAGTATCTGTTCAAATATTTCCATTGGTAATTTTTTCTGATTCTAGGGACCCAATTTTCAATTTAGGGATCCGAATCGGGTCCTTAAAACACTTCAAAAAAACCTGGCTTTAGGTTTATAGGTGGTTTATTAGTTAAATATATTCCTCTTGTAGCTTGGTTTGAATTTAAAGAACAGCCCTGACACTTGACTAGTAGATGTAGGTTTTCAGATAAGTGGATATCAAAAACTAGCTGTTAACTGAAAAAACAGTGAATTGTTAAACTTGAACAAAATTTTGTCCTGATGTGCAAAATACAGTATCACATACTGCTGCACTCAACTTGTTTGTCAAACATTCAGTACCAAGCACAAACAGCTAAATTTCATCAAAAAAGATAGCAATGCCATTATTAAAACACTCCTTAAGGTATATACTTCAAAATTGACAACCATCTGCAAAAAATGTACAGGCCAAAACTGTAACTTGAAAAGTCAGGAAGCTCATTACTGGTCTAAGCACTGGTTGGTAAAACATGTGAAAAACTACCTTTGCTATGGCAAAGCAAACCTGGAATTCAGATTGAACATTTTATCGTAGTCTGAGGAGGTAAGGAGAGGGTTATGTTAGTGCACAGCTTGTCCTCCTGTAATGTTGATAGCATGTTTTAGGATCTCTTTGTTAGGTATTGAAATTTCTTCTAGGTAACGTAAACAAGGCAAACTTCACATCAATGAAGAGTTTTTAGCATAACATGCTTTTTGCAACATGTACATGAAAAATGGGTTACTGTGCACTGTTGGCTGTACAGCACATCGGTAAAAATGTTATGGTTAGAAGCTTGTACATGCAAGATCTTTAATTGTTGGCCAAGCATTTTTCCACTTGTTTAAGCCTTTTTCTTTGATTTTTGTTGCTTGTTGATCTCTTCTTGACATCTGGGCTTTTGAAAGTTCATGAAGTTTGTACGTTCATGTGGTATGACATAAAGGAAATCATGCATGAAGCAGGCTTGTTCATTTACCTTCAAACTAAAAATAAATACATACTAAATAAGGATAGAACATAAAGCCTAATGTGCTGCATGCTTTTGATTTATATTGTAAGGTTTCCCTGAAGTCTTTGTTCTATTGGTATATGGTTATGAACTGTTGGATGATCACATGTAGGAAAGTTGAAGTGGAATTGTGTGAAACTGTTTTTTTTCCAATGTAAAAATACTACAAATTTACCAGGTAATTATTTGATGTAAACCTAATGTTTGCTTTTTTTGTTCTCTAAGTAATTTTTGTAGTAGTCAGCCAAAGAAAAGAAACATAATTATTCCAAACGTAAATCAGTAACTTTGTCCTGCTGTTGGTATCCATAGAAAATTGCTGATATGGCTATTTGAAGAGGCGAAATGAAGAGGTAACCTATCAGAGTTCATCAATACTTCATGACCATTGAAATGTACCTCGTATTTTCTACATAGCTTTCATGCTTGTGCTGTAATGCTCTTATCACCATGAATATGTGCAGTGTCATATTTTAATAACCTTAATTGCAAAGTACCTCATGGCCTGGAATGCCATTTTCAAATCATTTCCCCCCAAATAGTAGAATGTCATTCTGTATTTTTTACTACAAGATTGTAATATGTGCTGATTTATTTCAATGGAAATATCTTTTAATACAGTACGTCTTTTGTCAAAGCATTCTGGGTGTAGAATCTTCTTTAGTATCATGCTTAGGCACAACCTGATCTGTGTGTCTTTAAACCTTGAGTTTATTTTATATATTTTAAACCCAAACTATATATGCAGTAGTGTCACTTCAGTAATGTTAGAGCCAGCTGGAAATTTTAGTCATGGGTTACCAAACATTGAAAGCTAGAAGTACCAGACACATCATTTTCTGGTAACAAGCAATTGCAAAATATTGCATTTGAACATAAAAATGTTCACAATATGCATATTTCTTGTCATTGTTTAATTTGCAAATATTTCAGGTGACTGCTCAGTTTTTTCTTTTTCTGTTTCAGCTTTGTACAACTTTCAAGGTTTTTATAAACACTGCTCTCAAACACTTTTCCAGGAAGTTGAAAACACTTTAGGCTTGGCTTGCTCTTGATAAAAGTGAATTGTTATATATCGCGTAAAAAAATAAAAATAACTATTACGACGGTTTTTCTTGTAATCAAAGGCTTTTGGATTTCATTCATAACACTTTATTTTGGATGCAGGAAACGTTTTCTGCTTCAATCAAATGATGGATTACCTTGTAGTTTAGTGCTTCTCCAGGAGACTGATAGCGGCGAAAGAGTCATTGGCCATGCTCGTTTCACATCAGTTGCAAATGAATCTAATGCCTTGATGCTATCATCAGGTGATGGATGCCGTAAATTTGTTGCAGTGTTATTACTTGCATGGGCGTCGGAAGGGGTTGGGGGGCCTTGGCCCTCCCCTGGAATTAGGAAATTTCAAAAAAAACGTTGTTTGCTTAGTTTCGAGTGGAAAAACAAAATTTCACCACTTTTGGCCCCCCATAGAAAAATTTTGGAAAAATCCCCTAGTGGCCTCCCCCTGGAAAAAATCCTTCCGACGCCCATGATTACTTGTGATGACATTTTAGCGTTAAAAATATTTTCATTACATTTCTGTGGCATTTGCACACATACCGTGTTTCCCCGATAATAAGACAGGGCTTATATTAATTTTCTTTCTGAAATTTACACTAGGGCTTGTTTTCGAGGGATGTCTTATTTTGATATATCAAAAAATGAAGTTACAAAGTAAAAATTAAAAGATTTCTAAATACACAGAAATTACGAAAAACTATCTACATTTACTTATCATTAACATATTTTTTATTCAGAAACTCATTAACAACAATTTATTCAAAAACAATCATATCCTCATCCTCTGGAATGTCTTGCAGGTCATCGGTTTCCAAAATTCCAGCAGAGTTTTCGCTTAACTCGATTTCCCGCAGAGTTTTCGCCAGTCAACTAGGGCTTATTTTAAGGGTAGGGCTTATATTAAAATCATCCTCAAAATCACGCTAGGTCTTATTATCGTGGAAACGTTACTTTAGAAGTAAGCTGGAAACCAAAGAAAGTTTTCATATTTGTTTTCGGCCTGTGACTTTCCCAAGGAACTAGCGCTAAACAAGATATTTTCCTTTTGGTAAATTTCTTAATTGTCTGGAAAGATCTCGGAGACTTTATTTTATTGAATATATTTTGTCGTTTGTTTCTCTTCACTGGATTTGAATTCAAACGCTGCCCCACAGACTCGTGTTTTACCTTTTTGTAAAGTGACGCTTATTACGTTAAAAACATCGTTAACAAACATGTTTGTCCGCTGGACGCTTCTCAAGAAGCAAAGTCTCCTGCATGTAATGGGCATGTCGTGCAACACAGAGCGTTCCACTTAAAAGTTCCCTGTTTGTCAGCTCATTAAAGTTTCTGAGCCTAGTCTTGAAATCTTGCTTCTGTGTTATCCAGTTTTTTGCATGTCATTTACAAGATTTTTAAAAAGTTGACTTATTAACTCAGTAATAGTTCAAACGAAACTGCGTGGACAAGGCTTTGGGAGAAACATGATGCACCTACTCGAAGGATTTGCTCGCGAGAGGTGCTGCAGTGTGATTTATTTGAACTCAAAACACGCAACACAATTTTATCGCAAGCTTGGATATACAGAAACGACACCTGTGGAGACATGTCACAGCCAAGCACTGCTGACCAAAATGTCGGACGTAAGTTAGTGATATCTTTGTCGTAAGCGTTGATGCAAACTAACCTAACTTTTACTTTTTACGTTTGTTTTCAGTTGTGTGATGCTCTTAACCGTAAATCGGTACAAGCAGAAAACAGCCACCAAATGGTCAGTTTGAGCAAAAAAGCGGAAACGGTGGGAAAATCGTTGAGCAACCACGGATCTGTTCCACTTCCGCCACCACTACCGAAATTGGCACAAGAGAAATCTGGCAGAAGTGACAAAGTGTGGTTGAAAAAGATTTTAACACCGGCAACCGACTGAGCACTTCTTCCGTGCAAACGCGAAAAATCAGCTATAAACAGGCCCGTAACCAGCTTGGGACACCAGGAGGGGCGAATAGTGTTCCGAGAGGGGCCCAAATTTTTTGAACCATGTCCAATAGTTTTAAACTATGTCCAACACATTTTTCCACGGGGGGCAAAAAAATTTGTAGGAGGGCGAAGCCTCCCCCTTGGTTACGGCCCTAGTTATAAATACCATATGCAGGTTAGATCTCGTTCATTGAGGTCGATGCGATGAACATGCTATACACCCCATGGCGGCCAATGCCGTACTAAGGCTTTTGCGAAGCAACACAACTCACGCGATGAATTGGAATTAAGATCAAAAGTTGTTGGATGGGGCAGCGTCACTTATTTGTCATAAAAAATGATCATTTTGGCATATTACTTAGCGAGATTGGATCTGCTAATTTTTCGGTCATCGTTTTTAATGATCGAAAAAAATTAAATCACTTCGGTTGTAATGTCCGAAAAGGTAGGCTAGTGAATACTGTTACGGCGAGTTCTAATACTATAACGGCTATTTTGTAGTGGCAATCTGTACAGCTCAAAGAACCCAAATCGTGCTCTTTTTCACAAGTGCAATGCTTTCGTTATTGCAAAAGTTGCGCTCAGAAAAGTGCTTCTCGCAGTTCAGGTGTGACGTAGTAAACTCTTTTTCACACGGCAACAACACTGGACCATCATCGTGCCTCAAGTTCTCAACCCAACCTTACAATCGTGATTACCACCCCTCTACTCTTATTGCGTCACAATGGTGTTTGTGTTTGCTGCTATGTCTGAAAGGATCACATGAGCAGATCCGCATTCGCTCGACTTTTTGCCGACTACCAAGTGTCTGTAGATCAGACCTGCAGATATCCGCAACAAGCAAGCGGATGGCGCTTTCTTTTGTCTAGTTTTCAGTATCATCAGTTTCTGAAGGACTGACGCTAGTTATCACTGAATTTACTGCGCTATCCCTAGAAAAGCAGCTTCTAACATCCGCGCTCGTTTAAGGCAGGAAGCCGTTATGCATTTTAAAGTATAATGCATTTTGAAGTCTCATGCGTACAAGGGCGTACGCAAGTAGGAGGTTTTGGGGTTAACCCCCCCACTTAAGGTTGATATTTTACGAAAACAATTTTTCGGCAATGCAGTACACATGTGTGATTGCATCTGGAGTGGCGTTTAGGTGTCTCTAGTGAATAATGCTAGTTCATATTTAACGATATTCACAAGCCTATATTGGATTTGATATGGTTAATCATAGCCACTTACTTCAAAACAACCAGTGCCGGATATACATATAGGCTTAAGCCTAGGGCCTCAAGATCCAAGGGGGTCTCCAATAAACTGTGGTACGCATAAAGCCAATGGCCCGTATATGATCATTTAGGTTAAAGTTCGTCAAAAATTTGTCTTAAATTATTATATTCACGAAATTTAGTTTTATTCAACCCTCGTGTTGATAACGCCAGAGTCTTCCAACGAATTTCCATGAATCTCAATACGACGGTTGGTCAAGCCGCATGCCAACTATTGTGTCGATATAGCCTACTCAAAGCATGCTGGCTGCGTTCTGCGTTGGTTGAATCGTACCGATTGTTACGTGTGGCTCTATCAAAAGAACTTGTGGCTGTTCATGTTTGAAATGCACCTGATCAGTGGCATAACTGACGGGTGGCAGGTGTGCAAATCGACCCCCTGCCAAGCTCAATGTAAAAACCGGGCCTCCACCTAGCTTGTATTTTGGTATTTACTATTCTTTTGGTTTCAGTAGATTGTTGTTCGGAGTGTTTTCCGGGATTTCAGGTTTTTGTATAGGCATTTAATACCGGATTTGCTATTGTTTTTCACATATTTTCTGTGTTAGCCAGTGGGCTCTCTTCAGCTTAGTTTCCCCCTAGCTCAAACCTCTAGTTACGTCACTGCACTTGATTAAAGCAAGGTTGTACTGTAGATAAGAGCTATGTGTGGAGCTAGCAGCAGTATCCTACAATAAAAGCATAGTTGTTTCTGCGTGACTGAGCAATACAGTAGTTTTTCTAGCATTTTTATCGCGTAAAGCTCGATTGGTATTTTTAGATGTGATTTTTTCACTTGAATTATCTTCAGTAAAGTCATCCAGAAATCAGATTATTATTAAGTACTTGCGCAAGTTTGTACTGCTCCCATGCTAAGCAAATCAGAGAAGATGTTGATGAGCTTGAATAGCAAGCAAAAGTCACTTTGCCAGCTGACAAACACAGAACTCTTAACCCAACGAGACAAAGAAAAGGACAACACCGAGGAAATGACAAAGCACGTTTGGGTCTGACGCCTTAGATTAGTGGTTCTTAGTTTATGCTACCACGCGAAGCCTTACTTCTTAGCTTGATGGTCACTTACTGCCCAGGCGAAAGGTCCTTTTCAAGATTCAAAATAACCAAAAATGAATCAAAGAGTCGCCATGTTCCTGGAGAGGTTGTCCACACTAAGCATTCGTTGCATTATGAGTGACGAACTTGGGCAAACAAATTGTAATGAATTCTTAGATAATTTTGTGATGAAGGACAAAACCTTTTTACTGTTTACTGTGTTATGTTCAGCCTTACTTGATTCGATGACTGTAGCTTTTTATTTCTTTATGCGTATTTAAATACTGACAGCATAAGCGAAATTTAAACCTGTTCAGTCGCCACGGTGGTCGTTGGTGAGCTCAGCCCTTCCAAATATGAATATGAAACGCTATGAGTCAGTAAAGATTTTATCAAATTTTTGAGAATCAAGTCCCCTTGCGCAACTTTAAATCCTCTATTCAAGACTTTCTGGCGACGGTTCTGGTATTTACAACCTCACATCTTTTCCCGCGACAGTTTAGTTTCGTTCGATTCTTACTAGTCTGAAAAAGTAAGAAACACGCGAATCGTGAACTTAACAATTACAACCATTTGGGTGCTTTCAGCTAAGTTTCCCCACTGGCACAAACATTTACAGTAGTTACGTCACTGTTGTTATTCTGAAACAAGAACTGTAAGGCAGGAGCAAAGTACTCACGAACTAATAGCCTATATGGAAACAAGTGGAAAGAAGCAATCTACAAACCAGTGGCAGATCCAGACCAGGCGCTTAGGGGGAAGTCAAATAGAGGGCGCCAAAAAGGTCTTCACCTTTCTTAAATATCAAAGATTGTCTGCGAAAATCGTTGGGTGTCACACAAAAGTGATTACCTTTTGTAGGCCAAAAAGTGGCCATTTTTGTTGGTCGAACTATGCGATTTTTCAGGGAATGACCACAGATTGAAAGCGCTTTGTATCATTAATTCAGAAAATGTTTGAAACGGGTCCCAAACAATGGGCCTCATTTTTCCCAAGTTACAAATATATCGTATATGTACAAAATGTATTTAAAAGGTATAAAAGCATGCTGCGCGCTAGGGTTTGCCTTTGTTTTGGTTATCCGGAGCGAAATCAGTGAAGAACTGTCAGAAACGCATTCCCGACCTGGTTGGAATTAGAACGGTTCTTCTTTGACTTGGAAGTGACAACTCAAGTCCCACAAGCTAAATGACGATCACGTTTCCAAGCGAAGCTTGTGCATTTACATCAGGGATATCTATAAAGGAGTTTCTAGATAACCCTGATTTACATGTACATGAAAAACTTATTTATTGCTGAAGCGACAATTCAAAAACAAAACGTGAATGAAAGGCATTTGTCAGGACACTACTCCCATTTTAGGTAGCTCTGCTGGCTATCGTGAAAAATGATCTCATTATCGCATGATAGATTCAGACTGGACCTTAAAGCATATTGCCCTAAAATACATTTAATGCCACTTATAAAGGTAGATTTTCAATGAATTGTTTAATATCGTCTCACATTTTCGACATTGAATTGCTGATGTTTAAGAAAAAAAACATCAATCCTCTAGACCAGGTTATTAAAAAAGGTTTGACACTGTGTTCAACAGAAGTGGAAGCAAGCGGGCTGATCCCCTCAAATTAACAATCAATACCTCCAAAGTCAAGCTCTAGTGAACACAGTCTCCCCTTGAAGTCATTTTTCAATTCATTGTAGACTATTACGCAACACCCCGAACAAGCTCAAAGCCACCCCCAATGCTGTTGATCTGACGATGGATCTGCTTCTATCCAGCCAAGCCAGAAAACACAGATGAGAATCAGCCTATCACCAATTTAAAACCACGAACCTTCGCCAACACCACAGTCACCAGTAAAAAAGTTAGTTTTCACCAGAAGATTGCTTTTCTGCTCAAATTTATATGATGTAAGCGGAATGATCTAACAACCAATAAGCTAAGCATTTTTCTATCGGTTACAGATTTCGCTAACCACGCCAAATTTGTCTTTTCGTAGCCAGCGTGAGTTGTCTACGTGTTTGCAATGGCAACAAAAGGATGAAAACCACACAGCCGTCAGTCATTGTTGTCAGGCGGGGGCAAAAGACGCCGTCATCCCCCAATTTTGGACTGCAAATATTCACATGTTGAGCTAAAATTGTTATGACTGCGTAAAACCTATTGTTCAATCCACCGAGCTGTAGATAGCAAGTACAAAGTTGCAAATGGGCCTCACTTTGAAGCCCAAACCCGGCCCGAGCCCAACATTTATTTTTGAAGCCCGAAAGTCAAATTTACCGAGTGAGTCAAGATATGCGCGACTGTGGGGTATCAAAAAACGTAGTGTGCGGGTGTAGCTGCAAGTACACGATTTTTTCACTCCCAAAATAGCAATCACCTTGACCAAAACATTAACTTAAACAAGCACAAACTCAGCTTGTTAGTCAATGCTAGTACTGCGAAATGCAATGTTTCTCAACATAAAAACAAAATAACACGACACTACCCACGATGGCGCTGAAGGCATAAAAGGAACCATTTAGGATAGCGCTATTGGCATGAAAAGCCGAATTGTAGGGAATCGTTTCTTAACACAAGCGAAGAATCGCGTAAGTGATTGATCTTTTCGACGCAGTGTTATCGTTGCGGTCTTCGCAGCAGTGACATTATTGAAATATTAGGTTCAATACGACGGTTATCATTTCGACAATATGACTGTTTTCGCTGAACAAGCAAATGGAAAGGTTCAGTTATTAGTCTTGTTCTCCCCTCCATCAAAAGTCTAGCCCGCGATCTCTGTGTCATATGAATATGTTACAGTGTACAAACACATAGATATCATGATCAATGCTTTATATTTTTCGGAAAATATTGAAATATTAGGTTCAAAACGACGATTATGTCATTGTGACAATGAGACTCTTTTTCCCTGGAGGAGCAAATAGGTAGGTTCAGTTGTTGGTCTCGTTCTCCCCTCCATCAAAAGTCTAACCCGCGATCTTTGTGTCATATGAATCTGCTACAGTGTACAAACACATAAATACCAAGATCAGTGCTATATGTCTTGCGGAAAATATTGAAATATTAGGTGTGCTATATGTCTTGCGGAAAATATTGAAATAATATTGAAAAAAAATATCAATATGACGGTTGTCATTGCGACAATATGACTGTTTTCGCTGGAGGAGCAAATAGGTAGGTTCAGTTATTGGTCTCGTCCTCCCCACAGTCAAAAGTCTAGCCGGCGATCTCTGTGTCATATGAATCTTCTATAGTGTACAAACACATAAGTACCAAGATCAATGCTGTATGTTTTGCGGAAAATATTTAAATATCAGATTAAATATGACGATTATATCATTGTGACATTGAGACTGTTTTTCGCTGGAGGAGCAAATAGGTAGGTTTAGTTATTAATCTCGTTCTGCCCTCCATCAAAAATCTTGCCCGCGATCTCCGAATAATATGAATCTTCTACAGTGTACAAGCACGTGGATACCAAGATCATTGCTGTGCGTTTTGCGGAAAGTTGTTTTGTATGAGTTTGAAATGTCCTGTTTTTCGCACATTGTCATATGAATGGACATATTCTAACGGGATTTACACCCCTTCATGTTTGATTGCTTCAAAATTTCTGAGCATGACAGTGGTGTTGAGGGTGTTTGCCAATGCAATGTTATTATGAAGCCCTCAAAAAAAATTTTTGTTTGAGGTTTCAGCCGTGAAATTTTTATTGCGAACCTCGCATCCATTGAAAAAGTCAGGCTAGTTTTAGTTTGGTTGTGTCGGGACTGGGGTTTGTAGGTTATTGTAGAGGTCCCTACTAGTTGAGGGGTCAACCTCGTTGTTGCAGGAGCACAGGTCGGTATCCCAACTAAGCAACCTGACGTCTTGAAGTTGCTGAGCCAAAGCAAGGCAAATTAAAAGGCTCTCACCACTTTGTTCGCTAATAACTCTCCAGTAGTACTCTAAGTTGACTGCTTCTTTCGATTATATTCAG
>JGI24158J21664_10007442_pt1 | contig 14543 bp, 3 predicted proteins | sample Ectturendosymbi3_FD_21664 | JGI IMG/M metagenome (IMG submission 21664) | reverse complement strand
CTTTAACTATGATAAATAGATACGCTTGCAAGTTTTAATCGTCGCAGAAGAATGAAAGCAGAAAGCAGGCAGATTCCTCAGAAGCTTGCCGCAAGGCTAAAAGTTTGTTTGTTGTATAAGTAACTATCATGACATCTTTGCTGGTATTGTTTCAGGATATCAAAGAGAATCATCTTCCTCCAGAAGCAAAAGTGGTGATGATGTAGAGACCGTCACTACCAAAAAAGTTGTTGTAAAAACCATTGAAACAAAGGATGGAAAGGTAAGAATTTTCAATCTGATAAATTGAAATATTCGCTTTTTAGCATGCGTTTTACTTGAAAACTATTCACAACACTCAGCTTTGATCTGGTTCGAAGTGGTGAAGCTTTAACTTAAATCAAATTTTGTTTGAGGTCGGGGACTGAGCTAACTTACTAATGGTTCTGAAAATGTCTTACAGTTGAATTAATATTGATGAACATGGACAGTCAATACTTTTCTAGCGCCATAATTACTTTTTCCCTCATGATTGCCAACATTGCAGCAACAACCGCTCCACACCCCCTTTGACCAACAGCAAATAGACTGGCAGGAAATAATCAGTTAAAACGTTTATTGACATGACATCAGCTTACTACTACCACGTAGTGTTGCCACCAATATCAAGGAATGTTGTAGTTGACACTTCGGTGTCATGCCAACTTAGAAGCGCTGCATTCTACCAACATAAGAAAGATGCTCATGTTCATGCATAGCCGGAGTGATGCGTGTCTAAAAAATGTCTTTGGAATCTAATTTTCGTTTTTTAAACAGTTAGTGCGCTTGTAGCACAAAACAAAAGCTCACTAAAAGGAACGCGACCGAAATGAATCAACACCAGAGATCATTCTCTTATTCGGGTGAAGCCAACTCCTGCTGATTTTCAACACTTCTTCTGTAAAACAAGGAAAAGGTTTTCAACCTTTTTATATTGCGACCCATTATAGCAACTCACTATAACCTAACGACCCCCATCTAAAACTCGAATAAAACAAATGTAATGTGGCTGTGCACAAAAAATATCTACTCGCGACTCCTCCAAAAATGGCTCACTACCCCTCTGGGGTTCGCGACCGCCAGGTTAAAAACCATTGCTGTAAAATTTAGTTTTTTTGTTGAAAACATCTTTTTTTAACAGGTTGTCAGTCAAAGCGAAGATGTTCGAGAATCGACCGGAGATGCTACTCGTTAAACAGAACTTCAACACGATTCATTTCCAAGAAACTTATGCTGAAAGTTTCGAAATAAATACATGAAATATTTATGAATACTGGCTATTGGTTTAGTTTATTTGTATCATAACTTAACGTTCTTCTCCTCTCCAGGAGTTCGAAACGTGTGAATGGTGAAATTTGTGAAAGCACCTATAAAAAAGAAGAGTGAAAGCTGTTAGTTCCATTGCTTGAACTGTGTGAGACTGGTTTCCCTGTACCATAAGCGCTGTATATTTGTACGAATGTGTCAGTATATTTCGTTGGCAAGGGAGGAGCGCAACCTGTGTGTTATTGAGTGATGGCAAAATTGTGGCAAACATGCTTACAATTTTGGTGCACGCAAAGTTAAAACGCTTTATTCTGATTCCACGTGCAGACTTCAGCAGAATAGCACATCATTTTACATGCTGACATCACATGAAACGAATGTGCTGTTCATGAAGCCCGTTTTGATCTGTATATATGCAAAGTCGCATGATGTCTGAACGTATCATGTATGTAAATTTGAATAAAAACACAGCACGAATTTTGCTGCTTCTTTCTTATCAGAAGGTTAATCCTTACCAGCTCACTAGTTTTCCACTATAAGTTGGTTTCAGTAGGAGTCCAGCAAAGCATTTTTATCATACAAGCTTAGCATCCAGGTAACCCAGGGTCTGGAACACGAGGGCGTTTTGTGCGGCCCGCGATGCTCTTGGGGAATTTTCAAATACTGGTAATTAACATTGACGTTGCTTACTTTAATACCGGTGTTTGAAAAGTGCTTGGCTAGCGAGGGAAAAAGTTCCGTGTAAACGAACGTAGAGACGGCTGGAAATGATCTGCCTATAACCAGGAGGGCAACCAGCACTTCATGTCGGGGGGTGACAATTTTCATGAAATTTCATTCGATGACGTCATCGTGCTTATTCAACCGTGGTACAACTTTTTCGCAAACGGTCACAGATAAAGTTCTCTTCGCAACGTTTCCGCAAATGAGAACTTTTCAGTTTTAATCAAGATGCAGACTGAACGATCAGGACAGAGTAAAAATTAGTAGCTTAGTATAAACATCTGGTTGCGTATATTCAACTAGTACAGTCATGGATTTAGTGTGGATGTATAGGCTGCTAGTAAGCCTGCCTAACTTTACGCCTTGTTTTAGCAAATTCGTTCTAGCCCTATTCTTCTAGTATGTGTTTGAATTTCTATCACAAATGAAGATCCAAACTTGAGGGATAGCCAATGTCAAGGGTGAGGGGATCTTTGAATGCTACCATTTCGAGCAAAACAGATCAGGTGTCTTGTGTCTTTGGTGGATAACGGATCAGGTGTGTTTGGGGCGAAATGGCTTTTTCTGGCATCCACGACTTGTGTGAAAGTTTTTAGAAACAAGTTTAAGGCTATGAGTTTTCAGGGCTTGCACTGGTTGCAAAAGTTGGGCTCTTGTAAAGCGTCATTTGGAGCCAAAGTGGTTCAGTAGGTAGGTGCGTTGACTGCGTTCAGTACTTGACTACAGTAGCACTCATATGACACTTTACTAAACCCTTTTTCCAAAGCCGTGGTACTGGTACCAACCCAGGAAGACACTAAAACGTGAAACAGCCCTCACGCTAAATTTAGTTAAAACTATCAAGTTTCGAACCGAAAATGCAACTAAACAACGTTTTTATTTTGTGCTACGTTAATGGTGATCCGTTTGTGGTACACGAAAAAAAGGATAGAAAAGGCACTTAGAAAAACCAACATTTTAAACTATCTCCCAAGTTTTCTAACACATTTAATTTTTGTATCATGAAAACCGTCTTCACTTTTTCAAATGAAAGACACGGGAATAATCCTGTTGGAAGTTTTCTCCACCATCAGTAAATGCCTTTCACATATCTGGAATGACTTTTCTTTCAATTTACATCAATGTATTCGTATAAATTCATCATACCCTCAGTTGCCATAAGTGAACCTATTTCAGAAGAGCTAAAACTTATCCAGAAAATCTTATTATGCGGGTGCTTTACTACCTCATTGAATAGGCAGGACTTAACTGCTGAATGCTCACACTTCCTAATCCTGACAACTCTGCTGTGTTTCCCTTAAACAACAATGACTTTCATCTGAAAACAGCACTTTCTTCCAGTCTTCTACAGTCCAATATTTAAGCTTTTTGTCAATTCTAATTTTTTGTTTTCGCTTTATGAGTAAGAATCTCCTTTTAAGCGGTTTTTAGTATTTCTGCCAGCCTCCAGTAGGTGCCATCGCACTATACGTGAGCTTACGTGAACTCCAGCACGCATCAAATTTTCTGTAAATCAAACCTCGTCATCTTGCATACCTTTTGCAACTTGCAACGGCTGTTCGGACGTAGTTTTAGTGTTCCGAAAGCGCAACAATACGATATCCCGCTTCCTAGGTGTGATATCTGCCATTAAAAATCAAAGAAATTCCAACATATTCGACTCTTAACCAGAGTTGAATATTAGAATTTAGCGGTACGAGACAAAATCTCAGAAAGTGGGCCCAAACCATTGCACAATTTGTGATATTTCATGTGTGCAATTTGTGGTCAAAGGGGCCCTAGCCCCTATTCGTTATATCAAAAAATGGGTCCCTATATTTTGCACATGCTATACAAAAAAATTATTGCTGAAATCAAGCTGACTTTTTCTTTTTGTCTGGGAATTTGTTTCTGCGTGGAATTAATTTTCACCTTGTAAATTGTTTGAAATCTTTTTATTTTAAATTGTTCTTTGTCCACACTTCTTTGAGAACCACCCTTTAGCACATTTGCACATAAATTTTGCTTTATTTTTAAAAGCATATGACTTGCTTCAGAGCTTATTAAATGTAGCTCTAGAGTGGTTCATCAGCTTACAAAACACTGCAGAAACTACAGTAAGTGCGACACTCTCAAAGAGGGGCCCCACAGCATCTCGGGAAAAGGGGCTTAAGGTGACTGCCTCGTTACTCCCATAATGTCCACCCCTGCTCTTAAATATATACAACGGAAGGAACTAGCTTCCTTCTATAACACTATTGAGCTGATAAAAGTTCTATGTGATATGATGAAACATATTTTTCGATTGTTCCGACACGTCATGCAGTGCTTAATGCATTTGGCTAACAATGAAACAGCAGTAATTGAGATATTCCCAAACGCACACCAGAAGAAATGCACATACATTATATATCGACTTGAACAACTTTAGTCAATTAATTTCCACAAGGTTGTAAATAAAGTTATAACAACAAAAACTTTGTGCATAATTGCCCATTTCATTTTCGACTTTTGAGGCTCATTGGCCTCCTAGACTCTTTCTTGGGACCTGAGCCACTAACTTTGCTTATAGTATCATGATGCAGTTGATACAATTTTTTAGAATAAAATCATGATGCTATTTCAGTCTGTTTCAGTTAACCAATAGCTTAGTATCATATTACAAATGTGTTGTTTTATTTTTGGATAACATTGGTGAAGTTGTAGTTTATTATGATGAACGCTAAACGTAAAAATTTTGCGACTGTCGTTTTCGTATAAAAAATGTGTCCATTTTGTTGCACTAACAGCTCAGTATCAGACAGAAGGGTGTTATTTGTTGTTTATATGTACTATACGCATTCACATCTTTCATTTGATATGCTCTTTGCCATGGTTTACAGGGTTGCCAGACATTTCTTGAGATAAAAAGCCAAACTATGTCTAAAAAAGCCAAACCGGGTAAGAAAAAGCCAAATTGTTTAATAAACTTGAAATTTAAAATTCTTTACTAGTTGTAGGACATTTTAGAAGAATAAAGTTGTATTATCACCTCTACACTCTAGGAACATTCCAAATCTATATCTTCCACATTTTCTACAGTGTTTCCACTCGAACCTTTGGCAGTATGGCTTGCCATATATGCTACAGCTTTATTCTTCTATTGCTTGCCAGATAACTTTTGAGAAGATACACCAAGCACTGTCTAAAAAAGCCCAATAATACATTTCAGCATGATATTTAAAAAGCCAAAACACCAGTCTGATTGTATGTGCCAACTGCCTCAAAGAAAGCCAAATATTGAAAAGAAAAAGCCAAACAATTTTTTGGCGCCAACTGCCTCTAAAAAAAGCCAAATTTGTGAAATTTGGCGTCAAAAAAGCCAATCTGGCAACCCTGATTGTTTATGCCAAATTACTGAAGATGGTATTGTTACAATTAGCGCTAAATGATATGTTTTCGTCATCCAAGGTCATTGACCTCTCAAGGTCGTCACAGGTCAAATCCAAGATGGCTCCACATCTGAAAATATACTTTATGATGTACAGAATGACTGCGGAAAATTTCAAGCTTTCATCGCAATTTGCACAGTAGGTTTGCTTAACGGCTGTACTATTTGTGAGACAAGTATGCAAATCAAACTATCAAGGGTATAGTGACGTAACAATAGAGCAAACGCGTACTGCTTGGGACATACCAACAAATGAGACGCAGTAGTGGTAAATTGCAAAATGTACTTTTGTTATTGGAAACGACAGCATGGTAACAACCACGATTGTGCTTTAATTTTGTCATGTACTTTCCAAGTTTGAAAGCAAGTCTCAAATTCGGCGATGCATTACAACAGTGTTGATTTCTGATCAAATCAAATCAATATTGAAAAATAAAAAATTTGATACTTGAAGTTTGGTTCTTAATAACCCGAATGGAAATGAGTAGGCTACGCTAGGTTGTGAGTCTCACAAGATGGTCTGTTCAACTGCACATATATGTAATACTGCATGGCAAAATGTGTTCATTCAAACACTGTAGTTAAAATATTGAATAAAAGTTGATGATGCCTACCTAGTAAAGGCGAAATTTACACTCTGTAAGATCGTAGTGTCTGATTCCCTGCAGGAAAAGGATTGCTTTCGATAGACAGTGTTAATTTCTGCTAACATGTTTGCCACCAGTCAGGGGCGTAACGAGGTTAGACGGCACCCGGGGCAAGAAGCTAGTTTGGCGTCCCCATGTTCTAATTTGAAGTCATTAGGAAGCAAATGTGCTGTATTGAAGAAAGTACTTGTGACATTGTTAGGACTTTTCGGCGCCCCCCGCCGCAGTCATTCAGCGCCCCCCGTAGTGATTCGGCGCCCAGGGAATTGTGTCCCCTTGCCCCCCTTACTCCCCTCGTTACGCCCATGCCACCAGTATAATAAAACATTTTGTTTCGGAGCGTTCGACCCTGTCGGTCACCTTATATTAGAACAGTGATGCTTGCATTGTGGCTGTGGCGGAAAAGAATCCAGATCATTCTTGCACAGCGTCTGATCAAGTGCTGTGGAAACACGTGTGCAAACACACTGGCACACATACTCACGTCAACGCTGACGACTGGCGAAATAATGCAGAGTCCAAATATATCATTCGCTAAACTTTAAACCTAATCTTTAACGAAGATTTATGAGACTAGAAGACTTGTATCTCGTTACTCCGCCTTTCCAGTTAGACCTCGCCAACCAATCATGAAAGCAAACACATTCAGTTAAGGAGTGCAGGCAGCCGAGTTAGTTTTATTTTGCAGAAGTCACTATGGTTTGGTTTAGAAGCGCGAGTGTCGGCAAACGTTTCCATATTTGAAGGTGTACTGCGGATTCATTGGAAGAATAATTTTGAAATCCACGTGAATGTTTCAAACTTACCCTTGAAATGTTTGTCACGACCAGGAAGAAGCAAAATCTCGTCAACGAAAAGAGTGATAAAAGCTGGCGGAATGACAGATCTTTAACTTGATAATGCAGATAATTTTGTGATTGACATTATGATAGATTGGCCTCCAACATCGCTAAAACTTTTCGTCATGCGAAGCAAGTTTTGCGATTTGGGGGTTTCAAACACGGAAGTCGCGTTACAAATATTTCAACTAGTTAAGTGAACCTTGGGGTGGCATTCACGGGCAGAACAAGGAGAATATTGATGCACGGATTGATAAAATTGATAATGCAAGCACAGTATTACGTGAGCTATATTGCCCTGTGGTCATAAAACGGGAGCTTTAAACAACAGCAAACCTGTCAGTTTTTAAGCCGGTCTTTGTTCCGATCCTCACCTGTGGCCATTAATTGTGGTTAATGTGCTTTGTCAAGTACAAGCGGTAGAGATGGGAATTTTGCGAAGAGTTCATGCTGTGACACTTCGTGACAAAGTGCCCAGCTGTGAAACTCGTAAAACCTTAACGTCGAGCTATTGCTTCTTCAAATGGAGAGAGATCCTGACTGCGATGGTTCAGTCACTTGACCAAAATTCCACAACAAAGATTGGCGAGGCAAGCATGTCAACATCATCCTATATGGTCAGGTTTACTATATGGCAGCAATAACCTTTGCCACAAGTACTGTGTGTGAATAGCGTGGTTATTGACGAAAACATTTGCTGATGAACAGGCCCACAGGCGCAGGGGGGAATCGGGTAATTTACAAAAACATTTTAATGCGCCAAGAAAAACTTTTTAGTTGCTAGGTAAAACAACATTTGTTCCCCCCCGCTATGTTCAACTGGTTGCGACCCTGCTGATGAAAGAACAGAAACTCGATTGAACTCGATTGTGAGGAGCCAGCTGATCAGTTTTGTAATCCCTTGCAAGGCAACGACATAAGTCGAACACTCTAATTCCAATAATGCATCGATTTGACGAAACAACTGCAAAGAACAGTAAACCTTGATGTAATTCAACTATTTGGAATGTGAAAAAGCAACTGGTGCATTTAATCTACTGATAAAGCCAGGAAGACGGCAAAGTGTTCCCAATAAACTGAGTTGAATTCTGACACACATAGCGTTCTGGTCTGCTACTCAAGGAAAACGTAATTAACTGAATTAGAAACAAAATTTTCCGAAGCAGCGTATCGTTAGTATAATCGGACCAATTTCTTCAGGGCAAGGAAAGAATGGCTGCGCGAGTCGTCGTACAGCCACAAAGGGAATCAAGTACTTCGCGCAAATACGACGAGCGACGCAGAAGTTTAATGAAAGGTTGAGGATCGGTCACGTGATCTTGTCAACCAACCGAGTGAGCCTTTACACCAAATTACGAAAACATATCGCGGTCAGCACGCGCAGGGCTTGTTTTAACATTCATCTATTATAAATCATTTGAAAGACTTAAAAAGTTTTTCAAAGTGGTGCTAACACGTTTTGTAGTTCAGTGTTGCTCCAACGAACTTCCATTCATAAACTGCTTTTTATCGACACGCAAGGGTGCAGTATCTTGTGGTTGAGGCGTTCACCACCACTGTAAGTAAAAATTCGTACATCGGCGGCATGGGCGCCAGGAATCGGGGTTTATATTTGTGTTGTTTCCCGGAACTACGAAATTTGGCCTTTCCTTTTGCAAGAACAAACACTTGTTCTAAGTAGCTTTTCGATTTTTATAGGAATTTTCATAAATAAGTGCTGCTAGAAGCTTTGCCTGTCCGGAAACCATTTCTCAACCCCAAGTTCTATCGGCTAGATACGATTCTGTTCTGTCACGTCGAAAGCGCATATCGTTGTAAAGGATGATAAAATCATGATTGAGTCAATCATGACTGCAAGAGGCAGCTGCAGTTGTATTTGTATCGCTTCGTTGTCATGGTGACGAGGACCTTTAAAATCGCACAGTACCTGAATAATAGAGTTACTAGTCGGGAGCAAGAAACCGGTTCTCTCACCTGTGTGTTCACTTTAAAAGCAACTGGAGGACGGTGCAACTCAAATTTTTTCAAAATTCAGATTTGAAATATTGTCTGTTATATTGCAGTTTACAAACCTGAGGGGAAAGTGCAACCATCCGCAATTTCCCCGTGTGTTCGCTGTAAAATACGACAATTTAAAAAAATCAGAATTGTAACATTTTCCGTTCACATTGCAGTGTACAAAACTGAGAGGACAGCGTAAAACCTACAAGTTTTTTACACGTGGCAGCTGTTGCTTCTTTTTCTATATTTCAGTTTATTCTCGTTTTTTCAACGCTTGAACAACTTCCTTTGAACAGTTAATACCTGGACAGTGACGAAAACTATACGAGTCAAACCTCGTAGCTAGACTTGTCTTACAGTCGAGATAAAACATTGCTGGTATTAGGACAACATCAACCCGGACATCTGCCACCTAAGACGTCTGTCACGTAGGACAACTGCCAACTAGGACAATCGCCACTCGAACAATTGCCACCTAGGATAATCAGTCCTGTCGCCACGGTAGGGCTTTGGTGGGCTTAACCCCCAAACAAAGCTTCAAGTTCAACCAAATTGAAATATGAAACACTATAAATTAGTGGAGTTTTTATTAAATTTTCAGAAGTTCAACCCCCCTGCACAAACGTAAAGCCCCCCTATGACTTTTTGGTGACGGTTCTGCGGATAATTTGTTTTACACATCATATACGAGCTATCAAATTCAGTTTACACTATCGCGTTGCAGCATGGAGGATTTCGCGCGGTAACGGCGGTTAGAAACCACTGTGCTACACCACTATTGATTCAACGTTGTGCAGCAAAAGTGAGTTGCAACATTGCTATTGCCGCCATGCAACTCGTAAATCAAAAGCTGAGGTAACGCAATGCACAGTACTTAAAATGCGCGGAACTAAACGTGTGTGATGGCTGATGTGTGCGTTGAGTGAATGCGGTGCAATAATATCCATGCGTGAATTGCGTTGTGAAAAGAATTGAAAAGACACAAAAAAATTAAAGTTTGCACTGACTTAATAATGTTTATGAAAATGTAATGACATCGGTGCAACATTCTCCATCCAAAAGTATTAAAGTTGAAATAAACTTTCGTTATATACATTCGTGATTTCAAAACTTTTGACATGAAAGCAGCAACTTGGCAATAAACGTATACTAGAGAATCCAAAATCTCCTGGGTAGAAGTTGTACGGGTGGTATTTGTTCTGTGTGACACATGTCAGGGTAGCAGATGTCCGGTGGCAGTTGTTCAAGTGGGTATAGTCCTTGAACCAAAGCTTTTTTCTGCCTGCTAAAGCTTTTCTTCAGGTTAATAGACTCTTACAGCAGCGAGATAGAAATGTGTTAGTTGGTCAGATGCATTTTGTCACAAGTAAGCACGGAAGATAATTTTTCCATGTAGCAAGCCACAAGTTGTTTGCGAAACACAAGAATTGTTTAAACATTGTTTAAGCATTATTTACTGAGGAATTTTAACGCAGTTTTCGCAAAAGTGCAAAATTTTATTTAAAAAATACACAATTTTCCAAAAATTTAACTGCTGTCTTCACTTCTTTCCAATTTGACATTTCTCCGAAACTCAAGCCTTATCTTATTTTCTTAAAATCACTTCAGGCCGTGAGAAACTGCGCCTTGTTGCTTTGGTCAACAAAAATTGTCAAATGGGCGTCTTTTGTCTGCGAATGAAATGGTTTCGAACTTTGCCACTTAAAATGAGGCTTCGACAAACACTGCGCAAGGTTTCCCGCAGTCAGCAGGCCGCTTTGAGGATCTAGGAGTTGGTTTCAGAATAAATGCACCACAGTTTTGTTAAGTGATTAAAAATGCGCGCATAGCAATTGTCGTCAGAGGGTGGGTGGAAAGCTGGAGATTGCCCCTTGAACGCACTGACCGCATGACTCACAATAGCCCTGACAAAAGTGATTGTTGCGTATCGACCTCCCGAAGCCGTTTGACCAGAAGGAGAGTGGTTGACAAAAGTCAACTGTTTGCGGTAGACCGCTGTACCGCAGAATAATAACTTAAGAGTGTTTTCACCATGTCACGTGGTTGAATCGAAGTTGTCGTTGGTAAACTCCGTGATTCGCCGCGGGAAGAAATTGGTTAGTCATCATCTCGTCGCGACCCTGAGTGACATGTTATTGTGTTTGCGCAAGCTGGACAACCGACCCAGGTCAGATATTACAAAACAGATCGCTGTAAACGGCGTCCGCTATCGCAAGGCGAACAAAGTAGGGAGGCTTGTTTTCGTCGATCGACCGCTTGCGACTCCATCGCTAATGTTGCTGCTGCATTCCGCAGTGCATTCTTTTCAAGCTTACCGCAAGGTTTGCCCGTGTAAATCTTGCCGCTTCGTTTATTCAGTCAGAACAGGTCTTTGCTTGGACGTGGCATACCAAGCACTATGGACCAGCGCAAAGCAAAGTTATGGTGTGATCAAAAGCGACCAGCGTAGAGATCAAACGGACAAAGTTGAATAATTTGCCCTGGCAGTCGTCATGTCTTGCGCGGCGCTTAGTTCCAGCTCAGAACTGCTGTATACTAAAAGAAGAAGCAAATGGCTTGCACATGAGCTTTAACAAAGAAACACCCCGTAAAACATTTTCCAATTTCGGCAACGGTGGTTTAGACCCGATATGCTGGTGGAAAATCATCAGAGAGTTGTACATCCCCGCGGAACAAGTTCGAGTAGCTCTTTGTGTACCCTGCAGTATATTACAGAGAAGATTAAAGTGTAACTAGTCGTTCTACCAAATGAAAGATCAGGACGGCGAATGCTCTTCTTTCCAAGTTTGTAGGTGGTGCCAGGTTCACTAGTATGGATCCATGGTTCTGTGAACAGGAAACATGGATTTTTGATAAACTCTAAGCGTAGCTGTAATGCCTTGGTCGAAAAAGCGCCATGCGAAGTGTTGAGTTTATTTGGCAAAAATTAAGAATTTCAACCACGAGAAAGAAACCATAGCAATTGCAAAAACGCCAGGGCACCGAAAAAAACGGAAGGTTATCGAATCGTTGCCCCTTATCTGGTGGATAAGGTCTATAGCAAGCCAAGTTTACATCGAAGTCGTATACGTGGGAAAGAGTTGCCAGATGATCAACACAGTTACGCAGGTAGTGCTGGGTCGCAACCCGTCTCTCCCGGTGGATCAGGTGCTCAGATCTGCAAGGTTCTGGCCGTGGCAGAGAAAGTACAAACCCAGCTAAAATGAAACTCTGCCCGGGTTGTCACAACCCTTTCGCATCTGGCAAGCTCTACAAATGTTCGCAGCGGTTGTAGAAAGACTTGCTCGTGTAAACCGTGCAAGCTCGTGTAAACCGAAGAGTGTATGACAACGGCGAATTGTGACGTTCCACGGTGATGTTTTAAGCTGTAATCAGGTATGCCGGAACAGTGGTAGGGCGGGGAAAGAAAAAATTTGAGGAAAAGAAATCTAATCAAAACAAAAAAATCACTACCAATACGTTTGTTTCTGTTCAACAACAAAGCTGACCTCAAAAATAATAATGGAAATTATAGAAAACCATTCAGAATTTTCTGCGTGTGCGAATAGCTGCAATAATGTTTTTCAAGTCCATCTTGATAAACCATGAGATTGCCAATGGCACTGTCATGAAAAGACACCTCTGCCTCGGTGCCCCCGCTCTCCGGTGCCCCTGGTTGTAATTCAAACTGCTGGAAAGGAATCAGTAATAGTTTTCGTCGCTTTATGAAAAGCTTTACAGAAAGAGTTTCTAAGAGCCAATCATGTGATGGATAAAAACATTAAATTCTTATCGTATTTTCAAAAATCAGTGTATTTGTAAAAGTGCGTTTCACACAATTGTCTTGTCACAAATGCGGCTTGTGGTAGTTGTTATGTATAATCTAGCACCATTCAAAAACAGCGAACTTTGCAATGCTTCAAAAATCTAAAGCAGTGTTTCCCAACCGGGGTGCCGCGGTACCCTAGGGTGCTATTTACGATGCTCAGGGGTGTCGCGAGCTAATGCGTTTTTCAATATATCATTAAAAATACTATTTTCAAAATGTCATCAAACCTTAAGGCAAACTGCTATAGGCTCTTCATCATATTTCCCATCTGTAAGGTGCCGAAAGCCTAAAAATGTTGGGAAGCACTCATCTTAAAGTAACCAAATCGGCAATCTGCGTTGACGGTTGTTCCAACAAAGAATCGAACTCCACAGAGCTCAGTGTGTGCAAGTCAGCCTGTAGGCCGAAAATCCAAGCGACCGTTAGTTGCCAGTGAGACATCTATACTGTATACAGGCGCGTAGCCAGGGGGGGAAATGTCCCCCCCAATTCCAAACGTTGCACCAAAAATTTTCAGAGTAATCAAGGTTTTTATGCGTGAGCCAAAGAAATACTCCAGTGCAAATCAACGACATTTCTTACGGAACCTATTACATCAGCCTTTAGTCGAACCTGATCAAAGTACTATGTTTTACCAATTGTCCATGATTAATCAAACGTTGTGGACATGAGGGTCGAAAAATGTTATCCAGGGCGAGCAATAGTAGTTTTTTCAAGTGAAACGAAGGATTTTTCTATGGGGGGCCAAAACTGATGAATTTTTTTCCACTCGAAACTAAGAAAACAACCTTTTTGCTAAAACTTTGATAGGAAGATGTCAAATTTTCCAAGGCCCCCTTCTACCCCTCCCCTTTCGACGCTCATTATTGTGTATACAGGCCCATAACCAGCTTGGGACACCAGGGGGGGAAGAGTTTTCTGAGAGGAGGACAACTGTTTTAAACTATGTCCAATAGTTTTAAAATATGTTCAACACATTTTTCCAGGGGGGGGGGCGAAAAAGTTTCTAGGGAGGCGCTTCAGTTACGAGCCTGTTTGCATATAACATTGTAAATGCTGGAGAATTCATGTCATATCTGGCATTTACTTGAGGTTTAAGCTCCGTGTGCAAGTTGATGACAATGAAATACAAACTTGTATCTAAGTGCTTGTAATCACTAACTGAAAGTAAAACAAGGAGTAACCCTTTTCGCAACTGTTTCTGGCGCACCAGCTTGCTGTGTGTCACCTAATGGTGATGTAAACTTCATTTCAATACCATCGCAAAATTCCTCTCTGTTAACCCTACCGTGCTACAAATACAGTATTACTTTTGTCTGTAGCATCAACCGTTACCTTAAATGGACATCGTAATTTTTGTTTTTGTACAATTTTAAAGTAAATAGCAGCAATGTACGTTTTATATGCCTTGCAGCTCAAACTTTGGCTGAGGAGCAATCCAGTGTCAAAGTCTTTTTGATTACGCAAATAGGCCATAGACCACGGGCCTCAAACTCAAAACGAGGGCCAAACGAGGACTTAAAAAGAAACAGGGCCGCATTATGACTATTCTAGAGCTGCAATATGACGCTGACGCAAAAAAGACTGTACCTGAAACTTACTAGAAACAGCTTTTGCATCTTTTTTCCTGCGAATGATATCGTGAGTTATCGGGAGTTTATCTCTAGCCCTCTCCATGTTCGTTTAAAACAGCTATGTCCAACCCGCGGCCCAGTCTAAGGTTTTGTGCGGCCCATTTTCAGTTTTAGCTGCAGTGATAAGTATCCTGCATACTGACAACCACTTCTTATTTTGATAATCTTCAATTTGCCATTTTTGATGCAGGCAGTTCT
>JGI24158J21664_10007441_pt1 | contig 14545 bp, 7 predicted proteins | sample Ectturendosymbi3_FD_21664 | JGI IMG/M metagenome (IMG submission 21664) | reverse complement strand
GATTCACCACGAACGGGATGTGCGTGAAGAATAACACCATCATATGTGTAGCGCGAGCAAGCAATAGTAAGAGAGATTGCGAGCATGATCTCTATTGCCTGATTAAGATGCCGTTTTATTGTAGATTTGTCTCTTTTGTTTTTTAGGATTACCTGCCAGTGAAGGACAAGTATTCGAAATACTTACCGCACAGCTCAGGTCGATACCAGGTTAAGCGCTTTCGCAAAGCGCAGTGTCCCATCGTGGAGCGCCTGGTTAACTCGATGATGATGCATGGCAGAAATAACGGCAAGAAGCTGCTGACAGTCCGAATCATCAAGCACGCCTTCGAAATCATTCATCTGCTTACCGGAGAAGTTCGTTTAACGCCCTAAGTATTTTAGAAATAGGTTTCAACAATATTCTAAAATTGTGTCAAATTTACTGTTGGTCGTAGCTTCTCGCATCGACCTGCTCGGAGGAAAATTAAGTTTAACATTACGTTCTTTAGATTCTAATGAATGCAGAAGTTTTTTGCTCAACTGCTGTTATTAAACATGTCTCGCACGTTTGATCCAGCTTAACGGCAGGCGTTCATCACTTGCAAATGATTCATTAAAAGGACAAGCACCCTAAATAGCTCCAACGTCCTTGGGCAAAGAATACATTGCTTGCCTAAAGTAAATGAAGCAGACTTCCCGTTCTGGTCGATAGTTGCATTTGTTGTTCCCCGACTTGCGCTTTATTGAAAAGGATTTGCAACTTACTGTGCTCTATCAGCAACGTGTTGATGAGCTTGTGGTATCGTTGTTCAACAGCATTCTTTCGTACCCAGCTATTACAAAGTCAGCATACCCACTAAGTAGGTAGACGATAAATTATATCTGCCAAGGATTGGATGTATGCATGGTAAGAATCAATTTATCGTTTCGAGGTAGAACAGACTTGACACCCAAGGGCTCGTCTGTTTCTTTTGTTTATGGGCGGCAGACATATTCAAACATCCTGAAGTGTTAGAAGAACGTTATGCAGATACGCGTTTGTCGTAATTAAGCAAGGCTACCTAAAGTCGCTTTTGCTTATCGCTTGTTCGATTTGCACCACAGGTTGAAGTTGACGGAGGCTTATCTAGATGTATACGTCACTCGAAATTGCACCGGTAAATTATATTCATATCGCCAGGTACTTGAGTTTGAAGTCGCGGTGAACAGTCTGCTATAATCCGAACGAAATCATATTTGGATGAAAACAACCAGGAACAACAACAATGCCTCGACCTAGCACTAAGTAACCTGATTATCCAGTACTTTCCCTCCTAGGTCAGGGGTTCTTAAAGCGGTGCTTCATTACCACCAGGGTGTATTGAGATTAGATGCTGGGGGTATTCAACAGTGCTGGGAACTAAAGTCAAATCTGGACTCTAAGTCTTCATTCTCTAAGACTGCTATGTCCAACCCGCGGGCTACATGCGACCCAGTCGAAGGTCTAGTGCGACCTAGTTTAGGTTTTCGCTGTAGTATAAAATAGTAGCCTACATACTAACAACCTGTCCTTATTTTGATATTCTTAAATTTGACATTTTTGATGCAGGTGGTCCTCTGTCTGGGATGTTTTCAAATGTCCACTGACACCGTGGTGCAAAACTTTACTAGTTTTCTTATTTCTACCCTTTTTCCATTGGCACTGAACTTGCCTATAAATCACACTTACGGAGTGGTAAAGGGTGCCAAACAGTTGTTACCACTGCAGTTAGGATACGAACGCTTTCAGTACATTGGTTTCAACTAAATGTAGTTTGCTAAGATCAAAGTAAGTCATTCAGTGTGCGGCCCTGGTTAAGATAGCGACGTAATTTTTGACTCAGTAAGCAACTTCGGCTGGACATAGCTGCTCTAAGAACTTGGACTGAAAAGAGGTATCCAGATTGACGAAAATTTGACTTGAGGGTATNAGGGCCTTAACTTCAGNGATCACTGTTCAAAGTTTTATTTTATCGGTCATAGACCGAATTTTTTAAATTACTGAAAATGTGACTTCAGTCATAGTATCCGAAAGTATAGACTAGTCCTAGTGAATACTGTTACGGCGACTTTTAATACTGTATTATGGGACAGATGACCGAGATGTCTCAACGAAAAAAACGGCGTTTGCTGTGTCCACACGGACGATAAGGTTGCAATTTTGGTCCTTCCCCGAAACAGGCATCTAATCCTTGTCACTACCGTGATTTGACGGCGGGCAAAGCTGAAAATAACCGAAAGAACCATAAAACCAAACCGTTCCTGAAACCTAACATTCTACACTGTTCCACGCCTTGGTTGCAATCAAAACGACATCGGTGAAACGAAAATGTCTTTAGGTAAACGCACAAAAGAATATACAGGGTGGATGGCAAATTGACCCCCAGAAAAAGCGCTTCAGCAAAACATTGTCTTCATGTGGGTCACAGAACGACCTTTGTCAAACAAAATGTCGCTTTTGAAAACAACTACAGGAAAAGTCGCTTTACTATGTCGTTTTTTTATTACCACTGTTTCTATGCGAATGAACTTAGGGTTTTATTCATATTCAGAATCATAACGGTGTTGCGGTCTCATTTGCTTTGATCCATTCCGTGGCAGTATTTGTTCTGTTCATCTTTCGCGTGAATGGACAATGGTTTATTGTTTGATATGACTCAGGCAACAAACAGAAGCACTACAAGAAGTCATTGCACTGAGCAAACCAACCACAATAGTGAACATTAGTGTAAATGAAAATGCAATGACGCAATGGTTGATCTATGAACAAAGAGGGGTGCTGTGTCATAGGATTGGTGAGGGTGAGGGACCACAGCGAGGGTCATCGAGTCAACCAACCCTGTTTGTCAGTTTTTGAGAAGTGTCACACACGCAACCCTGGGTTTTTATCAGTTTTGACCTTTGCGGTTCACTGACCACTATTCTATTTGTTCGTCCTGATGAAGGCCTATCGGTTGCAGCCGACGTGATATTTATATACAACAATTGAGCAAACGTTTGTTTAATTTAAATTTTGCTGCTTCTGCAGTTACGTACGCAGAATAAGTTACTGTGTCTTTGAATTTGCGGCTCAGTGTGTTTCTTGTGAAGCGTTTAGACTGTTTTTAACTTGCTCTGCACGTTTATTAGAATCCTTTGCAAATCCTAGTCAACGCCATTATCAACAGCGGACCCAGAGAAGACTCCACCCGTATCGGACGTGCTGGCACAGTGAGGAGACAGGTGCGGTGCTGTTTCTTAAATGTTTATTTTAAGCAGGGCTGTGGAGCCGCAACTCAAATTTCAAGCCCGGCTCCAGCTCCTGGCATCAGTTTTTTGGCTCCGGCTCGAGAACAATTTGTCAAATATTAAAAAAAAACATTGTATTATTTGTATAACGCGCTTGCCTCAAAAACCGTCTGCGGAACCGGAACCCAAATTTCATCTAAAAATGTTTGACCCCGGCTCCAGCCATCCAAAATTGCCTGGGCTCCGGCACCACAGCCCTGCTTTTAAGACCGTATGGGCTGTGATGTCTTCATGCAGAGATGTGTTCAGTTTATCGAACATAATGTGGTTTTATAGAGCTGAACAAATACTTTGACAAACCGTTGTAAATCGGCCGATATAACGATACAGGACCACGGCACATTGTCTGTTGATTGTCCAAGTATTAGATTAGTAAGGACTAGCATGACTGCAGTTTAATTGCCTAACAAAAACAATCCGATTCCAATCTAGTCGGTCGCTTTCACAAGTGTCGTCTGATTCGTTGGGCCTAAGGGATTGGCACGCTAAGTCAACGGCTCTGCACAAAACTGTTCGACTTCGCAACAAAATACAAAAACTTCTGGTGCAAAGCATCGTAAATTTGCGGTGAAACGTTGCTAATATATTCCAGAAAGTGAAACATTAAGAACGGGGGTGCAAAAATGCGGTCGCGCGGAGCGAGCGCGCGACCAAAAACTTAGTGTGCGAACGTTTTTTATATTTTTTTTTTACATTATACTTTCTGCACTTGAATGCTGTGTGGCAAAGCTTATGTGTGTGTGCTACTGCAAAATTCTGCGCCCTACTAACATTCACAGAAAATTTTGCACCTCTGATTTAGAATATTTGCACAAATGTTAGCAAAAATAAAAAGTTACCTTCGAGAACAGTTTCATATCGTCTACGTTTCACAACATTTCATGTTTACGAATCTTTTGACATTCTTATACACGTGAGTTGGGTTTGCTTCACCGCTTTTCATTGAAACAACTTATGAGTTTTACAAAAGAGTTGTGTTGCAACCAAACACTAGGCGCGCGATGTTGAATGCATGACGCACCGCGAACGGGATGTGCAAAATTCCAGATGGTTGAGCCGGAGCCTGAAATTTGGGTTCTCGTTCAACAGACATAGTTCGTTGTGCAAATAAGTTTTACAAATAAAACATGGGTTATAGTTTTTAATGGACCAATTCGTTGAGGTTGGAGCCGGAGCCAAAATTGTTAGATGCCTGAGCCCGTCCACAGCCCTGATGCATACGTCACATCTGTGAAAATCTGTTCCGGTGAGTTAATAATGCACCCGTATATAAAACGCACTCAACGCTGTTAACGGCAGTTTCTGGGTAAATGTTTGGTTCCTGGTAAATTAATCACAAAACTGAAATACCCGGTAAATCAACTGATCACAAAACTGTTAACACATTATTCTTTTGCATCATTCACCACATGGAAAAGCTTAGCTTAGTGATTCCCCATGAGTGACATGCGCCCCACGTTGGGCAATGTTATTGTTTAGCGATTTAAGTAGCGTAGCAAGCCCAAAAGTTTGGGGGCCAAAATGTTTGATTTTAGGTGAATAACAATAGGTTTTGTTTGAGATACCGCTTCTCAAAGCACAAAATGACTATAGACATGGCCATCTGGCTACGCCTAGGTTAAGAATGAAGTTTAATGATGGAAATAGGCTTCTGTGTAAACTGATTTTTTATTTCCAGGGTGGTCATCACGATTTCAGAGATGGTTGTGTTGGGTAATGGTAGGGCCCGAAACATTTGGGAAACACTGGGAGTAGCCTGTACTTGGTTAAGGAACAAACCTGTGAAGTTGTGTTGTGGGAGAACCTTTTCAAATTGCTTGTTTCTTGCAGTCGGTCGATGTGTCACCCCTGCGTCGCGTCAACCAGGCCATCTGGCTCCTGTGCACTGGGGCCCGCGAGGCTTCATTCAGAAATATCAAGACGATTGCGGAGTGTCTTGCTGATGAGTTGATCAACGCACACAAGGTCAGTACGTTTACTAGAGAACTAACGTCAGGTACGCGTGATACGGTGATGTTGCGAAGGCAGTCGTTGTCGGAAACGCAAGTAAAGCAGCAATTGTTGTAAGCCCCTAATGATAATGCTTTGGTAACTACTATGCTCCTTTGACCAACTGTTTTCGTTCGAATTGTACACCTAACCTGTTCCCTATGTGCTGAGGAACATTATTTTTGTTTAACAACACGATGTTTTTGGTCTCAGTGACCAATAGGACTGTTTCAACTAACTGTTCTCTCTCTGCAGGGATCTTCCAACTCGTACGCAATCAAGAAAAAGGATGAATTGGAGAGAGTGGCCAAGTCTAACCGCTAATCGTGTCGTGCTTGTGGTTGCTCTAATACACCGATACAAAATGTGGAGTGCATAATTGCAGTGAAGTCAGTGTACGAAACCAACAGTCGTAGAAATCAAGAAGTCATCCATTTGTTGATCGGCGTTATAGTTATACTGAAGCGTAGCTCAAGTCAACAAATTTATTGCCATCGCTGGAGGCTTCGACTTCGACAACAGGTTTAGGGAACCTGCGGTCCGCGTGAACATTTGATATGCCTCACATCATAATTTTCTTTACCCAATTTAGAGCACAAAATCGCGTCAGAACGAAGCTCCATTAGAAGTAGGTACTTGGATAGTATGTCATAAGAAGCCTCTATCCCTAGTAGTAAGGTAAAGGCATAATTTTAGGAAAAATCAATTATTTGCGGCCCGCCAGCGATAATCCACGATTTGTGCAGCCCGTGATAGTACCCCAGACAATTGTTGCCCATGCATGGCCTGTTAAGTTTCTCTACCATTGTTTAGCCATTTCACCACGAGTTAGATTTTAGTTGGAGAAGTTTTCAGCCATTAGCGTCAACTAGTTAAAATGTTTTGAGTAAACGTCTTACTTTATTTTGAGAACACCTTATTTCATTAGTCACAGTTTCTTTTTGTCGCAACTAGTATTCTTGACGTCAGTCAGTTTGTTAAGCTGTTCTGATTTCCGAGCTTATGTTACTAGATTGTGAATGTAGTCATGAGTTTGTTTTTCAACTTTTCACCCGTAAGCTTTGCTTGCAATATTCAGGAATGAAGATGCGTAATTTTCGTGAAATCGATTTCCTGTTAAAATTTTGATGATCGATTCCATGCTACTCCCATCATGGAAGGTACTTATTTGAACATGGATATGTGCGAGTTTGAATCATCGCAAGAAGATGAAAGCAGAGCGCAGTCGACTGATTCCTCGAAAGCATACAGAAACACTAGTGCTTTTAAGTGCCGTGATAGTAAATAGGTTCCCCACCCCTGTCGGAGGAATCTGAACGCACGCAATGCTAATTTACCTGCTCTTTCTAACTGAATGAAGCACGTAAGCTCAGGCAGTGGCATATGGTGGTCATTTGTATTTGGTGTGCACTGTTTGCGACGTCATATTCATGTTTCCAAACTAAAGTTTTGGCGAAGTTGTTGACATGATGATTTGTATATTCTTCTACACGCACACCCCTTAATTTGTGTCATTGCACCGAATATAAATTTTCAGCGATCCAGGTTAGAATATCGGAGGAAAATAAACTTAACGCTTCGACTCAGCAGCTCATAACTACAAAAATATCAGGCTGCGCGCTAAAACAAAGGAGTAAAACACTCATCACTGCGTCAGCAATTTGCAACTGCAAAATGAGACTGCGGTGATGTCTCGTCGAACACGAGCAATCAAGCCTAGAATGTGCGGCTGGACTGAGTCGAGCGTTTCGATCAAGGATCTATCTCCATGTCCGTCGTTTGATACATCCTCTCGACCATTCGTCGAAACTTTTGCAGATAATGTTCCGGAAAGTTCTGTCGCAGAACCTGGTAGAGAGCATGATATGACTGCTCCGCCTGTGGTAAATGAGCCGGACGGTTGTTCGTCCGACGTAGATCACGAGTCGGCGGGGGACAATACTATGCCTCCGAGGAGGTCTACACGCTTCAGGAAAGCTGAAAGAAAGATTTGGAGAGTGGGTATCGTAGTACCTGCAGTGGCGTGAATGCAAACTTTCGTCATGACTATTTGTGTGTACTTTCCGCTGTAAGCTGGCGGTGTTATTTGCGTAAGTTTAACGACTTTTATTTTGGATACGCTTTTTGTTTTTGAGTTTCCTTTTTCAGCGGTTTAGATTGTGGTAATTATGAACAGCGCTGCCGCTTATCTTGATTGCCCGCGTTCGTAATTACGTGGTTCGCATTCTTGCTGTGTTGACGACTGCCGTGCCTTGATGCGTGTCATTCCGCATTTCGAACTCATACTGGTCGTTTGTGTGCAGCGAGTTGCGCAGCGTTTCGTTGTTAGCCTGACTCAGGCATTAGTTGATTAAAGCCTAGTTTATCAGGAAGTCTGATTACAGTGCATCACATTCCGCAAGAAAACTTTCGATTTTTTGTATGTATAGGAGTCCAGCAACTTTTTAGTTGCCCTTTTTCCCTGCTGAGACATTATCAAATGCCTGGATGCTTCTATGTTGATAACTGCTGTTTTTGAGCTCGTGCTGCATAAATTGGCAATGTAGCCAATGCGGTCAGCACTTGCGCTGCTTAGCCATAGCAGACAAAATAAAGGCAATTGTTTCGGATAAAGTGAACTATCGCGGAACACAATCTTAAACATGCGTATTGGACGAAAGGTCTGCAAAAAGTAATGACATGGTGTCTGGATGCAGACGAAAAACCAGATTCCCACCAAAATCTAACTGCATTATTACTTTTTGGTCCTTTTACAACGTTCCTTGAAACATTCATGCAAATTCATTCCGTGGTACTGTATTTGCATTAAGTCGACAAATTAACAGGCAAAAATGTATGCGAAAACAATCTCCTTTGCGCAGGTAATAACATTTTTGTAAAATACCAAGCTCAAGCGTGGTTTTAACCCCAACCCCCCCTTGAGCTCAGGTATAGTTTGTTCTTCGCTAAATGAAATAGCAAGCGTTTGGGGGATTTGGGTCGACGAAAAATGATTCTTGGCCGACACCCTAAATCATAAAACAAATAAGTCCGCGCCACGATGTTTTCGGTCATGAGAGAAGTGCAGTCTTTGGAAGTGTCGCTATGCGTGATAAAGATGGAGATTAAAATAGGCCTGCCATCACGAAACTGCTACCTGAATAAGATGATACAAGGCTCGTTGGCTGATTGAAAGAACAGACGTTCGAATTGCGATCGTGAAGCATGAACTGACAATCGATGCATTCCATGATTATTTGTTAAGTCACAAAGCATGATTTTTCAACGCCATGCGCAGTAGACACCCTGATGGAGTCTCGAGACACAGTTTTGTGAGTCTCGGTTTCAAACCTTGTCTTGAGACCAGTGATGGTGTTGACAATTTGGGAGGGCCGTAGCCAGATTTTGAGATGGAGAAATACATTTTTAGGGAGGAAGATTTTTGTTATTATTATGTGTTTTCGTCTACCCCAAAATTTTTGTGCCCCCAAAATCAAAGGCGGATCCGGTGGGGGGCGATCTCCCCCCCTAAAACCTACGAATGTAGGCTAAGTTTTTTCACCATGGTTTTGTACAATTCGGAAAAAAAGCATTCGCGATATGAGGCCATTTCGTCGTCCACTGTTTTGTCACAGCAGTGTTGTGAAGTAGCCTATACTTCATTTATCTTACAGTAGTGAACTCGTAATGAGACTTGACTGTCAAATATTTCTGAAATCGCCGCCCCTAACCTTACTCCCTGGATCCGCCCCTGCCCAAAATTTTGTGTCCAGAAATAATAAGGTTTTCTGTTTAGAAGGGAAAATAATTTTTTAACTTTTCTTGAATGCGCAAAATCTGCTCCAATAAGCGATTCGTGCTCTTAAGCCGGTTTCACTGTAACCATTATCCAAGGGTAAAGTATATGCTCAAGTGATAGGCAAGTGTTATACTGTTGTTTTGGTTTCAACAGTCGAATTTGTGCTAATTATTTATGAATATATTTTTTCTGTAATTAAGACAAATACAACGAGTCAAAGGCCAAGAGGCATAGGTCGAAAATGTTGGTCAAAACAGGGCTAAAGCTAGACAAAAAAAGAGAAAGTTGCGTTGGACAAGCATTTTAACTGAACTAACTACCACAGAAAATGCGCAAAGATCTGTAGAAGAGTCACGCCACACAGTGAAGATGGCGACAACGTGGGCAGCCAGCCTGATTATGTTATCCAGATAGACAAAGTGGAAGTTTATGTGCGGGAAATGAGATGTCATTTCGAAATTATTGAGTCTGACAAAGGAAGCTGGTGCATCTGATGAGGCTTGCGCGGATGGAAATTCAGAGTTTGTCGGAACCATTAGATTAACAAAGATCCTGCTACATACCCAGGTGTCATGAGTCGTACAGTTAGGGACTATTTAGTTAGGATTTAAACTAGACTATTTAGCACAAAAAGAACCACAATCACAACAGACGTTTGCGCCAGAAACGGGAGTGGTGAGACACAGCTTAAGTTCCACTGCAAAAGAGTACTGCCAATTGGTGAAGTGGTAGACTGTCAACGGCTAGTATGCTCGCAAAGAAAATAGAATGTGTTGCTGCTACTGCAAACGTTTCAGCGATGTAAGTGCACTCGCACTTCACTCAATACCTCTTCTTTGGAGGTTTTGAGTCCAGTAATTCATGGATCTATTGGGTGCTACGCAGTGGCGTGCAGAAGAGGGGCGACGGCCCCGGGCACCCAAATAGTGGAATTACAAAATTGAAATGCTCTAACAAGATCATTGTTCCTATTGCAATGCTTCTAACACACATTGCATGGATTTAACTTTTCGAAACTTGTTTTTTTTGTAAACACTGATTTACTGATTTATATTTAAATGCTCAAATGCCAGCAATTTTCACATTTTTCAATACCAGGAACCTATACGCTACCAAACGACAGTGACACGACTTTTTCCAGATCTTGCGATCATGGGAAAATCACAAAAGGTTTGAAAGATAATTATGGACCCTTAATTGATTTGCTGAGCCAAATTTCAAAATTGCACATTTCAACTTGCTTGATTTAGATGAATTTTTGATGCATCACTAGTTCCCGTTTCATTTTTTGATGTGGCAACCCTGGGTGTGCGTTAACACAGCCGCACACCTGTGTTGGCAACATGTGCATCATTCTGACGTTCGTCATTAATTTGCAATTGGTGCGGATTGATCACAACAGCTCAACAAGCCCGAATATGCTGTTCCCCAGTAATTGTACGTGTAACACCCACATAAAGAAAAAACGAACGTTTTCTTGCGTAGCCTACTTTACACGCATTCTCAATTCCTATGTAGTTTTGCAACTTTCAAACTAGTAACCCTGAGTGTCCGCCACCCCAGCCGCGTACCTTCTCTACTCAACTGCTGTTGGACGATGCTATTCGCGCAGCCTGTCCTTGCAGTTGTGGACTGCCCTGTCGTTGAGTGTGTTTTACTCCAGTTTTAATACGCAGTCTTATATTTTTGCAGTTGTGAACTGCGCTAAGCCTTTTTGGAGGGGTAGGCCTATAACGCTGTTCGAAACGCCCTCAGGGGTATTGAAGGTACTTGGGGGCAAACACCTGAAGCAAGCCATGAAGCTCGGATATTGAGTGACAAAATGCGCTGTCCTGAAACTATATAACTTTCTCGCCACTGACGGTCTTAATCTGCAATGTAGTGCAGTAGGCCGTGTGGAACCAAGGTTAAATTGGTCCAAAAGTGACTCGTACGTCTGACATAAGGAACATATTGTGGGTGCTATTTGACTACCATAATCCCTACAGGTCGGAGCATCTTGTTGCGGCAAAGCAAGCCCAGATCTCTCACTGAATTAGTGCCATGATGACTTACGAGTTGTAATTTGCATGTGGCAAACATTAGTTTATCGAGGTCGGTCCGCATAATAATGCCGAGCTGAAACCGGTCCGCAGTGCAAAAAAGGTTGCTGACCCTTGAGGTGGAGTATGCAGATACCCGGATTTGGTCGGAATAATCCAGATTTTGACCTCATTCCTGATCGTTTTCTTTTTGCATAAAAATGTTCATGATCACCCTGAATTTCTAGGATGCGCAGAGTAAAGGCATTTTTAACGCACAATTTCTAGGCAACTTTCTAAAAAGGTCTTGCCACAGACGACATCTTTTAAATCTAGAGTCTACGAGTTTGGCCAAGGGTCAACAAGCAGGTGAAGCTGGCTCTTCCAATAAGGTTTCTAAGAACAAGAAGCTGACCCTTAAGGCAGTTGTCTCGAGTTTTCTGCAGTCAACCTGACAGACAACAGGATGATAAATTTGCAACGTAACACTTTTTCAGGCAGCCTCTGTATTTAACCGTACAGTTACAATAAAACAATCTTCACGGATATCTTCAGCTTCTAACGCTTAACGCACGTGATGACTTCGTGCTTGTTAAACACGCTTAAAGTGCCGCTGGTTTTGCATCGTGTTGGTCACCGTTGATAATGTCCTATTAGGTAAATTGTTACGCATAAACGCTTTTTTTTGCCGGTCACCTCTTTTAGACAAACTTATGATTCGGCAAGCATGTTGATTTAAACTCCAAGTTTACTACATCCATCGCCACAAACATAAACGCGATTTTGTCATCAACGAAACGATTCTGTTGGCCAAAAACAATACAACGTTTCGGAAAAAAGCTCAAGATGCAAATTTGGTTTTGACATGAGCACTTACCGCAAATCAACCGGAAACTTTGCAGCCAAAATTATAATCATACCAACAACCTACATGGCTCTTTGCGTCAAGTTGTAAAAAAGCAACAACAAATCAACTAGTTGTTAGCACGGCAGTATCAACACTCACGAACGATCAGGGATAACTATGGTTGGGTTTCGTGACTGCTTTTTTAGGCAACTACAGTATGAAGAATTCAACGAGACTGTTCACGTAAATCTTGTATAGCAGTGGCGTACATCACAAACGTACTGTGACCACAAGCTAACCCATCACACCGGTATTGCACACACTCGCTTTCGCAGGCTAGACAAGACAGTCATCGCGAGAAGCTTTTCGCATGTAGATCATCTTCATCAGCAGCAACTATATCTGCGCAGCTGTAGCGGAAACGACAAAGTATTTCGAAAGCACTAATTTCAGAGCCACCAGTACCTTATGTAAATAAAAAGGATTACGAATAAAATAACCACAGCACCAATCTTGGCATAGGACGATCGCAGGTTCAGATAATGAGCATCTTGCTTGTACTTCTGAGATAGGCTCGCGAGGTTGCTTGCTTTGTCCCCGAGTTCTGGAGAAAGGTTTATACCGCATAAAAAAAACTTTTTCAAAATGTTCTCCATACAGTCGCTTTGATCTAAATCTACGATTAGAGGTCAACACAACACTGCAGAAATAGTGAGGTCTAGGTTAAGTATACGTCAATCAATCGCAGGACAAAACGTATCGGTGTGACGATTGCTTTTGCTGGTTTCACCCAATATTAAGCTGGTACATCTCCCAAAACATCTGGTTTCTGTTCCAGGGAAGATTGTGCAAGTTCACCAGCGCTGGAGTATTAAGACGAAGCTTCGAGACTCATTTCAAGATCTGACTTGTCAAGTCTCAGTGTAGAAGTTGTATCAATTACAATTTGCAGCCGAGTTGAATGTAATTAGCTACATGTTGTCATGTAATTGTAATTATAATTGAGACTTTTTGTCTTTTGTGTAATTATAATTTGCTAAAATTGTTATCCCTGGTACAATAACCAACAACTACTCTCAACATATGTGTTTAGCAAGGAATCTATCTGCAAATATTTATAATAGGAAATCGATTTCACGTAATGCAGTAGAATTGCCCTATAACGTTACTTTCAAGGGACCGAGACAAAGCGTCGTTATAGCCGAACTACAATAAATGGCGTTTTAGTTCAAGGCCAGAGCTTGGCAAGGCTTAAAGTATTACTTGATTAGGATTTCCGCTTACTGTATTGTGGTTTCGCGAATACTTTGATAAGAAAAACACAAACAAGGATTTGAACACACTGGCAGTTGCACAGTATTTACATGCAATACTGAGCATACAGTGGTACAGCACTACATTACTTTCTTGCAGAAAAGTCGCAAAGTTTCGTTTGTATTGTTTTTGAGACAGCTTTATCTAGCACATATTGTTGAATTTTTGTTAGAAAATTGATAAGAGAATTTTCCCACAATGGGATGCTGCTTCTTTTATTCGAAATTCTACTCACTGCTGTGCCAAGTCTCGATCAAATTGACTAAAGTGTAGGGCGCAAGGGGGCACAATTCCCAGGGCGCCGAATCACTATGAGGGGCGCCAAAAAGTCCCAACAATGTCACAATCACTTTCTTCATCACAGTACATTTGCTTCCGAAAGACCTCAGGTTCGAAAATGGGCGCCAAGCTTGCTGCTTGTGTCGGGCGCCATTTAACCTCGTTACGTTCTTGGTCGCAACAATCCTTAATACAGAATGTTGCAGTAAAACATGTAACGACCTCCTTCAACTCCCGGATGTCATTGTCATGTCACAACAAGTACTCAACGATTCCCCGCTTTACTGTGTTAGTTTTTGTTGTGGCTTCGCAGCCGAGCTTACACTTCAAAGTGTAGTAAAGAAAAACTGCAACTGTCGTTATAAAGCAGCTATGTCCAATCCGTGACCCGCATCCTGCCCAGTGGAAGGTTTTGTGCGGACCAGTTCAGGTTTTTATTGTAGTAAAGGTATCCAAGATATTGACAATCTGTCCTTTTTTCGACATTCTTGAATTTGACATTTTTGATGCAGGTGGTCCTAAGTGCCACTTCATCACCTCTTTTACCTTTGCAGTTAGGATTCGAACGCTTTCAGTACATTGGCTGAAGCTAAATTTACTTTGATAAGATCAAAGTAAGCCATTCAATGTGCGGCCCTGGTTAAGATAGTGACATACTTTTTGGCTCAGTAGGCCATTTGGGTTGGATATAGCTGTTATAAACGAAAAAAATATTTTGCGAGGACCGACAAAAAGTGTCGCTATAGGCGTAGTGACGATATAGCCGAACGAGAATGCACGTAAAAGATAGGAATTCTGCCGGGACCGAAGAAAAAGCGTCGTTATAGGCGAATTCTACTGTGCTAGCTTCGTCACACCTTGAACCTTATTCAAATTCAACGATGCGTAGTATTACGCGAAATCAATTTCCTATTAAAAATTTGCAGATATAAGCTTACAGAAAACCTGAGTTTTCAATTGTAGCACAAAAACATTATGCTTATAACAGCTTCATAGAGCTCCAACAAATGCATAAATATAAACAGTCAAA
>JGI24158J21664_10007439_pt1 | contig 14546 bp, 7 predicted proteins | sample Ectturendosymbi3_FD_21664 | JGI IMG/M metagenome (IMG submission 21664) | reverse complement strand
GTTTTGAGAAACTTGCGCTTACCCTGAAAAACAGAGGGTGCCCTGAATTCACTGTACTGAATATGTATTTTTTATTATTCAGGATTTTTCAGCAACTTGCGTTTGCCCTGAAAAACACAGTTGCCCTGAAAATTTTCACTGTATTGAATATGAATTTTTTATCATTCAGGATTTTCGAGCAACTTGCTCTTGCCCTGAAAACAGAGTTTGCCCTGAAAATTTTCACTGTATTGAATATACTTTTAACATTCAGGAGTTTTGAGCAATTTGCGCTTGCCCTGAAAAACAGAGTTGCCCTGACATTTTTCACTCTATTGAATATGTATTTTTTATCATTCAGGATTTTTGAGCAACTTGCCCTGAAAAACAGAGTTGCCCCGGAATTTTTCACCTGTATTGAAATATTCTTTATCATTCAGGATTTTAGCAAATAGCGCTTGCCCTGAAAACAGAGTTTGCCCTGAAATTTTTCAAGCCCGGGGTGCGGCCACCCCCCCAGACCCACGCCTCGTACGCCTATGTCGTCCAGTTTCTTGTGCATCCTGTTATATTACTTGCCTTACCGCTTCGTGACTGTTTCCCTTTTTTTGTTCGTTTGCTGCCGTTTTATCTTGTTTGTTCGTTTGCAACCGTTTATTTTGTTTATTCGTTTACTCCCGTTTATTTTGTACCCACTGACTTGATTAGACAAGAGGCATCAATCAGGCATCGACCAGCCGCCAATTGTCTTTAAAAAAATTCGTCGCACTGAATGTGGTCCAGTCAAATTCCATTTTGTTGAAGTTGTTACTTACGAACATACACAAAAGTTTTTCGTCAGAGCGCTCGCAGCGTAAGATCAATATTGGCTATAAGCAAGGATCTCTATCTGTTGAAGACAAACCGTTTCCCGTCTTCCTCACGTGAGGTCGCTATTTCCAACGGTTTGCCAAAGTTAGTATAAAGCAGTTTGCTGGCTAACGCCCATCAATTTGAACAAATATGTGCTCACAATTTTTTGACTACAAATACGTCGTTGATATCGTTTTCATTGGCCGTGATTTTGAACATAAGGTTAAATGATGAAATAAAGTTCGTGAGAAAACAACAGACAAGACAGCCATTAACTTGATCTAACATTATCTAATTGCCTAAACATTACGTAATATGTAATGCCTCAAGATTTAACACTATTTTTAATCTTAAAGTTTAATGAAGATAACAATATTAAATCACACAAAGATGATTGAAGAAGAAGTTTATTGTTTACACATAACGGCCAGATTATAAAATTGATATGTTTTCGTATTATGCTGTAAAGCATTTTCACACGTTAATGCATACCGTATATCCAGGGGGTAGTGCTAAAAAAAGAAGTGTGGGAACGCCGTTCCCATACAAATAAAAAGGAAGACTGCACTAAATACTTCGAACAAAGTGAGCAATCGCGTACAAGAATTTCCACACTGAATCTTCCTGTTTCACTGTAGACTTTTAACCAGCAGTGCGAATCTGGTGTCGCTAGCACATCTGTGAGATCGCAGCCATGTTTTAATGTAATCTAGTGCAAAAAGGTGTGGGAACGGTTTCACATACCAACAAACGTGTGAGAGCGCCGTTCCTACGCGTTCCTGCCCAGCTACACCCCTGAGTAGCCTATATGCAGTTTAATTTCAAATTTTACTTCGATTTTCCTTGACAGAAAACTTATCACTGAGTGGCGCCAGCGAACAAACTTGCAGAAGGAAACAAAAAGGGCAAAAATTGTCAAGGAACTCATGCGGGAAGAAAGCAAGGATCAATTTTAACGGCTGTTTTGTGAGGCAAATGCTGTGGTGTTTGGAAAAAACACATTCGAAAGGAATGCCTGTAAAATGTTCCAAAAATTGTATACAAATAACATTTATAAAAAGCAATTAAATTTTTAGGATATTGTAAACCTCGTATTACATCCACCTGCTTGCAGTCCAACCTAATACAGGCAGTGCTGAGGCATAAACAACCACTTAGTCCTCGACCTCAGATTCAAATTTAATCCAATCTTGTTCGAATTGGTTGAAACTCGATTCTTTCCATGCAACGAATCAGTGAAGAGTGGATTTACTGACAGGCTTGTTCAGAAAACGCGACTCAGTTATTCTTGAATTGAGTTAGTGACGCACGTTTCGGATATCCGGAGCTTAGAATGTTATGAAAGCCTTCACCTTCGCATTTCTAAACATTGCGTGCACTAATTTTGAATATGTTGCACGCTGTAAAATCCTGTCAGTGCCAAGTATTACGAAGAGCTGGCTATGGGTAGACAGTGACTCTAAAGTGTTTCTATCGTGGAAAACCTGTTGTTAACCACGACAGTGATTTCACAGCGGAGCCTACTTACTGTTTAATAAGGCGCTGGGTCTAGACTGGGAAAGGATGTCACTGCGCGACAACCCAATAGAAGACAATGAATGCGAGACAGATTCGGATGATCTACTTCCTGTTTTTCCTGTTTTTCTGGAAGCTGTCACGAAAATGGAACACGAATCTTGAATCCAGCTGCAGTTTCGCTCCAATAGGAAGCTTTTATCAGAAGAATGCATTGTGGCACGTGCGGCTTATGGGTAAATTGTTATAGCTCGGAAAACACCTTAACCGTGATGATATACAGGTTTATGACATTCGATGAGCCTGTGTGGTTGTGTGTATGTGAAGCTCAACTAAATGTAATGAAGCAACTCACTAAGCCTAATAGTCTGGCTTCTGCTTCGAGAAACATCTTTTATAAAAAAATACCTTGACTAAGTTGGAAACATATGGTTTGTTTCTGAAAACAGAGTTACATTCAATTTTGAAATATGCATTGAGGTACAGCAGAGGTGAGCAAACATTTTCTACGGAGGTTCAGAAGGCCACATTGAAAAATTTATTGCTACTGGGGGCCACATATATTACATTTGTCTACTTCAGTTCATTTACTTTTCAAAATATGAATTAATGATAATATCATTATAAACTTGTGTTGTTTGATTTCACATTAACACTGTAGTTTTATTTCACACTGACACATGTTGTGCGGCCCGCGGGCCGTAGTTTGCCCACGCGGAGGTGCAGTATTTGTATGTCTGACCAGCACTAAAAACGATTTCACAAGTTATTGGCTGCAAAGACAGTTTGCAACTCAGGAAATGAAACCTTCAGCAGTTCTGTTTGTATAAGAGCTGATGATGCCTACTCAGTAGACGGAATATATACCCTGATAAGATCATATAGTGTCTGATTCTTGACTATGAAGGGATTCATTTCGATAAGTAGTGATCGATTTGAGTAGTTCTGTGTCTTTTTCTAAAAAAATCACCTCTGTTGAAGTGATGAAATATACAGTAGCTGCGATGAATTTTTTACCAAGTCTAATGCCTACCTACAAGTACAACTGGATTATAGATATCCTTCCACTGAACACCAAAGCGGAGACCTTTTAATTAATTTGCGATAGCAGAGCTGTGCAGTTTATTTTTCTGTTCGCGTGACCTGGTTAGGCTTCAAGACAATTACTAAATATGGCAGCTGGAAAACAGGGACGTATACTCCGGGTGTGCAAGGTGTGCGGCGCACACCCTGCAAAACTGAACATGATGCAGGGGCAGATCCAAGGGAGGGCGATTGGAACGATCGCTCCCCTTTTTTTACAATTCGGAAAACAGCATTCGCTATATAAGGCCATTTTGTTGCCCATTGTTTTGTCACAGCAGTGTTGTGAAGTATACTTCATCCTTTTTACAGTGACGAAGCCGTTATGAGACTTGACTACCAATTTACTGAGTGAAATCGCCCCCCTAACCTTGTTGGCTGGATACGCCCCTGGCATGACGTGACATTTTCCAGATCGTGCGATCAAGAGAAAAATACAAAAAAGCTAGAAAGAAAATATGTGCTTTCCAGCTCTGAAGGTGTGCGTCATTACAGGCGCACATCTTATATACTCGACTGCTCGTATTCGAACAGACATTCACACAGACTGCTTTTGCAATTGTGAGCTGCGCTGTTCCAGACCTGAGTGAAATTCACTCCCCTGTTTTTTCGATCTTGTGGTAGGGTGTGTGTCATTGCAGGCGCACACCTGCAGAGCTCGAAAACAGCAGATTGTACTCTTGTCACCAGTAACTATATACTGAGCACACAGTAATATGGCTTCCGCACTAACCATTCTACTGAATTAGCAATTGCTATCATTTATGATGACATGATTTGTAATAAAGACAACAAATTAATAACATGTAGGCTACTCTATTTCTAGACTTAAGCAAATCCTTCGGCTGTGTTGATCATAATATATTACTTGATTGAAAAATTGTTTCGCTATGGAGTAAGAGGAACACCCCTAAAATTTATTGCTTCTTACTCAGACAACAGGTTTGAGTGTACTAAAATAGCAGATACTAAATCTCCGTTTTTGAATGTAACATGTGGCGTTCCCAGGGATCTGTAGTTGGGCCTTTACTGTTCCTTATACATATTGATGACATTGTAAAAGCCTCCAACTTTAATACTGCTTTATATGCCGATTATATTAATCTTCATATTTCGGGTAAAAACCACAAAAGTTTAGAAAAAATAGTTAACCATGAGCTCAAAAAAATTGATCGCTTGGTTCATACTAACAAATTATTATGCATCAATTATTCCAAAAGCAATTTCATGCTCGTGAACAACCATAACAATATCAATTTTTCAATTTGAAGTTAATCATCACCCAGTATCAAAACAAAGTAGCTCAAAATATCTTGGCGTTATACTTGATGATAAACTTCATTGGAAGCACCAAATTAAAAATTTGGTGACGCAACTCTCTAAATCATGTGGAATATTATTCAAATTAAAACACTATACCAATTTTCAGTGCTCAAATCTGTTTACTTAGCTCTTTTCCATTTCTATTTAACTTATTCAATACTTAACTGGGGAAGGGCCAAGACTACTTTACTCCCTTTAATCAGACTGCAGAATAAAGCTGTGAGAACCCTGGAATATGACAAAACCAAAACAGCTGTACTGTATTCTTAGCACAAAATTTTGAATATACCAGTCTTACTTAGATTATCAGTTGCCAAATTCATGTGCTCCTTTATTAATAGTCGATTACCTAATCACTTTGATAACTACTTTGCTGAGATTGCATCACTCCACAAATATCAAACAAGACTTGCTGCTTTGCAAAAATACTATTTACCCAGAATGAAAACGTCCCTGGGTCGGCTTTCTTCAAAGCAGGTACAGTATCACCAACCTTCTCGAACCTGAGAGCTTTCTTGCGTTCGGATTAATGCGAAGAGCTACCAGTTTGATACACACTTCTGAAATGAAATGTTGTTCAATTTTCCTTGAATTATATTAGTATTAACAAGTAAGACATTCCGCAATGTGAAGACACTGATCATGCTAGTGTTATTTTTAAAACAGGCCCGCGGGCAGTAGCGCAGCCAGCCCGAAATTTTTTTTGGGGCCAAATATTTTGACTTTAAACGAGGTACAGTATTTTGTTAGGGACAACGCCTCTCAACGCACAAAACAAGAAATGCTAGAAATGTGGGGAGCCATGACCCCCTGGCTTTGCCTATGCCCGCAGGCTCCCTGCTTGATCCTTGCGGGCAACCTGGTGCCACCGAGCAACACGTTGGTGACACCTGCTTTAAAGTAAATTGGTTCCAAAATTTGGTCTAATATTCCTGAAAATCTGAAATCTTTTTCGCCTTATTCATTTGCAAACAATATAAAAACGTCCTGCTATCTTGCCGAAATTCCTGTTGATTTTTGTTTACACGCTTGTCACTTTCTGTAATATTGTGTTGATGCCCCTATTTTCCCGTGTATCATTTGCCACTACAGTTGCTCACCCCACCCCCTGTACATAGGCATGTTTTTCACCTATTGTTTTTGTGCTGTTGTTGTTTTTTTGCTGATTTTACCTGACGTCGATTCGATTCAGTTTGTTACTTCTTTTATTACTTGTGAAACGTCCTCAATTAAAAATTAATTTGTGCTAGCAACAGGGCTGTTGAGAACTTGACCCAAGTGGTCTTTCGCCAATCCTTTGTGATTCAACATGTCAGAACACGATCATCGAACTGTGAAAATTGAAAGTTTAATGTTTTTATATTCTCATCACCATGAAATCAATTTGTGATCTTTGATGTCATTGTTTTTCCTCTTGCTGCATTAGTGTTATTTCGTGATTTGTGTCACAAAAATGTATAAATAAACCATGCCATACCAAAACTCGTAATCGACAAGACATTCGCACAGAGCCGTACACTGCATGTTTTTGCAGTTGCGACCTGCACTGTTCCAGGACTGAGTATTTTTTACTCCCTTGTTTCCATCCGTCATCCCTGGGTGTGCGCTACTCCACGCGCACACCTGGGCTCGACTGCTCGTATACATAGAATAGACATTCGTGCAGTCCATTTCTGCAGTTGTGACCTGCGCTGTTGTAGGGCTGAGTGTGTTTTACTCCCTGGTTTCAAAGTGCAGTCTGATATTTTGCTGTTATGATTGCTTGGTCGTAGCGTTGAGTGCACTTTGCACCTGCCTGCATCCAAAGTTGGAGCGCTGATAGTTAAAGTCAATACAATGACATCCACAGTAAGTTATACAACGAATAAGGAGAGTGCGTGTATACGTGTTTGATAATATGCATTGATTCAACAAACTTGGAACATTGCATTGGAAACGTGAATTACATAAATTCAACGTCGCAGTGTGACGTCACAAACAGCGCACACCCAGTAACAATGACCACCATACGCCAATGCTGAAAAAGCCAACGTTGTTTCGCAGAGAATTACAGTTTTGCAAAACCCTGAAGCTCTGGTCTCGAGCATGAAGTATCTTGATAAATAATCTGCTGGATAACGATAAAATCATTGAGCAAAATGCAAGAACAATGACACGTTTAGGTCATGCAGTACCATAACGCAGAACCATCAGAAGGCGATGAGGGCAACACAATTAAACACAACATACTCAGTAGTAAATACCAGTAAACCAAAACGTAAGATGCACTGTATGCCAACCCACTTGTAGCAGAGATAAAAACACTGTTGTCGATGTTATAGAACTGAAGCAGTGTGTTTGTGCCAGAACAACAGGCTGTAAAACGCAAAACAATTTTACTGTCAACGCAATCATGCCCGCAGCTTTTAAAGCGTGTCATATGGGAAAACGTTTGACACCGGGACGAGAAACGTTTTGCCCTGACAAAAATCCACTGCCTTTATTGTACTTGTCTTACGTCATGCGTTAGTTTTTGTTGTTTGTTTTTCCCCTGACAAGACCTATGCTAGTAATTTCCGTACATTTCCTTGAAAATGTCGGAAGAAATAAAAGAAGGTCATAAATATACTTCTATCATGTAAATTATTCTGCTAAAGTGCAATGCATTATTCTGCTAATTTCTACTAGTTTTAATCAATGTCACTTCAGTTAGTAACTGCATTGCATCTCCAGCAAACCATTTCCTTTGCTTCGAAAGTAAACTACCTCTGCCCTCATTTTTAAAAATTTGTACTCGGCGTTACTCCTGTGAAACGTTTCCACGAGTTTTATCATTGCTTGTTTGAGTTTGTATTGTCTCACACTGTTGCAAGCAGACACATACAGTAATCAACGCTGTACTCGGGTGCGCTTGATATGCTTATTTGCCTCGCAACTTGTCAATACAATGAGTGTTCTTAACTATCGCATATGCTTGGCACTACTAGTTTTTACTTTTATAACACCATCTCCGTTAACACTTCACTTTAGATAAGACCCCTGAAAAACAACATGGGTGGTCGAGTAAACTGTATGGCAGGGGTCACCAACATGGGGGCCGCGTGCACCAGATCGCCCGCAAAGTCCACGTGGTTCGCCCGCGGGTCTGTTCTAAAAATAACTCACCAATGACCTAGATCTAATATTGCAATAGTAGCTCACAAATAGCGAAACTTACCGGTGACCTAGACCTCATTTGGGATTTGCTGTGGAAATCAGCCAGCGGGCACAGTGAGTATGAGATGTTTTATAGCCTCGAAATCATTGCAAACGTTTTATTTCAGAAATGTGTATCAAATTGATAGCCCTTCGCATTAATCGGTACCCACGGAGTAGCCCTCTGTTTCAAAACGATTGGTGGTTCCTCGTTCTCGGTATTTTGCGACCGCAAATTTGCCATACTTAACCGTGCCTTTGCGATGGTGTAGCTAAGCCTATGGTATGTAGCTAATAAGTTGTCCCGGCGACCAAAATAGTTAGGATGCAAGGGCACTGAGAACTGTGGCTGACAGTGATTCTGTTTTGTGTAAGCGTCTATAACCATTGCAAAGTGTAATTCCAAAACGAAAAGTGAAAAAGAAAATGAAAGAAACAGAATCAGTTGTTAATCCCTTGAGCCCCGGGATTTGCCCAAAATGGGCAAGTTATAACATGGCAGTAGATTGAGCTAGAGAGCTGTTCAAACCCTCTAAAGATGCGGAAAGTCTTGTACTTTCGATTTTTAAAAATGGGAAGTTTTGGATTTGAGCTTTCTTCTGGGTGACATCATATTAAGGGTAGGTTTAGGCTTTTTTGGCTTACGTCATCAGGCCCTGGCCTCCAACCGCAGAATGGAACCTTTTGTTTATTTTTTTTAATTAGGCGAAAATCTGCATCTTTGGAGCCTTTGATTGGCTTTCTATCGTTTGTGGTTTGGAAGTTATAGTTTAAAAACAGCAAATTATATATATAATCAATCCCCTGGTGAATTAAATAATTATTTAATTGCTAATTTTGTGGTTTTCAGGCCATAAGTTGCCATAGGCATTCAAGAGCATGTCGTTATTTTTTGCTACTCAGCCTAGCCATCTCGCATCGCAACTGCTGTCACCAATTTGTTTGCGGAGTTAAACACTTCCTTAGCCGCCTATGTTACAACTCTGTGTGAAGGAAAAGGAGCACAAGGAGAATTGAACAGCACAGTTCACGTGCAGATGAAATACAATTTGATTTTTTCTATTGTGATGCAGGGGCTGGGTGCGCGGCACGCACCCTTTCAAATTGATCCCTATAACGTGACGTGACTCTGTTCGGAATTCGGTCGTGCAGTCAAGGGAAAATTACAAGAAAAGTTCGAAAGTTATGAACGTCTTATCAATTTTTCTTAGCCAAATGTCTAAACTGCACTATTGCAACTTACTTGAATGACTTATTTTTTCATGCATCCCTAGTTTTTATTTTGTTTTTTTTTTGTCTGGCAACCCGCATCTTCTGTGCTCGTTTACCACGACACATTTGAGCTTCGTAATAAATTGGCAGCTCAGTCGGATTGAGCGTAACGGTTCAAACAAGCGGTACATCTGTTCAGTCGCTTTAGTTTTTAAGAACCACATCAGCCAAACACGAATGTCTTGTTTTGGACATTTACTACAATAGCGCGTTACTAGTTCTTGCGTAGTTTAGCAAGTTTCGATCTCACAACCCGGTGTGTGCGCTATACCAGGCACACAACTTTGCTCGTTTTCAACGACACATTCGAGCTTCGTCATTGGTTGGAATTCAGCCGGATTAAGCGTAATTGCTGGACATTGGCAGACAAGTCGGTATCTCTTCTATCGCTACAGAAGTTGTGTTTTTAACAGTCACATAATGTTGCGTTTTTTATTTCGTTTAAGCAGTGTTGAAGGTATTGACATGAAGCCCTTGCTTATTTTATCATTATGTGAGGTACATTTGCAGCCTAGTCCACACTCTCAGTATCTAATTAATTAACGTTGACCTCAGTTAGTTTTACATTTGACATCATATGCAAGCAGTGAAAGATATATCAGAAAGATCATTTCCCTATAGAAGTTACGAAGAGAAAATACAAGCTGTGAACAGCGACATGCCAAAGTCAGCTCTTCATAATTTGGTATATAGCTATAGCCACAATAGCAAAGAATATGCGATGCATTTCTTAACATCCCACAATGAAAATGTAGACTGAGATATGATGTAAATATTTCTGCTGGCCAAGTCTGCGGTTTTCTAGAGAAAGAGGTGTGTGCAAAAGCAAGGTTACTCTTTACCCTGACATCAGCAATGACCTAAAAGGATGAAAGATCTCAGATTCATGTTAAAGCTTTTTTAGATTACGTAATGTTTGTTCAGCAGAGAATTGATACCCCAGTTGTTGATCAGCGCATGTCTGATGTAAGCAGACACAATGAGCATGTAAAAACTATTGAAATTTTTGAAAAAAATTACTGATGCAGTGTAGTACTTTGACAAAGCAAGAACCTTCACTGCGAGTTCCTGAACATGGAGCGCTGATAAGTTTATAATCAATGCAAATACGCATAAAGTGTACAACACCAAATAACGATGGTGTGTGTAGAATAATATGCAAGCATGGTGTGTCATCAGACTTCGCCAAAACGTTGGTTTGGAAACGTGAACACGACGTCATTTTATGACGTTATGAACAGCGCACATCTAGTAACAATGACAACCACGCGCCACTGGTGATGTGTAGGAATTCAAGCTTCTACAGCAGATTTAATAATTTTTTACCATTTAAGTGTGTTAATTACTGATTTTGTGCTTTGTGTCTTGACGACTTTAGTGTCTGATGTGCATGAAACTGAGCAAAGCCGTGGTCGAACGTGCAATTTCATAGCCCAATGGTTCCAACATGTGTGAAAAACTTTGCTGATATTATCGTGGAACACTGTAATGCATCAGCTACTTACGAACCAACCCAATGCACTTCACTCATTGATTGATTGATTGCATTGATTGATTTATTGTTTCATACGACTAAAGCAGCTATGTCCAACCCAATTGGCTGACTGAGCCAAAAATTACGTCACTGCCTTTACCAGGGCCGCACACTGAATGGCTTACTCTGGTATTAGCTAACTAAATTTAGCTTAACCTAGTGTACTAAAAGCGTTCGAATCCTAACTGGAATGGTAACAGACGTGATAAAGTGGCACTGAAGAACACTTGCATCAAAAATGTCAAATTCAAGATTATCAAATAAGGACAGGTTGTCCGAATATAGGATACTTTTACTACAATGTAAACCTAAACTGAGACCGCACAAAACCTTCTACTGGGCAGCATGCGGCCCGCGCACCGTGGGTTGGACATAGCTGGACTAAAGACACCATGTATTAAAGTAACTAATTTTCAGTAGAAATTTGAATAAATGAAAACACAATGGCAAGAGAATTTATCAGTATTAACAAGGATTGCCACTGTGCCACATTCATGCATATTTTCTTAAGATGTCTTGGTTCTGCCGAGTGCGTTTGGAAATTTTATCAATATACTCAGCGAAATGAATCTAATACAGTAAGGTTTCGTGTAAGTAAGGGAAAGGAGCGGAATTTCTAAAGAAAATGTTTTTATACAGATGAGAGTGTTCGAGCTGGGTCGAAGCCGTCGGACGTGAACAGTTACTGAGCATTGTACCAGACGTGATACGGAAGTGTTGTTGTCTCAAGTAGTTCCTTTAAACAGAAAACTCAGACGTTGCTCAAGAGTAAGCTGTCCAACTGTTATGACCGACCAGAAAATATTTCTCCATAAACGGAAACCAAGTTGACAGATCAATGTGGTAGGTTATACCTAAAAAGGGAAATTTGGTAGAATACTGCCCACGCACAATTGCCCTTTGTCCTGGTTAACTTGTGACTCACCTCCTTCATCATCCTTTTCAGGTCATCCCTGTGTTCAGCGACGAAGACCAAGCCGTCTCAATACTAACTTGTGAACTTGTTTAATCGTTTTACGTTTGAATTACTAGGTAACTACTTTCCACAAGAGAGATAAACAAAGAATCAATCAACCATTTTTTTAATAGGAAATCGATTTCACGTAACGCTACGCATCCTCAGTCCTGAAATCCTATTCAAATAGCAAACCCGGAGCTTGCAATTGTTGTAAATTACAAGGTTTTTCTATTTTGACATTTAGCTCTTTCACGTTATAGTAAAACTGAGCCTTTGCATTCGAGCACGTGTTCCCTTCACAGAAAAAGCGAAAAGAACTTCAGAAAAAACTAAGAAAGCATTTGTGCGATAAGTTTGTGACATTTGATAAAAGTTAGTATAGAAGATAATTTATGCTAATGCTTCTCCGATCATCATCGACTTGTAAAATGCGTTTTAGAAATTACCTTCTTACAGGACTTTTACTGGGTTAACAAAAACCTTCAATGGGAAATAGATGAAGGAGCGGGAAACCACCTTTCATAAATGCAGATCGAAAAGGTCGTGTTGGCAACATTACAAGTTTTAAGGACTTTTTGAGTAATCATGTATCACCTCCCTTGACGTGCTTACATAGGCGACTTAGCACCGAGTAGAAAAAAATGCAAAATTGCAAAACTAGTGCATCGTTTTGCCAAACCAACGCACGAGTACTTCAATTGTTTCGTGCGAAAAGAGAAAAGCTTTTCGCATTTGTGCGATTACAACCTAAAATTAATTCAAAACAAGCGAGTCACGCAATGCACAAGAATATCTACGCCGTGTCAGGTGCGGACTGCACCCAAGTCCGTTACAGAAAAGACAAAAATCAAGTGAGTTGTTGGAAATCTTTGCAATTTCTTATTTGTAGTGATCGTTTCCATGCAACCTAAAAGTAAATCACAACAGATGAACGCATGCTGCTCGTCGTGATTGTCGAAAAAAAAAATCACAAAAAGTTTTCGTTTACGTTGGCGTCAGTACCCAGGGCACGCGTGGGTGCGCGTTTGGAAGGCAGCGGCATCATTCACGCGCCAAGCGTTTGGCAGCAAAAAAGATGTCCATGCATGAAAAACGCCGTAACAACAAAGCCACTGTAAGCCTGTTCGCTCACTTTCCGCATGCTTTCCGCCTCGCTCGGCGTCCAGCGCACGTTGACTCATTTCCGGCGCACGATAATGTGAATCGTCATCGACAAAGGTTCGAAAATCGTCCTTTGTCCGCGCTAGACTTAGATCACGTTGCTGGCAGTTGTATCCTTTACAGTGAATACTATTGCGAGCTTTTGTGAATTATCTGCAAAATGTCGTGTTGTTTGAGTTGCTCGTACTGTGAACGTCATTCCACGAGTACGTGAGCCCAGCCAGGTATGCACAACAACCATCACCTTCGAACTTACTGGACTGGAAAGAGCTTCTCCGAAAAAAAGCTGTTTTGCTGTGATTTCGAAATGCAATTTTCGCCTTGGGTTTAAAAAAAAAAAATTTTTTTTTGTTCTCAAAGCACAAACAAAAAAGAGTTGCTTCAAAAGATTGCTCTTTGCTCATTGAAAAGTGATACATGCAATTCCAAAATTTATTTTTATTGCATGTGCTGCCAACCACGAGAGTATTCACTGCTGGGCCATCCAACTTGTCGGTCCGAGGTTTACCGCTCGCAGCTACTTTCGCTTAAATGGTTAATGCTTTTCACTAAAACCAGAACCGTTTAAATGACATCTGGTTAAGCAGAACGTGTTCAATCGTATGCTCTGTTCACCGAACACGAATTCCGTTGTAAGAAGCAGGCACGTAGCCAGGAATTTTGGTAGGGGGGACAAACAACAGCCAAGTCTCAACATTTGTTTATTTAATGCCCCTTGTTTTCGAAGCATCATCCATGAAACGTGCATTTTTCTGGCGATTGTTTTTGAATAATATGTTCAGTCAATTTTTTCATTTTAGTTCACTGACGTAGGAGGCGGGGGGGGGGCAAGCGCACCCCAAAAGTTTTGATTCGGTGAAACCTCGAACAAAATCTGAGGAGATTTGTGCAAAACATGTGTAAATCTTCGCAAAATTGCTGTACGCGCTTTGATTTTACAAAAATGACACCCAAAAAATTATTTTTTTTGGAAATTCATGTATTAATTTAGTTATTTTCGGGCAATTGAAGGGAAATTTGGGAAAGTTTTGGGCAAAAATGGTGCTTAAACTGCCTCGATTTGAAAACAATGCGCCCAGTGAAATGCAGTCGTTTTNNTNTGGAGGTCATTTTCTTTCAATTCTTTTTCGGGCACGTTTGCAGAAATTTGGGCTAAAATTCTTCGCACCCCCAANAATTTGCCTGCTCCTACACCTATGTTTCAGTTACATGCGCTTTATCGACGAAACAGACATCGATTGCAAGCTATCTGTAAGTAAAGGGAGTGTCAATGTCCTCAGCACTTACAAAATGACGTTAGATTTTGCTGCTGATACTACCCGTTGCAGGTGAACGAATTCACGTTTGGAGTAGGATAGGATGGCAACTAACATTAAATGAAAGTTGTAACACTGCGCAGGTCGGATTGTGATTACTTGGCCCAAACTTTTTTTTCGCCGGAAAGTGAATATGAAATCATTGATGAAAATGGTAACGCTAAACATGGTTGTGATTAAGCTGTTACAACGCAGTTTTAATCGTAACAAATAAATATCTAGAAAGAATGTTGTTGTTGGTATACAGTGTGTATGGCAGAGGTCTCAAACATCCAGTCCGCGAGAGCATTTTGTGCGGCCCGCGATGCTTTTTGGGAATTTTGAGATAATTAACATTTAGGTTATTTAGTTTATTCATCGGTGTTTAAAAGTGCTAGGC
>JGI24158J21664_10007437_pt1 | contig 14548 bp, 11 predicted proteins | sample Ectturendosymbi3_FD_21664 | JGI IMG/M metagenome (IMG submission 21664) | reverse complement strand
CATAATTGTGATTATAAAATTTTCTTTGGTGTTCCCCAAAATTTTTTTATTGCATAAAGTGGTCCGTGATGCAAAAAAGGTTGAAAAACACTGGTCTAATCCTTTTAGCTAATCAAATGAGAAAGCTAGGGGAAACAGTTGTCAAATGTTAAAGTGGTTTGTGGCTGTTTTTTTCCACCGAGACATTTTGGTCATTTGTCCCATAACAGTAGTAAAACTCACCAAAGCAGTATTCACTTGCCTACCTTTCTGAAAATTATGACCAAATTGACTTAAATTTTTTTGGTCATTTTTAAAAAAATAGGTCTATGACTGAATAACCCAGATTTGTGGTTGAAAGATAGCATTCAGCAAAGGCTTGACTATACCATAAAAATATCTTGCTATTTGAAACGATTAACAATGGAATACAGTTGGGGTGGCACATCTAAGCAGCTGCTAAAACTCTTTAATGCTTTACAATACGAATTTGGCTTAAGCACTTGACAACAATGTCAATGTGTTTTATAAGCATTTTCAGTATAAAGAAATTTTGTGGGTTTCATTGATTGGTTTCATTTGGATGATTTTTGTTTCAGTTCTAAGTGAAATTATAACAATCTTGGCCAGCATGGATGTGGGAAGTCAGTGATTTATCAAAATATAGAATTAGGGAAGAAAAATATAGAGAAAGTTTTGATGAGTAGGTGACGCACATGTTTTAGTTGTTTTGTTCATTCAACTTCATATCATTTGTTATAAAGATTATTTCGTTCTTTTGAGATNCCAACCATTTAATTAAGTAAAGCCTATGTATTTATCATTGTCTGTAGGCTTAGCCATGACTTATGTCATATATGTAGTTGAATTACCTAGCCCAGGTCACCTACAGATTCTCTTTTGATGATAGATTTAGCCAATTGAAGCCTGTGTTAAAAACTTTACACTGAACCAACTCGAAAAAAGTTGATGATTCCCCCATGAGTGTTGTATTCTTATTATTTCTTATTAATGTTATGCCCAAGGAGGTCATTCAAGCTTGTCAACAGTATCAAATGTATACAAACTATTTGTTATAATGAATCTTCCTTTCTCATGAAAGCATCTTTGAAATATTCGTTAATTTCAAATAGCGCATGTATTATTATTAATGTCAGGTTTTTAAATTTTGTTATAAACAAATGCTTGGGGAGTAGCACTACTGAAAAACTTCAACCATCCTAAGGTCTCTAACAATCATGTTTGCAGTGCTCAGTTTTCAGGCAACAATCATTGTGTTGATAATGTTGGTTTAAAAATTGAAAAAATGTACAATTTGAAATAGCATACCAACATAGGCAATTGCCTGCTTCCTTCCCTGCATACAATTTGATGCTGGCAATAATGTTAAAAATTATGAACACCTTCCTTGATGATCTTGTCAATGTCAAAATATATATTGTATTTACAAGTATCCAGTAATACAGTTAGAAGCTGCCAATGGTCACTCTATATTACATCTCAGCTCTAAATAGCAGAGCATCATGTTGAATGATCCAATAATACTGTTTATGTATTTAGGAAGTGGTTGTAGTTAATGTTTTTGAACTTCAAGGTCATAATCTAACCATTGAGCTTCTCATATGCAAATCTGAGCAAACTCAATTGAGTATTGTGCTTTCACAATGCGAACAGTTTCACTATGGGCTGATCAGTGCAATGATAAAGTTAAGCAGATAAATGCATGGTAAGTCTTATGAGTTATGTCACTGAACTTGCAAATTCTACTCAACAGTTGATTTATCATCTGTGTTATTATTGACATNTGTTGTTAGGCTTAAAATAATCTGGAACAGGTCTTTTCAGTCTGGCCTTTTCNGTGTGAGCTGTTTCGGTCACAGGACTTTTCAGTCTTGGTTGTTTCAGTCTCGAGACATTTCAGTCAGACTATGAAATCGTGCATAAATCTTACATGTTCACTTTTTGATGCAAACGTACTGAAATCAACGGAAGATTTTATTAAAAAAAACTACAAACATGATCCAAGATCCAACAGTTAATCAACATCAACATATGATTTTCATTATAAGCAAGCAATGCAAATCATTNTCGACATTTCACAATTAAACGCAAATACTTCATACTCGTAATTACAATTCTGATTTAATTACAATCATGACTCCTCAATGGGAATTGNTATAACACCAGCTAGCGTGACATTTCGTCTGCTTATATAATCACTTCAATAAACAAAGGTAATCAGCTGTGAACTGTTTATGTACAGAAATGTCGTGATCAAAATGTCCCCAGACTGAAATGTCCCGTGACTGAAACGACCCAGACAAAATGGCTAGACCAAAAAGTTACATACCCAAAATAATTATGATTGGTCAAATGTTTTCGTGGTCATTCAACCTTCAACAACTTCATGTTGTGTTATTTTATCAAATTCAAAGATAGACACATGTTCCTTTTGTGCTAGATGTTTTTGCAAGCTTTGGTGAAATCAGTAACTCTTAATAGGGAAAGTTATCTTTCAAAAATGTAGTAACCATTATGATTGAAGTTCATTTTCTGTAAGAAACAATACAAAATCCAGTGATTAAAATGAAGTCATGTAACGCCATTTTAAATGAAACTGCTTTAATTATTAGCAAATATTAATTGAATTTATAAAATATTTTTTTGTTCACTATTGCTGGTGGTCTCCACATTTGTCAGCGCTATTGTTGTTTTTTTCTATGTCTACTAATTTAAGAATATTATTGCTTACAGTGTCTACGACATTGCTTTCAAGCCCGATGGCACACAGCTTCTTGTGGCTGTTGGTAGTCGCATCTTAGTGTATGAACCGAATGAGGGTACTGTAATTCAACCACTAAAGGCACACAAAGATGCAGTTCATTGTCTTTCGTACTCTAGAGATGGTAAGTATCTGCTAGTTCTCATAGAAACTTTGTCACTCATAGCTAGGAATACCAACTTTTGTTGGTGTTATTTTGCTTATGCTTCACCATACAAGTTTGTGATTAAGCCACTGTTGTAAGGTGCATAACTGCATGTCTCTTGCTGTGCTAATTGTGCAATCACCGCTTGTGTTGTCTTCATTGTGCTGCCACTGTTACCTTGTATTTTAGTCTTGGTTAGGGTTGTGGAAGCACAGTTTTCATTTTAGTCTTTTGCAGTTTTTTTTTAGGTTTGACCTTGCTGACCACAAGGACATTTTGAGTGGCTGTAACTATTTTTTCTAAATACCAAGATGGTCATAAAGAAAGGTTTTCATGTATTTTGATGGTGGTGTTGCGATCGGAAAGCCTGAGCTGAGCGGCATGTGTGCAATGCTTCACACTGTGGCAGCAAGCAACAACAGAGTTCATCCACCGCAATCATTCTGTTATTGCTTATTTGCACCACATATATATGGGTGTTGTTCTTAGCGCAGCGCACATTCCATTGGTGGTGAACCGTGCATTCAGCACAATGCCAACTGAGAGGTTGCAACAACATCCCTTCCTTTTTACAACAAACCGCACTGATCGCATGTTCTTTTTGTGAAGTCTGCACCTGGCACAACCTTCACATCCTGTTCACAGCACCATTTTGTTGTGATTGGAAAGACCGAGTGGCTAGTGCGCAAAGCTTTACACTGTAGCTGCAAGCAACAATGGATATCACATGCCATGATCATTCTGCGTGTAAGCTAGTCATTACATTCAATCGTTCACATGCTAGTATCATGAGAGATACATGCCACGGTCACTCTATTATTGCTTATTTACGCCACATATCTATGGGTGTTGTTCTTTGTGCACATCCTGTTCGTGGTGAATCACACATTTAACACAAAACCAACCGAGAGGTTGCAACAGTGGTAGTAAAGTGAGTTTCTACTGTATTTTGAAAGACCATTTTGGTCTCTCAAAACACCTTAAAAAACACTGGTATATATTTTGTATACAATGGTCTTCAGTCTTTTCTGTTGGTTACTGTGGTTACTCCGTGTTTAGGATGTCTAGATTTTCTAGTCTAACAAAACCTAGAATGCCATAAAAGATCCTTCAAATAGTTCATGACAGCTACCAGTTCTTATTATCTTAGCAGTCAGCATCTTTGAAAGTAGTAATGAGTTAAAAAATTCTGCTTAATAAGATCAATTATTGTATCTTAAGGTGCTCTGATCTTATCCACTCATTGGGACACCAGTTTGTCAACACTGCAAACATATTTGTGTTTAATTCTGGCAATTATCCAGTAGAAGAACAACCGCAAGTCTTGACAAAATAGTTGATAAATTTGTGCTGAAATTCATGTTTATGCCATGTAAAGAAACATGCAAATGAAAGGATATATTATCGTTAGTGCTACTTGTTGCAGTTTTTATTAATTTTTTTAAATTATTGATATTCATGTACATCCCAACACTCAATTGTTTTTTATTTATTTGCTTGTTTCACTTAGATACATATCATAGTGGCAATGAAAAGAACATAAAAGTACAAAAATACACACAACATATCACAGGGTAATTTTAGGCTAGTACATGCAGGCAATGCTGAAAAGAAATAAACACTGAGAGCAATGTACCAATAGCATCCATTACATTTGGACATTGTCATATAAGCATTGTAAAGCAGGAGAAAATGGAGATTTGCAGTTAAAGCATCTGGTAGATGGACTGCTTTAAAGTAGTTTGTCTCCACAAAAGTAACATAGTTAAATCCATCAGCAAATATTTTCAGTAGGAGATATATTTCATGTAACTCAGCATATCCTTAGCCATGAAATATGTGATAAACAATGCTGAAGGACCAAAGCAAAGGCAGAAAAAGCAAACTCAGTAACAAAATGAATAAATCAGCATAAGCCACCCCTGTTTAACAGGGACAAAACTGGATTTAAACTGAAGTACTACTATATCATAAGTTGTGGCAAATAAAAACTGGAAATTGCATGGTTCTCAAATAATTTCTTTCACTAAAACTGAAACTATCCAATGACATTGCAGAACAACAAAAACACATCTATGAAATCACAGCTACAAGTAATGTGGTGTTGACTTGACCAAAGCAAGCAGTATTGAGCAGGAAGACAGTCATGAGGTTGCATAGATATTAGACATACATTACTCAGATATAGTCTGTGTCATGGACATCCTTCAGTGAGTCATGAAGTAATACACTAAGGTATTTGGCTTGTTTAGCAAACACTGTACTTACACCTGAATGGTATAAGTACAGGTGATTCACAACCATATTTCTAACAGTGCTTCCTTCTCTGGCTGTATCCAGCTGCACTGAAAGCTCATCAAGATTAACAGGAAATAATTATGAGCTATGGCTCCCCTTGACTTATTCTGTTGGTTACAGTGAAGGGGTCTGAAAGGCAAGTGCCCCATTTCACTTGCATGGTCAGATTTTTTTCACTAGCAGTCTTACCATGTATGTAAGTACATAGGGCATATTTACATTTTTAACAATAGGTTGTGGTTAGTTCTGACAAACACTGAACACTTTGCCATGCTGAAGTACTGACAAAGGGTGGTTTGTCAGTGGAAACAGTCAACTGAGTTACATTGCCGTATGTACACTAAATTTCAAGGAGGTATTTTTTCCCAAGCAAACATGCAAAATACAAAACTCACTGAAAACAGCAAATTTTTGTCATATCATCAGTGTCATCCTTGTGTTTGTGCATATACTTCCACAAAAAGTTCAATGAAATTTGTGAATTATATTCAATATACTGAAATATAACTCAAAATTTATCCATGTTTCAGGTAAACAGTTTGCATCAGGATCTGCTGACAAATCAGTCATCATTTGGACAGACAAGCTGACTGGAATATTAAAATATGTGTAAGTCTTTTACTATTGTTTGTACTATTAAGCAGTTGTGTTTTTCATGTAGCACAAATTTCCCCGTCTGTTCTTTCCATCTGCTTTCTAATTATGCTTTCTGTGAAAAACATTTGTGCAACTTATCAACTTGTTTAAAAGTGTTTTGAGCAAGATGCTTCATGAAAGAATGTCTGTCCCATCATGTGAATTCTCTTTTTAACAACCTCAGAATGATCAATCAGTGCTTTAAATATATGTTAAAAGGTGCAATTGTCAAGAGGTTGAAAGCATTTCTTCATTCTACTTCAAATAAAAATAAACACTAAATGACATTTTTGCTACAAAAGCAACAGCTTCAAGAATTTTTCTAGGTCCTAATGTTATCTTCAGGTTATTATTTTAAGTATTCTGTCTCCTTATCCTGGCATGAGTAATTCTCAAAGTTTTAAACATTGTTGGGTGCAGTATGGACTACTAAAAAGAGAATATTTTTTTAATTTCCAGCTAATTTAAATAACGTGTATGATTGAGTTGAATGTGATGCAACAAATAATTAATCATTCAGGTCTATCAACAAAGTTACACAGTGTGACAAAACTACTTCATGCATGGAAAAAATATGATATCACGAGTGGTGACAACAAGTTTTTGATTGTGTAAATCAGTGGTTCCCAACCTTTTTTGATGTATTCCTCCCTTTGCTCATTTTGGAACTTCTTATTCCTCCCCTATTACTCAAATTTTTTTTTATTCCTTCCTTATTACACCAAGTCTGCAGGGATATTTGATCTGCCAATGTGTTGTTTCTCACCTGACCTTTACCTGTCATGGTGTAGCTTATTGTTCATGTTATTGGACTAGTATTAACTGCAATTGGAACAATGGACTTTATTGAAGATAATAACTTGATTAATGAAAGTGGGACAAAACTATTTGTTGTTAAAAAATGGCACTAAAATTGGTCAGAAAACGTGTAATAGTCCATTAAATGACATACAAATCCAACAAATTGAAAGAGCCAATGTCAACTTAAAAAAGAAGCACAACATTTACCATGAATAGGTAAACTAACTACAAAGTGGAAATTCCTCCCCGGTTGGGAACCACTGGTTCTTCTCCTTTTGAGCTACTTGTTCATACCACTGCTTGGCCGCACTAGATCTCGGGGCAGGTGTTGAGCAGCCATTCGGTTGTCTCATGGTCCAGAACTGTCAGGCCATGCGGTTCATGGGGAGGTCGATGGATTGGACATTGGCGGACAACATGGTCGACGTTTGTTCTTCTGCGCCACACTCACAGGCCACAGAGGAGGCCATACGCCATTTGTACAAGCAGGAGCGGAAACGTCCAACATCGGTGCGGAAGCAGTTAAGCCGGACCCAGGCTCTTCTTGGGAGGGTCATTCTGGGGGGTGGGTACTGGTGTCGGGGATGAAAATGCGGAGCCTTGTGGGATTGTCCACCCACTCCGCATTCCATTGGTTATCCGTCCACTGCGCCGCATGTATGTTGTCAGATGAACTGATGAGATGTTGTGCAGGGGGTACTTATGTGTGTCTCGATTTGAGGCGCCATGCATTTGCACTCGATAGATAGGTGACCCCTGAGTGGAGCAGATTTCCAGGCTCCATGGCACGGCGCGCTAGAGACGTGCGGCTCCATTGCGACGAAGCTCAGCAGGTTGGATGCCTTCGAGAGTTGGAAGGTTGTCCGCTGGTGTAGAACACAAGCATCCGGTCACAATTTGTAAAGCGTTGTTGATGGCAGGGTCAATGAGGCGGGTGCGGCACCAGACAGGCACACAGTACTCTGCGGTTGAATGCACCAGGGCTAGGGTGGCTGTTCGCAGAGTTGTTGCTCGACCACCCCAGCCAGAGCCAGCAAGCCGCCTCAGGAGCACAACGCATGGTGTCAGTTTCTTGCAAAGTGACTCAAGGTGTCGGCGATACGTGAGTGACCTGTCCAACGTTACTCCGAGGTATGTGGGCTCAGAGAAGAAGGGCAGGGTTGCGTTGTTGTATTTGACTTTAAGCTCACGTTTAGCTTCCTTGTTGTTAAGATGGAAGACTGCCGACACTATTTTTGTAGTGCTAAGCTTTAGCTTCCAAGTCTGGAGTATTCACCTACAATTGCCATGTTCTAGGTGAGCACCCCTTCCACTGCCTGCGAGTCTCCATCAGCATGCATGATTGCTAGATCGTCAGCATATGCATACTTTCTAGAGACGGTGGTTGGCAGTTCAGAGATGTAGGTGTTGAAGAGAAAGGGTGCCAGGACAGATCCCTGTGGGACACCGCTCTTAAGGCATCGTAACCTGCCTCTTTTGCCGTTTCCAGAGGAGCTGCGATTGTCAACCTTCTCCATGATCATGTGGGCCACATGTCTATCAGGCAGCAGCTTGCAGGTGAGGCCGCAGTGCCATACAGTGTCGTAGGCTGCTGTGAGGTTGACAAACACTGCTCCAACCTTCTTTTTAGCCAAAAAGCTATCCTCGATGTCCTGCGTCAGCAAGGTGACCTGGTCTACGGTCAACCTCCCTCGTCGAAAGCCCACCTGCTCCTGAGGGAGCAATGGGCTGGAGATTGGTTTGACGTGAGTGTAGATGAGTCTCAAGGAATTTAAAGGGGACACATAGCAAAGATTTGGGACAATGACTCTTTGGGTCCCCCAATGGCTTTTCTGGCTTAGGGATTGCAACTATTAGTGCTCTTCTCCTGATCTTTGGAATTTTGAGTTGGCGCATGCAGAAACTGAGGAAGACGCAAAGCCAAGATTTGAGAGCCGACCTGGTGTGGGGTATGAACTCTGGGAAGATGGAATCCAATCCCGGAGACTTTCCTGGTTTCAGGCATCTGAGGGCAGCAGCAAGCTCTTCCGGCCCAAAGGGTTCAGAGATACTGTGACCCTCAGGTGTTGGAATCTTCCATAGGTCGGACAGCTCCTTGTTGACCACTGGTGTACATCTTTTAATGTCATGTTGCAACATGGTATGCTTTCTCTCTTGGTATGCTTTGTGAAAGGTCTGTTCAGCATGGATTAGATATTTTGCAGGTGCCTTCAACTGGCTCTCCTGGTTGCAGCATTTCCTAAATGCTTACCAAACCTGTTAATGTGAGAGCAACCACTACTACCTGTGCTGGATGTGTTTGGTGTGTGCTTGGTAAAGATACACACTTTTCAAGGTGCGGCAGCATCCCTGCTCTCAAGGATGTCCGAAGACCCAGCATACTGCAGCTGAACACTGATGGGCTCACTGCAAGAAAGATCAGCATTGGAATTTTTGCAAGGCTGATTGGAGTCGTTTTTGCCTTGTTACACGTAGCCGTCACAAGAATTATGTGCCATGTTAGGACAAAGAGTGCGAGACCCTCTATTGATCGCCCTATTGTGATCGGAAAGCTCGAGTGGCAAGTACACAAAGGTTCACACTGTGGCAGCAAGCAACAATATAGATCACACAGGGCCAGCCATTAGCCGATTGGACTGATTGCTTCCAATCGGGCCCCGTGCTACGCTTACTAACCTACGCAAACTCCACTTTCTGTAGAAGCCGCTTGCGTAGTGCTGGTGCGGGGCCCACAGTAGTTTTTAAGCGTAAAATCGAAGTGAACCGTGCGGTTTTAACGCCCTCATTCATCATAATTCGTTCTGGAATCAAAGTAGTGGTCATAATTCATCAATGTGTGGTCTAGGTTTTTCAACAATAGCTAGTTAAGGCAAAGCAGGTTGAGTTTTGAAGCTGCTTACTGTTTCAGTTGTAGGCGTTTTGTTCTTCGCAGGTCATGTTACAATAGTTGCTGCAAGATACGGTTAGATAGTTGTTCCTGTTTCAATAGTAACTGCTACTTGTCTTCTGAAGGTTAAGTTTATGTCGTAATTTAAAATATTTGGTGTTTGTTTGGTCTTTAGCATTATTCATTTTCCCTTGTAGAGACCTGATAAGGCAGCCTCTTGCCCCAATTTGTTCATTGCCCTCAGGATTTGCTTGACCATCTCTGTGACCATGGAATCCAGAGAAAGGAGTTTTTCTAAGCTAAAAGTAATTGAACTCGTTTTAGAGCATCAATCCAACAAGAGCGCCTAAATACTTTGGCGATTATATCCATTAAATCTGAAATTCGCAGAGGCTTAAATTTGGACAAAATTCCGAAGAACTTTGCTAGTGTTAAAGAACGAAAATAAGTTTATCTTAACAAATGTATTTTTCGTTATTGTAGACTACAACAGCCTGAAGCAGGGTTGTGGAGCCAGAACTCAAATTTCAGGCTCCGGTTCTGGCTCCAGATCTGGCTTCAACATCTGAAACGTTCGGATCGGGTCCATAATTATTTGGTCAATTGAAAAATGAAAACTATTGTCTTATTCGTGTAATTGCTTTATTACACTAGCAGAGATGACATGTCGCGAAATGATATATTAGATGGATAGTGGGATATGTGCAAGAAACTTTGAGAGGCCCTGATCTACACACAAACGAGCATGGGGATCGGAAGGATTTTTTTCAGGGGGGAAGTAGTGGATTTTTTCAGACTTGCGAAAGCACACAGCCTACTCTCAATACAACAGTCCTGTACGGTACATTTGTACTGGAGTTCGGTCAAAGCTTCGCAGAAACAATTGCGAGAAACGATCCATGATGATCAGAGTTGCAGAAGGTCAAATTACACTCACAAGAGCACTAAGTAATACCGTGACACATCTAGACAGAAGGTCGTGGTGTTTTACAAACATTCACGGCACCAGGGAGTTCAACGCTAATTCACCTGCATAGATACAACAACAGTGATAGTTATCCCTGGTAACCACATAGATGCCGCAGCAAATACAACAAACAAAACAGGTTAACACAAGTCAAGCTGATATGCTGACAGCTGAGTTACTACCACTCACTGCAAAGATCACTGTTACTTCAACTTAACTAAGCAGCACACCAGCCACCTAACTCTAACACGGCGAACAAAGAACTGAACATGGCGTTGTGAGCAAACGAACAAGGTGATGATGCTCCGCTCCCAGCATTCAAGAGAATGCGCTTGATTAACTGATTAAGTCCTGTAATTTGAGTGGGTGAGTAATTGATTGACCGTCACACCACCTGCACCCCATGCCGATGCCTATGCAAGCAAGGAAAATTATTTTCACATACCGCAATCCACGATTGTCAGAACTTGGTTCCCCACACAAACGAGAGCTGTGTAACTGGAACACAAATTTCTGGCTTCGGCTTTGGATCTGATTACACCTGCAGTCATCCAAAATTGCTTGGGCTGGGGCTCCACAGCCCTGACCCAAAGTGTGCCGATTCGGTTTGTGTATTTGCCCATGTTATGGTTTTGCGTGTAGCTGACTATCTATTTCATTTGGCTTTGTTATTGTTGTGCAGCATAATGATATGGGGTTCACTGTAGTTTTGTGTGATGTCCTGTTGTCATGCTTTTTCGTTTGTTGATGTTCTGTAGCTAAGCTATTATATCTTTGCTGGTTGATCATATCAAGCAATGATACTATTCATTTAAAGCATAGCCAACGGGCCTGCCATACTCCACCACAATAGGTACTTGGCCAAAAAGGAGATATTGTTGAGTGTAGTAACTCATGAATTCGTTGGGTGTTACAGAGATGTCCATCGAACAGACAAAAAAGTCTCTGCTGAAGAGGTGAAACAGGGGGGTATGCCTCCAGACCCCTCTAGGTTGGCATTACCCGTTCATGCCTCGCTCTTTCACATCACTCATGATTTCTATCTTTATGACTTCATGACCCTCCTCAACAATCTCTGCACACGCCATTGAGTGGGGTTCCACAAAAGTGCTTCCAATCAGGTCCCGCACTTGCTAAGGCCAGTCCTGAGATCACATGCCATGATCACTCTATTATTGCTTGTACGCGCCACATATATATGGGTGTTATTCTTCGCACACATCCCGTTCATGGTGAATCGCACATTCAACGCAACGCCAACCGAGTGGTTGCAACACTCCTTCCTCCAAGCCCAAATGGAGACTGACTCTGATAGAGCTGCTTCGTCCCTACTTTTTTGGGCTAGAACAGAAGAAACAGGAGCAATGAAAAGAAGCTGTCAATTCCACCGACTTCTCGCACTCTATCCGCAAAGTGTGGAGCACCATCTACAAACTATCTGGCAGGTCTGGACGCTCCTCTCGCGTGTGCGCCGTCTCGGCAAACTCCATCGCCTCACAACTTGTGAAGAACAGGACACACATGACCGGGGGCCGCGAGTCTACCATGCTTAACAAGGAGCTGTCCAACCTGTGGAAGGTCCCCACACCAAATGAACACGTGCCTGTTGCGATCGGAAAGCCCGAGTGACAAATGCCCAAAGCTTCACACTGTAGTAGCAAGCAGCAACAGAGATCACACACCACAATCACTCTATTATTGGTTGTTCGCGCCACATATATATGGATGTTATTACTTGTGCACATCCCGTTCGTGGTGAATAGCATATTCAACGCAACGCCAACCGAGAGTTTGAAACAACATCCCCTCCTTTTTACAACGAACCACACTGATCGCAGTTCTTTTCTGTGAAAGTTGCACCTGGCGCGGCCTCCGCATCCTGTTCACAGCACCATTTTGTTGCGATCGGAAAGCCCAAACACCAAGTACGCAAGGCTTCACACTGTGGCAGCAAGCAACAATAGAGATCACATGCCACAATTACTCTATTGTTGCTTGTTCATGCCACATATACAAAGGTGTTATTCTTTGCGCACATCCCGTTTATGGTGAATCGTGCTTTTAACACAACACCAACCGAGAGGTTGCAACAGTCTCTACTTTTACAGCTCGCCCAGAAAAGACAGGAGCAATGGGAAAAAACTGTCAATTTCATCGACCTCCTGCACACTCCAGCCACAAGGTTTGGAGCACCATCAACAAATTTACTGGCAGGTATGGATGCTCCTACCATCTGTGCACCGTTTCATCAAACTCCATTACCTTGCAATTCATGAAGAATAGGGCACAGAAGATGAGAGCCCATGAGTCCACCATGCTTGTCAACAAGGTATCTGACCTATGGAAGGAAGGCTCTAACACCTGAGGGAGGTAGCATCTCTGACCCCTTCAGGTCAGAGGAGCTTGCTACCGCCCCCAACCACCTAGATCCAGGGAAATCTCCAGGATTGGATTCTATTCTCCTGGATTTATACTCCATGCCAGATCAGTTCTCAAATCCTGGTTATATGGTTTCTTCACTTCCTGCATGCGCCAACTCAAAATTCCCAGGATCTGGAGAAGAGCACTAATACTGTAGTTGTGATCCTCAAGTCAGAAAATCCATTGGGGGTCACAAAGAGTTATCACCCTATATCTCTACAGTGAGTCCCCTTTAAGATCCTCTGGAGACTCATCTACGTTCGTGTCAAACCAATCACTGACCAATGCTCACGTGGGAGCAGGCAGGCTTTCAACACGGAAGGTCGACCGGAAACCAGGTCACCTTGCTGACACAAGACATCAAGCATAGTTTTTCATCTAAGAAGAACCTAAAGTTGTGTCTGTCGACCTCACGGCAGCCTACAACACTGTATTGCAGTGTTTCTCAAACTGTGTGCCATGGCACACTGGTGTGCCGCTGAAGAGGCTGAAGTGTTCTGCGAAAGTTTATGTTTTGACAAAACCTTATGCTGCAAATATTTTTGGTCTGCGTTGCATTGCTTTGGGTTTTAACTTTTCATCTTAACTTAGGCTAGTTGATGTTATTTGGTATGTGAACTTGTAGAGTGTTTCAAATACAGGGTGATACAAAAAAACAGTCATCACCAAAAATCGAGTAACTTCCAAAATTTTATTTGGATTGAATCAAAACTACATTAGGTCAAAATTTTATTTAGATTGACGCAAGACCTACATTAGGTCAAACCTGTGTAGCAGACATCTCCAAAATTTGTACTACAAAAACTCTTTGTTTCACTGGCGCTCAAAAAATGTGCTCCAAATGAGCTCCCTGGTGCTGCAGGCACATTTGGATCCGGCGAGCAAAGTTCTCGATGACCCTCCCGCATTCCTCCGTTAGGACGCTCTTATTGCTGCTGTGATTCCTGCCTTCAGGTCAGGGATAGTCTGGGGGTTGTTGCCATACACCCTCTCCTTAAGGTATCCCCACAGATAAAAAATGGGGGGGGTTCAAGTCCGGTGAATGCGGCGACCACCGCAAGTCACACCTGCGGGTGATCAGTCGGTCATGGAAACGCTGCTGTAGCCATGTCAATGATTCATTTGAGGTGGGGGGTGGCACCATCCTGCTGGAACCATTGGAGGACTCTGGCGACCCCTCTCCATCAACCAAGTGCTGTCCAGTACTTGCCAAGCACTTGGAGATATCGCTTGGTGTTGATTGTCACAGACCACTCGTTGTCGTCCTCAAACCAAGATGATCCAATGATGCCATGTTTGGAGATGGCAACCCAGGCAATGCACTTCACAGAGTGTAATGGCCTTTGCTGACAGTGCTCAGGGGGTTTTCACCAGAAGATGTTGTTCTTAGGGTTCACGTGACCTGACAACAGCAAATGTGCATTGTCTGAAAACCAGACATTGTCAAGAAAGTCTGGCACAGTGTCAATCTTGTCGCAAAGCCACTGGCACATGATCACTCGCTTCCTCATGTCATCAGGTGTAAGCTTTTTGTAAATCTGTATCCTGCAAGGATACATGTGGAGATCTGCGATCAAAATTCTCCGCACGGACTCCCGGTTTATTCCAAGCTCCTGACTTCGCCGACGCACA
>JGI24158J21664_10007435_pt1 | contig 14554 bp, 7 predicted proteins | sample Ectturendosymbi3_FD_21664 | JGI IMG/M metagenome (IMG submission 21664) | reverse complement strand
TTTTTTTGCAGTTTCAATGTTGTGGGTTGACTGATTACAAAGACTGGGAAAAGAACATCTACTTTAACTGCTCCAATGCAAACCCCAGCATGGAGAAATGTTCCGTGCCATGGTCATGCTGTAAACATGAAAACGAAACAGTGAGTATGCTGGAACGTTTTCGATAAAGCAGTGAGTATAGTGACAAGCGAAACAACGAATACGATGCTTCTTTTTCACTTCCTTTCCAGGGGATCCTCAACACACTTTGTGGCATCGGAGTCATGAAACTTGATGTGAGTACCTGCTGTCGGTTGAACTTGCTATGACGTTGCGCACTTTCTGCTTCAATATTTCCCCGCCTAATTTTTAAAATTGTTGGCATTTGCCGCTCTGCATCGAGATAACTTTTTCAAATTGGCAGATGCGTTCTTTTTGAAAGTTGCGAGACAGCGTTTTCAATCAATTTTGCTTTTAGCACTGTAAAACTTTGAGATTCCTACCTGGCATCTCCCTGATTTTTCTGCGTGGAAACCCTAATGTCGGAAGATCCCAACGCATTTCTGCAGCTAATTGATGCAATTTTTCAGTGTCATGTGAAAACGCTAGTTCTGTTCTGAGAGTTCAGGTAAAATTCTTGTATTTTTAAAGCCGTTGTTGCAAAGAAGTAGATTCTTTCTTGCAGCCTACTAAATGCTTATACCACTTAAACTTATCTATTTTTACTAAATCCGATATAAATGTTCACACGGCCGGTGTTTTACAACACGCCTGTTCCTACCCTTGTGCAACTTTTACAGCCATCGCAAAGCTGCGACCTACAAAATTTAATTTCGCAAAGCTGCGGCCGGTCAGCACAAAAAGAGCGCCCTTTTTGTGATGTAACAAATACCTCGAATGGCCTCTCGCGCTTTTGTGCGGTCCAGAAAACAAATACCCGCGTGTTTGTCACAAGTTCACAACGACACATATCTGTCTGTGGAATGAGGAACAAGTGCCAGAGGAAATGCGCGTCTGCAACATTTTCCAACAGCACTTGTTGAAATAGAACCTGCGATAAGATTTTTTGAAGCGCTGCTCTACGCACAGATAGACTTCTTTGCTGATGGGAACTTTTCCTGTACAGTGAAATGAACTCATAAACTGAACATTGTTTTCGGTAAATGCTTTGCTAATTTCGAGTTACGGTGAAAAACATTTTAACCTGTCAACAACTCGTAAGGTTTCGGTGCGAAAGGCCGTGGTTGTTCTCCATCGATTGCAGCCTATTTCTGATAAACTCCAGCACGGTACATTGCGGGGTGTGTTGGTGTGGTGGTTTACTATGCGTCACATGCACGTAACGCTTCACGAAGAAGCCGTTTTTGCGACGGGAAACACTTTTACGTTCTGAACATTCCTGCAGAACGTCGATCGGGATGACGTGATCTACGACGTAGGGTGCGTTGACGCTCTGGTCAGCTTCATCCATGACCACCTGTTCGTCATAACGTGCGTGGGCTTCGCCATGGCCGTGCCACAGATGGTTGGGGTCCTGCTCGCCCGCATGCTCGTGCTCCAGGTCAAGGACGCCGCTCTGTATATTTCGCTGCAAGAACGTTTGGCATCGGGTAATCCCCGGCCAGTAGTTTACGAAGAGACAGAGTTCTTCGTTTGACACGCTGCCAATCATTTTCTTTTATCTTTTTGATGAAATGATTCTTGAAGTGAACAAAGTACTGTAGAATGAATTTATTGCTGTTCACTTCTTGTTTGTTTTCGCTAAAGTTTAAGCTTGTGACTGCTTACGACTTTGCATTTATAAAGCTGAGTTTTTCGCTACATGCCTTTTCGTTCGGGTGCTCCTTCGTTGGTGATGTTTGTTCCGCCACTAGTTGGTTGAGGTAACAACCGCAAAACGTAGAACGACGGCGACGTTGGTGCTTTGATTGTTGCTAAACGGCAACTTGAAATAACGATAGCAGTTGATTGCTTGGTGCTTGAACTGCACAAGTGAAATTATAACGAGCTGCGTGAACGCGCGCGCAAGAATGAATGAGAAGCTCTCGGAGCTTTGAAACTTACAATAGGTGTGAGGTTTGCCAAAAGTTTGTATTTCGCTTGTTTCTTATTGCAACGGTGTCTCATGCATTGCGCTTTTTGCCAAGTCCCCAAGTGTCCCTGGAATCTGCGTCCTTTGTATTCCACAAGCGATTCTTCGCAACACAATGACAGGTCCAAGTGTTGGATGAATTGCTGTTCACCGCAAGGTAGTGTTTTCAAGTCTGTCATTACTTCTCTTGATATTCTGAGTACGATAGTTACCTCGGCAAGCAACTTATATGCGCTTTCTTATTAGTGCTCGTCAATTATGACGTAGTCGCAAGTTCAAACTTATCACCGCTTGCTCGAAATAAATACTTGTTGCGCATGCGCAGTGAGCCCGCGGTTTCCGCCACAGAGCGAGGGCCAATTAAAGGCGTCGCTTTGTCAACTCTTTTCTCGCCACTACCCCGCAAGCCAACAATGCTTTTTGAAGCCCAAGCAGAAGCATTCTTAAAATTTAAACATGGCTGAAATGCGCTAGCTGAGTTCATATGACACAAAAAAGAGTTTTGTGTAAACATTTGTGTTCTAGTGCAGTCGTTCTTTCGGTAGCATATCTTTTTAACTCCATAGTGTGAAACCGTTACCTGGACAGGTGAGATATGACAGTTTTTGAAATATTTAAAGAAAATTGTTGTCATCATTTGCGCGTTGTACATTACAGTACAGCTTGTGCGTGTCTGCTAGTATGCAACTCTCTTGTACGAGAATTCTGGAAAGTTCACAATGTGACCGTTTGCGTTGCTTTCTAAAATCTGTCTTGTATGGTGCATTCTGCAAGCTGTTACAAGGTTATGAAATCTTTTTGTTGCCCTGTTTGTCAACCCAAAAAAAGGTGCGATAGTGTTGTATTTTAATCAAAGTCTTTGTTCATTTTTGTGTCTTCATTTACGCGGCGGTACTATGACAATAATGTCGACTGTGTGCTTTCTCGGTATATCTTTTATATCCAGTAAACGCAAATAAGGTGGTGAATTAGTGCGTGATTGGTAGATTGTACACGCAGAACCTCAAAAGTTCGACTGAAGGATCTTTTAAAAGTGCCTTTTTCCTGTCCTTTGTCTATGGTGCAGATGATGTTAAACGTATCGTGGTGATCTATTTTGCGGTGGCCAGTGCAGGGTTCCATGCGTGGGGGTATTGATGGAGCAAGGTTTTGCTTGAACGTCTCCCTCAATAACTGTGAAAACTTGCGCAATTTCGACTGGGCGCGTTGTTGCATACATTGATCTGTGAAACGTTTTTGTACTCAGCTTTAGCCGCCAGTATAAAACATGATAAATACACAGGAACATCAACAAAAAATAAATGTGGGGCTGGGACACCGAAAAACCCGAAGGTTATCTTGTCAAGGTGTCCCTGAAGTTATGCAAAGTCCACCCAAAACTGTCCAATCGAGTTATCCAGCTCTTCAGCAGAGTAGTAAGAGTCTTCATTCGATTGCTTACACATTTGCTGTTTTTTGACGTTTCGAAATTCGAATTACCTGAATTTGCTGCATGTCATGTTGTGAGTCTGCCTTATAGACGCAAATAGCGTCACGCAACAGCATGTAGAAACGAAACTTATAAACTAAGTTATGTAATTGAAACCGTAACCAGCTGAATCAAATTATTCAGTTCGGCTGGGAATGACTGAATTTTTAAAACATCATCAAAAAACGTTATACTTGATCATAGGACAAACATGGATAGAAAAATTCCATGTTTATCATTTTAATCATTAATGGTAAAAGAAATAGCTTTGCAATTTTACCATCTGACGATTGCTGTCTTTCGAAATTGCCTTGCGTTCATGACCGTAATAAAATTTTCTGTGATATTCGACCCTCACGCTCTGCTAAAACTCTGCGGTTGCAGGAGGTGTTTGCAGCGCAGTTGCACTGCATGTATTCGTTCACGGCACGTGGTCTTTGTTGTCAGTTTTGTTTGTTCAGCCCGGTCGTTTTCCTTGCCAGTCTTGGTTGGCGCGAGCGATACATCAGCAAAGTTACATGCTGTGCTGACGTCATATAAACTGCTCGTGGCGCCGCGGCAAGCAGTGGATCACTGAGAGCCGTCAATTGCCAGCCGCTGATGTTTTGCTTTGCACTCATGTAACGCTTTCAGGCGCACTTTGCCATCGCCCGTTTCACTCGCAAACATTTGAAACTGACAATTTTGCACTATTTTTCTACAAATAGTGCTTTCGTGCACTTGAAAGAGAACGTTGATGCTCTATCGGCGGCTTTTGGACGCCCGTGAAAAATTTGCAAGAGAGGGAAGCATAGCGTGACGGATGGAATACTGTAAAAACTAAATATTTGGTGCTAATTCAGTTCTTGTGCCGCGAACAAATAATAGTCAATGCTTTAAGTGTCTGTAAGAACGTCGAAAGCATTTTTGCATCAGCTTAAAAACATGGTAAGTTACCTTGCTAATGTTTGTGTCTAGGGCAAAGAGTTGCAAGCCGAGACAAACTACCTGTTACCTCTGCTTCTTGAAGCCCAATCCTGCTGTTACTACAGCGTAACGTCCGTAGTTATTACCTATACATAATTATTTGAAAGCATCAGTTCTTGCCAAGCCCATTACCGAACGCTACAGTCTTCAATCTCTCCCTTTTGAAAGTTCACTTACTTTGATTTACAAGGTATACGAAGCTATATTTGAAATATGTTTGCAGGGAGGCGATCGCCTCCCCCCTAAAATCTACGAAAGTAAGTTTATTCATCATGATTTTGTACGATTCGGAAAAAAAATTCGCGATTTAAGGCCATTCTGTCGTCTATTGTTTGTGAAGTGTACTTCATCTCTCTTACAGCAGCGAAGCCCTTGTGAGACTTGACTACCAAATATGAAATCCCCCCCCTAGTCTTACTGGTTGGATCCCACTGTGTGTGTGGGAGGACGATTCGAGCAAAGGGTTAGAAGTGTTGCAGTCAAACGAAGTTCGAGAATTAATGCTAGAACCGAGCAGCAGAAAAAATTTGTCATGTATTTCTGGTTTCGCACGAATCTGGTCCGTCAGGCTTTAACATCTTTAATACGTGGGATTCACGCTTGGGTTGCAGGAGAAACGGCCGAAAGCATCGATAGGTTGAAAGAGTTGCGGTGCTCTGCTTTATCGCACATTTCACTGTCACCTTGTGTTCTACTGTTTCGGCAGTTTAATATTCAGGTGCGTGACCGTGCTCCTTTCTAACACCGCTTAACCTGTACTCGCCTTTTGCTATTATGTTCTTTACATTTCACTTGTTTTGTTGACGCATTTTCACTACTTGTATGGACAGACTCCTGCAATTTACTGAGCTACAATCTGTTGTGAGTAATGTAATCGAGTCGGTTGCCGGGTGAGTCAATCCTTAACCTGGTGGTGACCGTCTTGTTTTGAATCAAACAAGTATGAAGCATTGTCAAAAAACCGTGGCCCTAATGTATGAGACTCGGAACCGAAGCATTAACCAGGGTATAAACCAGCTATGTCCAACCCAAGTTGTTTACTGAGCCTAAAAGTATATCACTCTTGACCAGGGCCGCACATCAAATGACATATTTCTAAGGGCCGCACATTGAACGCTTTGATTTTAGAAAACTAAATTTAGCTTCAACTAATATACTGAAAGCGTTCGAATCCTAACTGCAATGGTAACAGACGTGATAAAGAGGCACTGAGGGCCACCTGCGTCAAAAAGGTCAAATTCAAAATTATCAAACCAAGGACAGGCTGTCAGCATTAGTATACTTTAACTACAGCGTAAACTACTGGACCGCACAAAACCCTCCCCGGGTCGCATGCGGCCCGCGGGCAGGACATAGCTGGTATTGATGCGATCGGAAATCCCGAGCGGTATATGCGCAAAGCTTCGCACCGTGGCAGCAAGCAACAATAGAGATCATGCTCGCAATCTCTCTTACTCGCTCCACATATTATTCTTCACGCACATCCCGTTCGTGGCGAACCACACAATCAACGCAACACCACCGGAGAGGTTGCAACAGTATAGACCGACCTATCTGCCGCTGCATCTAAGTAGCTGATACCGGCCTCGGAACGATATTTTACCAGGGGTTTTACGAAGACCATTGCCGGGCCCCTTGGCTTCTGGGGCTCTTATCGAAACTTCATAGCTTGTTTGTTCTGCTAATCAGAATACAGACAAAAGGCATACTTTGGTAAGATTTATAAATAAATTGATTGCTATACTTGCAACTGGCTTGCACTAATTTTGGGCTTGATTACAGAAAAAAAACTTTGCGTGTGTCCATCCTCCCGGGTACGATGTACCTCTTGTGCCCCCCTCTCGTAGCCTTTGGTTGATAACTTCAGGCTTGTGACTTTGTCAAAAGGAACAAGTCAACGACACTTGCGAACTCGTCGAATGTGATCCACCTACGTAAACGTGTAATTCAGATCGTCTGTTAACACATTGCTGCGTGGAGGCTTTTAGGGACAGTGTTTGCATTGAAAACTTCGATACTGTCTTATTCTTTAAAGCTGCTTTGACCGAGCACTTCTTGCAAAATGGTGCGGATCTTTGGATAGATCGACCGTTTCTCGAAAATATTTTGCAAAAGCAGTTTGAAGAGCAAAGAAATGTCATCCACCTTCTGTCAGTCTCGCACTTCTTTAACGAAATCATATTTGTGTGAACTGTTCATTTGTAATTTTCCGTTACACATCTTTATGCTACAGTATCTACCTGAATTAATTTTTTCATGTTGCCCTGAAAATTCACTGATTCGCCCGAGAATCAGAAATTTCGTAGGTTAGGCGCTTGTTTCTTCCACCTATTCCCGCTGGCTCGGTTGTGGATTGTCGCTCTCAGCGTGATGAATTAAATGTTGTACATTGAAGAAATATATTTTTATGCTAATTGCGAAATCTTTCGCCAGCTTTTTCCGTCTCCAAGGACAAGACCAACAGCGAAACTGCTCGTTTTTCACGAAACATGTCCATAAATCACTCAACTATCGGAACAAAGGTCTTGAAGTTTTGATCAGGCACTGCACTCTCAACAGAGCTTGTTGGCCAGCGGCACGCTGCATAAAATTTTAACACCATGTCTCGTCTGCTTCTTCATGGTCAACTCATCGACGTCAAAGCGCGAAAGGAACCTTTGTTCTTGACAGGTCAGGCGGCACGAAGCACGCTCGCGGGTATGCGAGATTTTCAAATGCTGTGTGACGTGTGAATAGAAGCTGCACGCAAACCGCAGATTTGTTACACAACAAATCTGAAGGTGCACAAATACAGTACGCCACCAAACAACAGAGCCCCCGAGAGAAATTTTGCAAGGCGGCGCTGTAGTCCTTTCACCTTAGGACGAGGCAGGCTTGTATAGAATTTTCTCGATATAATTGCGAGTTTGATTCCCTCCGAAAATAGATTTAAACTCTCATCAATGCCTCATTTCTGTGATTAAAGTACATACCTTTTCGCTGTTAAGTTGCCGTGAAGCAGTGTGGCAAAGGATAGGAAACTTCAAGCTTAAGCAAAAGTTCGTGTCAAAAAATATAAACAAATAAAGGGTTAAATAAGATTACCTGCACGTAAATACACTATAAAAATATATCTTACAATTTTGATGTCAGCCTAAAGGTGATGCAGTTAATACAAATATAGTTTGGTACGTATGAGGGAGAATCACAACAAAATGCATAAAAAATTTATTTTGAATCACTGAAAAAATAAAAGACTAAAAACACATGTCATATACACTTATTTGCCTAATTTATACAAGGTTTGCAACAACGAATAAAGCTATATTAAAAAAAACAAGCTTAAATTCTTGCCTTTTCACTCTGAGTAGCGATAGTACAACGACAATCACTGCGCATAAACACAACAACCCGGAAATACGACAGTCGCACAATGTGCCTGGCAGCCAAAATCAAACGTTGACGTACACAAACTGCCTTGACAGTAATTAAGACTCGGGGTCTGCCTTTCGTACCACAAGAGCAGCAAATAGTCAGGTTGGCTTCAAAGCTCGACAACAGCAGCTAGAGGAGGAACGTTCATTCGGCCGGGGGATATTGCCCAAGTTCCCGCGTCAGGATCGTAAACTTCAACAGATTTGAGATTGTCGTAGCGGGAGTTCATGCTGCGACCATAAAAAGCATAGACTTGTTTACAAGTTCGAAATGAAAAAGCCTTACACGCCTGGTTTGAAGTGGTAGCTCAGTGTTTTTTACCGACAAGCTTCACTCAGTCGTTGCGACGTTGTTTGCAAGTTTACACTGGAGATAGCTCGGTCCAAGATTTTTTGAGCCCGGACCGCCCATGGCTCACAAAATCTAATCCATTAACGGGCTCGTGGACCGAGGACATTTTTTCTTTTTCAATCCGGCCCGCTAAACAATTATACGGTTTATTTACAAATTAAAAAAAAACAAAAATTTAACTGTTGAAGAGTTAGTGATTTGGTAGATTTGAAAAACACTATTAATTCTCAAGTAACTAGTCTCCACAAAATCCAGATGGTTTCACACACTGTTCACGTCACTGAGAGGTTCCTCCTAACACGAAAAAATATTGAAAGTATTTTCATGATTAGTGGGCGGTGGCTGCCCGGCCACATCTAACCGCCAATCATATCGTTAGCCGGTCCTCCGCTGCTTCAACCCTAACGACTCTCCAAAAACCAGACCATTAGCGGCCCAAGCCATCTCTGGTCTATATGCTCTTGTGGCGTCACTTTGTTGAGCGAACGCAACGCACATGCTGCGAAGAGCACACCAGGCTCGTCAGTACACACCCCTCATATGGCGAGCCCCGGGGTCACTGCGATTGGTTCTCGCGTATCCGTGATCATGGCTTGGCGGAACAATTGGCTGCTGATGCAGATTCCTGAATGTTATCGACTCAAAAACGCAAACAACGTTTAACCGTAAACAGCTTTTGATATTATCCCACGACTTGCGGCACATCTTTGCTTATCAACCAGAGGTGGCCACGGATCCGTAGTGAAGAAGTCAAATCCGGCAGGATCTGCGTTTTTTCGGGCCCGGATCCGGAGCTGGAGTCAAAAATNTTTGAAAAACGGACCGGATCCGCAATCAATTTTTATTTTCGGCAGTAGCAGGAGTNTGCGTGGTGTTTATAAATGTCATTGCTTCAATACATGGCTGAATTTCGGTTGCATCGGTGATTGCCGGTGTCAAGAGAAATTTCTGACTTCANNNNCGCATGCACGGGATAATATTCTACTTGCGCTGAGAAAACTGATGATTATCAAATGCGCTGAGAAAACTGATGATTAGGGCTCAGGGTTTGGTGTTTAGGTAAGTGTGTCGGGTTAGGATATTGATTAGGGTGAGAAAATGAAAAATAATCAGGATCTAAGACTAAGTCCAATATTTTTCAGTGGTTATAGTTATTCCCGTTCTGTACCTTGCTGTGGGTGTCCGGCACCTTATCAAAAAGTTGTAATTTACACAACACACAACAAAAAAGCAATTGCCAAACTTTATACCTTTGCTTTCAGAAGCAAAATAGCTGAAAAACAATAATAGGTCAGAAATTTCGCAGAGGTCAGAAATTTCGCTTGACACCGGAATTTGAACAGGATTCGGATTCGCAAACAACAAGAGCTGAGTCGGAAAATGCGACTCCAGCCACCTCTGTTATTAAACCGTGACGTTAACATGGAGATACAACTTGCACGATTTATTTTTGATACAAGTCCTGGATAATAATACTTGGGCTTTTTAAATATGTACCGTTAAATATTTTGCGTTTCAGTGATTCTCACAGCGTTTTTTGCTGTTTGCAGAAACGCACATCAGCTTAGTTGCCGCCCACTCCTCACCTCACTACTAATATTTTTTGGCTAAACGTCTGAATTATTTCGTTATCATGTTCCTTTCGCTGGTTTGATATGAAACTAAGTTGATAAGAAACAAATTTGTTCTCTGGATGCTCTGCTGAGAATGCGTATTAGATAAAAAGCTTTGCGTTGAGTAAAATACCTGAGCTTTATACGATAAAAATTGGAAGGAAAAGGTTTAGGCTGAAACTAACAAGCCCATTGATGGCACACTTGTGCAGTGAAAAGAACTTTGCTTTTTCCCCTGTATCAATTTTATGAATTATCTTTTCTCAATATTGGACTTTTATCACTTTATCTGTAGTTGATAAAGAAACTTTATATTACTCTATTAGCCGGCGGTGGTGGGCTGGTGGCATATAATCAATTTGCGGAAACAAAAGTAACGACAAACGCACAAACCCTCCAAAAACGTAGATTTTTCCATCAAGAACGTAAGCTCCGGGTTTCAGTCTCCGATTTTTGAGCTGTTGTATCGGCTTCCATTCGTTCTTTGCCAAGTCGTATCTCTCAGCTGTCGAATTAACGCTGTCGCTCGCCACGTTCTCGTCGTTACCTCCTGCAAAGCATTCATTCGCGTGGAACAAGTCTTAGTTTGGAACTTTTTTTCCAAATTTCGCACAGACCTACATCAAACGTACTTTTTCTTATGAAAATGCACCGTTCGATTTGCATTTTCATCACCGATAATAAAAGTCAAAACTGAATAAACTAGTAACATTCAATAGTGCAGGAAACAAACTAATTTGCTTGAACCTTTCAAAATCCTCTTTTGTCTACTTTCATCACGATATAGTATGTCCCAGGTTAAAGGTGGTACCAGTCAGTGGTGTGTTTAAGGGGAGGCGAGCGAGGCACTTGCCTCGGGCTCCCCCTTTTTGGGGGCCCCCCTTGAGGTGATACGCACGTAAAGTTTCCTGATTTTTTATGAAAAACTTCTTACTCATATAATGTGCTACATGTGCTACAAAGCAGATCATAAGTAAGTACTCTGCTTTCAAAGGGACCCCTACAGAAACTGTGTGCAGGTACTTTGCTTTCAAATGGGCCCCAGCATCAATTGCAATTTGAAGGTAATCTGCTTCCAAAAGGGCCCCCAACAGCAATTATAATGTAAAATTCCATGCTTTCAAAGAGGCCCCCACAGCAATTGTAATGTGTAGGTACCTTGCTTTCAAAGGGGCCTCCAACAACAACTGTAATGTGTAAGTACGTTGCTTTCAAAGGGGCTTCCAACAGTAACTGTATTGTGCAAGTACCATGCTTTCAAAGAGGCCAGTAATTGTAATGTGCAAGTACCTTGCTTTCAAAGGGACCCCCAGCAGCAGCTTTAATGTGTAAGTACCTTGTTTTCAGAGTGGCCATCAACAGCCACTGAAATATGTAAAGTACTCTGCTTGCAAAGGGCCCCCAACTGCAACTGTAGCGTGTAAGCACCTTGCTTCCAAAGGGCCCCAACAGCAATTGTAATGTAAAATTCCATGCTTTCAAAGAGGCCCCAACAGCAACTTTAATGTGCAAGTACCTTGTTTTTAGAGTGGCCACCAACAGCCACTGAAATGTGTAAGTACTCTGCTTGCAAAGGGCCCCCAACAGCAACTGTAATGTGTAAGCACCTTGCTTCCAAAGGGCCCCAACAGCAATTATAATGTAAAATTCCATGCTTTCAAAGAAGCCCCAACAGCAATTGTAATGTGTAGGTACCTTGCTTTCAAATGGGCCTCCAACAACAACTGTAATGTGTAAGTACGTTGCTTTCAAAGGGGCTTCCAACAGTAACTGTAATGTGCACGTACCTTGCTTTCAAAGGGATCCCCAGCAGCAGTTTTTTTAAGGTGTAAGTACCTTGCTTTCAGAGTGACCACCAACAGCAACTGTAACGTGTAAGTAATATGCTTTCAAAGGGGACCCAAACAGCAATTGCAATGTGCACGTACGCTACTATGCTGTCAAAGGGGCCCCCAACAACAATTGTAATGTGTAAGTACCGTCCTTTCCAAGCGACCTCACCACCATCTCCAATGAGCAAATAAAGAAAAGCTTCAAACCAACTTCTATACCTAAAAAATTGTAGAATATCGGTTAAAATTTCTTCCACAAAATTCTGAAAAGACCCTATCAAATAAGAGCAAATACGCCTACTTGTACCAAATGATAACTTTTTATACTTGATGATGATTTTTAGAGATTGATGTATTTGCTATATTGATAATTTTCTGAAAATTTTACCTTAGTGAACATTTCCATCAGAAAGTAAGACAACATGCAATTGTTATAGCAGGGACCACACTACATCTTTTAATTTATAGGACATTTTCTTCAAGTAATTTTGTATTATTGATGTTGCGCTGCAAAGACTGTTAATAAGCAAGGCTACATTCATGCTTCTTATCACGTAGCAGCAATGGCAATTTGAGTATTAAATAGCCTACTAACTTTTTCTGCAGATATTTCAGGTATTTTAGGTGGTTTGATTTAGCCTATGCTTGAAGTCACAGGTTATTTGAAGCTTGACTAGTAAATGTTTGGTTTAAGGTAGACTTGGTAGGTGATATTCACGCTCTTTTGCCAGCTCGTAGCCAATGTAACTTGAAACGTTTTTCTTTAGCACAAATTTATACAACTGTGTAGGCTACTTGCTGCAGTAGAAATGTTTTGGAAAAGGTACATGACGAATTATTTCCTACTTTTGCACATTTTTCAAACAACTAGTGTCAATGCAAGATGAGGGCAGCCTTGACTCATCCAGCCTCAAAGTTTTCCAAAACAAGTCTCTAATTGGATGCTTTTGTATGCTGTGTTCTTACAGTTAAAAGGATGAAATTTAAAACAAATTTAGTGTTTTAAATCTTCTTGGTAGTTGTTTATAGTTTCATGGATTCCCACAAAGACATGAATGTGAACAAATTCAGGAAATCAACTACCAAGCATTTTTTCAAAGGGGAAAGGTGTGAAACTTTCGAAGGGGTAAACTTTGTAGTTTATTGATGGTGAATGCAGAGAAATGGGGCGCGAAACTAAAGTAGTGGCAATGCCAACTTGCTATAGCCTAACTTCTATGTGTTGCCAGCCACGTCTTCCCAATTTTCAGTGTTTTCAAAGTTGTGCATCATGAACACCCTTTCGTATTTTCTCCTTCTGCTATTTCAGTTGTGCCGTAGTCTCAGGAACATGTACTTGGGTGGCCGTATCTTAGGCAAATCAAAAGTGATTATCACGGTTGGATGAGTACGATGACGTCATCAGAGGGCCCCCCTTTTTAGTCTTGCCTCGGGCCCCCAACCCTAAACCCACCACTGATACCAGTATGTTGCTTACAATCGAGGATGTCTTCGGGTGTTTCTAAGGAAGCACGGTACTTTCTATGCTCGTTTTTGTGTAACTTCCATCATTTCCTTATTCATTACCGTCAGGACACGCCTTAGAAAGAAAATCGGAAGTTGCTGAGACCGACTAAATTTCCAAAATCAGATGCCAACACGCAAGTTGCTGACATTATGCAACCCTTAAATTACGCAAGGCACTGCTTATGACTTCTCACAGCTTTCACCTGCGCGTCTCGCAGGAAGTACTAAAATTGTAGTCTTGGTTCGACATGAAGTCAAACCGCGGCCNCAGCAGAATCGAAGCGGAGGCACGAACCACTCGGCNGCGGGCATGGGCGTCGGAAGGGGGACAGGGAGGGGCCTTGGCCCGCCTGGACTTNGAAATTTGACATTGTCCTATTACATTTTTAGCAACAAAAGGCATTTTCTTAGTTTCGAGGGGGTAAATTGAAATTTTGCCACCTTNGACCACCCCCGGAAAAATCTGTTACACTACCACTGGGAAAATCCACTATTCCCCCCCTGAAAAAAATCCTTTGNCGCCCATGGCCGCGGGCCACTTATNTGCCGTGAAAAGCATGCTTCATAGAATTAGTTGATACGTTTTTATCTTACCTAAAGCGTAAATAAAGCCGTTCATAGCTACAGCCGCCATGTTTCGCCGCGGTTCATTGAGCGAAGCTATTTCTGTCCACTGGTCCAGCATCGGATCGAATCTTTCAACCGAATCCAAATTCTCTTCCGCGGCGCCGCCGATGCAGTAAAGAAAACCTGTTAAAATCGATCGTGTAACCAGGGCGCTTATCCTGTTCAGGAAATGTTGTTGCGTTCTGCGTCTTTGCTCCACGGAACATTTTCTACCAACGACATGTCAACAAACCAAGACCGTAACCAGGGGGGGGGTGAAGCCCCCCTAGAAAATTTTTCGCCCCTCCTGGAAAAATGTGTGGGACATATTTGGGCCATCTCAGAAAACTTTTCACCCCCTCCTGGTGTCCCAAGCTGGTTAAGGGCCTCCAACAAACATAATCCAGCTTGCGTGTTACCACAATGGCAGGTATTTGGTATTTTTCTTAGCCTTATTGAGACGACGTTTTACGAAAACATGCAAAACAGACAAAAAAACGTAAAATGCGAGAGAAATAGCGATCTTATTAAGCGAACAATGATATGCACGTTTTTATATCTACGCTACCAACGGCAAAAACCGTTCACTGGGAACATTAAACAACGCATAATGCTTAGCTTATACAACAAGCAAAAATGTGATTTCATTAACACTAAAAAAGCCTTCAAAAAACTATACATTTTTATTCTGAGACGTTTCGGATTAATCTTAATCCATCTTCAGTCA
>JGI24158J21664_10007434_pt1 | contig 14555 bp, 10 predicted proteins | sample Ectturendosymbi3_FD_21664 | JGI IMG/M metagenome (IMG submission 21664) | reverse complement strand
TGTTATCGAAACGTTTGCAAGATGTCAGTTGTATCGTTTGCTTTGGCCGTAGTATTTATTATAAGGCTATTTAGCACTTCCGCTTTTCGTGTACCTTGTTGCATGATTTCTAAATATATGGAAAACGCACCACATTCACAAGAGATATTTGTATCAGGTTAGGCTTTTGTTATCGACAAGAATCAGACACTCAGCAAAATTTTAAAGATGATGTACTTTATAACGAAAAAGTAAAAATGCACAAAAATATGTAGTAAAGCAGTGGGGTTTTTGTGTCTCAGACACCCTCAAAAGCAGTGGATTTGCGCGGGTTCCAAGCCCCATAGCCCGTTTTGTCCGCCGCCCATATCCACAACCATAAAAAAGTTGAGACCCACTATCCTACAAAACAACAACATAGTAATGTCAGCTGTCTTGCATCTGTTTCGGTAAATTTCTGGGTCGTGTTTGACCTTCACTATTGTCTTCAAATCTACTAAATAGTCCTCGTCCCGTTTGGGGACTGTCCCCATAAATGCTTCGGTTACGTTACGGTACAATGCTACTGCGAGCAAATAAAGTGATTGCTAGGGCCATTTTTATGACCGAAAAAATTTGATAATATAACTTTATTTTTCAGAAAATATGACGTTATATGACCAAACAAGATGACTGAGCTAGAACATACGACTACTGTACAAAGAAGCGTTACCAGCGAAAATAGCCATAAGAGATGGCAGCCCATGCCATGGTTTGGAAGCCCACTAAAATAAACAGCTCAAAACATATAGCTGGGTTTGAAACAAAATGAAAACATGCATGGACATTGGTTTATTTCTTTGAGGCAGCACGAACAATCATTTTTAGGCAGTGCATTACATTTCATCCAAATAACTTGGTGCAGCTACGTCTTTGCCAACATTGGCAGGACGCCCAAGTGGGTTCAGTTTGTAGGATGCAGCTTAGACCTAGTGATATAGCAGTTTCACCTGATATTTTGAGATTGTTCTAAATGGTTTCCTTATTGAATTAGCTTGGATATGTGCAAAATATGACTTTATGACCTAACATGGAAAATATGACATGTTATGACTTTATGACTTTTGTGATAAACCTCGGAGGGGTGCAATGTTTGTTTTAAAGTTCGTTTCATAGCTTCCTGAAGCACAGAAAAAAATATGACTTTTATTACTTTAAATGGCCCAAGTGATTACTAAATGACAGCTTCCTTCCACTTCTGACGCTCAATCGAAGAATCGGCAGTGATCGAGTCACCCCACAAACACAGTAGGTGTTGAGGTTCGCTTAAAAATTGCGTAAGTAACAGGGGCGTTCGCACAATATATGAAAATTGATTTCGCGGCAAACCTATGAAGTTTGTCACGTTCCTAGATCATCAAAACGGCCGGAGGCTTTCAGTGCTACATACTTGTGGCTTGAGTTGTGAAAAGTAAACTGAGACCCACACATGAAGTTAATTCCGGCGAACGTTTTAGATCTCGTTGCAAAATCAAGAAAATGCGAGCGCTGATATTTATACATGAAATACATCAACGTCGAAGAGCTAAGTACTTTGCAGGCAAACGAGCATCACGTTTTCTGACGAACTGAGAGCAATACCTTCACAACAATCTTTTCCAAAAACCAGCCCGCTCCTGGTTCTATTCCATCATGTCCAATCACAACACGATAAAGCGATCCCAAACTTACAGCGTTGATGCGATAGACGTCGGTCTGAAAAACAAAAAAAGTTACAAATCATCGTATGTAGATCACGAAAATAAATATCTTTTGCAATGTTTTTTTGAAAAGTTGCATATTATGTGGAAAGACAATTCTGTTAAAATAGGAGTTCTGCCCTATGAAAGTTCTCAAATAAATGTGCGGGCTGGTGCAATGGTTTAGTAATCTAACCCGCGGTTCATAATCATTTTTTGCCCAATAGCCCTGCAGGAATCGACTTTGAAATAACACGGACTTCGTTGCAACACAGACAGAGCTAAATACGGTATGTCAGATCTTTGAAAAAGGCTATTTTATGATTTGTACATTACTACATAAGCCAGGCCTGCACAACATACGGCCCGCGAAAGCTTCTCATGCGGCCCGCGAGAGCTTTATTTTTTCTAGAAAATGTTGCAAAAACTCGACCTCGAATAAGCAATTGTCGTTCCAGGAATTCTTCCATTCTACAACTGAATCTCCACATCAAAATGAAATAGACTTTTGCGGCACGCGGCAAATTTATGTTGATAATTTGGCCCTTCGAGCTTTCTGAGTTGTGCAGTCCTGACATAAGCCGACTCATCGGTACGCACACCGATATTATAGACCTCAAAACGCGCAATCTTGAACTCTTGGGGGTCCACCTCCCTCAGTTTGAGAACTGCAACAACGGTTGTGATTTTTCGTTTCTTTACGCTAACACTATGAAGAAAAACAGTCAAGGTATACGAGTGTAAATTTTTGTTGCCCAAAGTTAGATCACAGGCTCCTGGAGCTTCCAGTTAATCATAAGGTGAAAGTACTTACGCTTCCTTTGACTTGTGGCTGAGGCTTGCCGCCGCGCTGCAACAATCTTGGTCCACAGTCACCAAGTTCACCGAAAAGAGTGACATGAACTTGTGCGTCCGTTCCAGCGTTCCACAAGTTGCCAGTGCTCACGCTCACCACGTACGTGATCTCTGAAAGGCATCGGAAAGAAATGCTGAAATCGTATTCCTGGCACCGGTAAAAACTACGCGAGATGTGTTCGTGCGACGCATGGAAAATCGTGTTGATAGCTGTTTTTCGAAAAATTTAATCTCTGAAAAAGCGGTGTTTAACGCTTTCTGTGCATCACCGACGCTAAATAAGCATCTTGCAGGTTAGTTTTCCATATTAGAACTAATATCGCATGTGTTTTCTGGCGTTAAAATGATCAAATATTTTAAGCATAATGCATATCTAGTTGTGCTCTTGAGTCTTGACCAGTGGTTCTGCAATCCTATCAAAATTCATTGTTGCCACACTGGAAGAAATGCGTGCAACGAAGCTAGTGTTATTAAGGCATCTTGGTCATATTCACACCACCAACCTGGTAATGCAAGTTTGTCGGGTAAATGTGCAGCCATTTCACGGCAGATTTCCCCATCATCTTCGTCTCGTGACAACCACCTGTTGTCAAACATAGAATGAAGACTTCTAGAACACTATTATCAAGACTTCTAAATATACTATTAATTTTGCAGTCCACGTGAACACCGACTACTTTGAGCAAAACTTTTAGTGCTTAAATTTGAAACAGCGCGTGAAAGACGATTACAACACAGTGATACCTGGTTGAACAAACATTGTTCAGGTATTTATAAATTACTTTTTAAATTCTTTCTTGACTAAAACAGAAAAATTTTTTGTACCAAATTGCCAACTTCATTTGGTATGTATGGGGAAACAGCACAAAGATGAGACCTCCACGCTACTTTTCTACTGTCGACTGAACAAGTAAAATGATGAATGGTACACTGCGAAACAACATGTGTACATTTTCAATGCATAAATTGGCACGAATTGTAGTGACAAAAACAAATATGCACGGCTTCTTTGTGTGCTATGGCGCAATTTATTACTCATTAAAACTGTCGAAACGCCCAAGGCCCAGGCTTCCTTGATTAGCCACAGTAATGCAAAACCCTATTTGTCTAAATTGATGTTGATAGCTTGCAAAGCGGCATCTAATTCAAACTTAGGATTAGGTTTTTCGATAACCTGCCGCAAAACAACTTTTGTTTATACATTTTGCATTAGCTTACGCAAAGATCAGAGCTTCAGTTTTTCGGAAGTTGATCCACTGAAAAAAGTAAGTTCTTTTGATTCTCACATGCTTCGTCAAGAAGGATAAGCAAGCCATCAAAAGCAAGCATAAACACGATGCAAAATATATCAAGATTTGGCAAAGTTTTGATAATACTGTGACATGGAACGCTGACACTCGGCGCTGTACAAGAAGGCCCAAACCCCCGACAGCGGGTGATTTGGTAATGGTTCCCATGAACATGGCATTTAATTTGATTATTTTGAGATGCAGACAATGCGCCATGCAGTTGGCAACCTTTGTATAGTATTTTCCGATTATACATTTGACTAATTCTTGTTTACTCTCCTAAACATTTTGCTTTTCCTACGCCATACGCCCATGTAAACGAAGGCCTATTTGTCATGTTGTGGTTGTAGTCATCGTGTCGAAACGGTCCTGTGGTAACAGCTACTGTTATAGAGCAATCGCTGATGCACTACAACTACCGTAGCTAATGCCTCGGTTGTTCTTTATACCACATGCAGCACTGACGGCCATTACGTAATAAAATTATTCGTTTTGATCTTTTTCGGTGGCAGAGGTCCTATGCCGACTTCTGATGTAACATTTTCGTTAAATGCATTTGCAATACATTCTCACTTCAGCAATATTTTCGGGACGTCAAACCGTTTCATGCATTCTTGCAAGTGACCCATTAAACTCAGTCTTAGCGAATCGCGAGGACAAGCGCTTTCCCGCAACTCCAATATTAAATAGTGACAGAGTTTTACAAGTACAGTACCTGGTAGAATCAGGTTTTAAATTGCAAGTGCAACCAAGGTTACGCGAACTAACACGCTGTTCATCAAGCACCAATGTTGTAACCAGATCCGAAGCAAGGGACCCCGTAGCCCGGCCGGGGAGCCCCTGGTAAAATGGGGCCCCCAAATCTGACTGAGGACCTTTGTTACGGCATATAGACAGACCCGAACTGAACTCACCAAGAACTGATTTCACACATTTCTCTTTTCATTATTCATATTTATCTGATACACCAATAAAATCATCTTCCCACGAACCATAGGTTGCTGTTATGTATGTCAACCATTGTGAAATGAATTGTGGTTAGCTTCGTTGTCAGCATTTGCCTTGGTAACCTGGCAGTGGCGTAGGTAACGTTGCTGAATCCACGCTGATTGAAAGCAATTTTAGTATAGTCTAGAAAGAAATTATTCAGGAAAATTAAGTTGTAGACCAGTGGCGTAACAAGAGGTTTCCACCAGGGTAAGAAACGTAGCTGAAGGGGGGTCCACTGTTCACCGCAGAAGGCCCACTTGCCAACACTCAGAAAAAAATGAGAAATGAAAGTGTATCCGGATGTGGATTTCCATGATAAAACCTGATAGTACCGGAAAAAAATCCAAAGGACTTCAGAAAAAAAAACAACAATAATCTACTGAAAACCAAAAGAATACTAAATACTGAAATATAAGCTAAATGGGGGCTCGGTTTTACATTTAGCTTGGCAAGGGGGGAGGTTCACACCCTTGCCCCGCCGTCAGTTAAGTCACTGTTGTAGACCTCTGTGTTGTATATTCTCTCACTGTACAAGAATAGAACAGCCGATTTCAAAGGTATACAATCATGTAAAATTGTATTCGTAGCCCGCACCTGTAATATCCGGTTTGTCTTGCGTCAGTTTTGTCCAATAAAATCTCAACACATTACACCAATGATAAAGTAAGTTATTTAACCAATAACACTGTACGCCAGTGGTCGGTCGGCAAACTGTGGGCCTCGGTCCAATTGTGGGCCGCGCAACACTTTCTGTTGTGGGCCGCGTGGTATGCAAGAGCTAAAGTGCTTCGCCGGTTGCGTGGGATAAACCATAGGTTACTGCAACAACTATAGAACATTGGTTGTTTGACATTAACAAGGCATTGTTGTTGTCATTATAGGGTTTATGACATTAACGTTGTTATGGTACAGATAACTGAATACAACATAAGTTTGAAATCAGGCCTTCAAAAATAAGCACGGGCCTTTACTTACGACTGACAGGTTGCTTTGGGCCATCATAACGAAAGTTTGGCGATCACTGCTGTGCGCAATAGGCCTACCGCTGCACGGAGCTTCAGAAAGTTGAAGTTAATAAAAATGTTTCACAGATCACCTATGACTAATGAAAGACTAACAAATGTGGCAAAGATATCTGTTGAAAGTGAAACTGCAAAAACATTAGATATGGCTCAGTTGACAAAACATTTGCATCTTTGAAAAATTGGAAAAAGTCGTTTTCCTAGCTTGAAATATAGCAAATACTAAAGTCTGCTTTATATGTTGTGTTGATGCTGTAGAAACATGCTTTTATCAACATTTGTTAAAATAAATCGATGTTTTTGTTCATGCAAATATTATATGTTAAATGCAATATATTGCATATTGGGGACCCCAACGTCCAGGCTCGGGAGGTCCGCAACCACCTAGCGCCGGCCCTGGTTGTAATGCACCGAACATAAAACTACAGGTTATCATAACAGAAAAGGTTGAAACGTATCAACCCGCAGAAAAAGTTGGCATTCCGTTCTGCTGCTCACTTCCCAACGACACAGTCTTATCAAAGTCCTAGGATATAGTTCATCTTAGCTACGTTGCTGTTTGAATTATGTGTGCGTGTGGATATTATTCCGCTGTTACTACTTGTGCATGGGTCGGAGAGCACAACACCTCTTTTTTTCGTTAACCACAGTTGTAAGCTTATAGTAGATGCTATTTTCTTCGTCAGCTCTCAAGTCAGCTCTGAACGTTTAGTTCAGCCGTTGTAATTCTTGTTTTTGAAGGTATGCATGTGTTTGTTTGATGTATTAACATTTGAAGGTTCGCACGAAAACCTTCCAAACTGATTTGGGAAACTACTGAATTACGGAACCAAGGTGGTACTTGCAGTTTAAAAATCTGCATGTTTCTACCAGATACCGTACGTGTATGAAGCTCTGGTGATGAGCGTCAAACACTCTAATGCAACAGTTTTCTACAAACCAGCCAGGAATCAAAGATTTTCCATCCTTAACCACTGTTGTCAAAACGAAAATAAGTTTATTGAGTACAGGAAAGCCGCAGAGGCTCGGTGATAAAAAGTCAGGGACATAAAAGACGGACTGAAAACTCGTTTGTTTTCGGTTGCCTTCTGAAGCTAAGTCTGAAAGTACACAAAACACTTCACAACAACTTAACTGTACCTGATTTATGAAAACAAGGCTGACCTTCTTCTTAATATTATCACTACACACCAAATCCTTGGCAACAAGGGAGACATTCCGGCAAACTTTGGCGGAGAAAACTAGTGTTAACTGAACAATGAGTGCCACTACAACTAACACTTGAGAACGAATGCCAACTCGTTGTTTCATTGAGGAGACGCTGCTTTTGACATCAATAGCTTTACCGGGGCTGGTTGTGAAAGTATTTTTTATAAAGCGCATCTTCAAATGTGTTCATCAGCAAGATTTAAGAGTACTTTCATACACTGCGTTTTAAGCAAGCTACGAGAAGCTGAGATTGATATTCGCAATACTGCAAGTTGCTTTGCTCAGTCAAAAACACCGCGGAAGGCATTACTAATACTTTGACGGCACGTACAGCGAAACAATTGTGACATACCTGTTGCAAAGAAATTCAAGAACTTCTTCCGTTGTAACGTCAGTGAGCGTTACCGACTCGCACAACCATCCTGGAGATGTTCCCGAGTTGTCATGCGCTATGCGTATTTTACGAATTTCACCAATCGCGCCTACGTTTATCTGAAAAAACAAGCAGATGGTAACTCCAAATAAACATTTTGTACAAAGATTGAAATGATCGACATTGGCAAAACAATAGGTGCTTTTTAAGTCAAAGAACTAGAGGTGGTTTTCCGTTGGCAAAAAGTGCTTTCATTCAAGGACAGTGCTTTGTTATGATAAGAGCCATACGTACTTTCTCCACACAAACTAAACAAAAACTCATCGCGAAGGATTTAAATCGGTCACTTGGAAACAGAGCAATGCGCAGCTGTGGTAAATACTATCGCACTGCGCTTCAGCACATACTACGGAGTCTAGCAACCCTTTCCATAATCAGAAAAGTGGTTTGTTGACCCAAAACGACTCAATTTAGGTGTGGCACCGCAAATCACATTGTCCCCTCTTTGTTTGTACGTCGAAGAATGCTTCAAACACCGCCCGTCGAGAAACGTTCGCGCTACTGGCTTTGTCCGGTTGATACAAAACTTTCACGACAACGCAGCGCGCTCTCCCGGAGACGGCACTATCAAGCAAAGCACTGATTTTTTCTTGTGTTTCCTTGTACATCGTTTGAAGTGACAAAACGAAACTGCACGTCGCTTTAGCTAAATGCAGGAACTTGCCATGAAATCATCTTCGTTTCCACTGCGAAACGTCGCTTTGTTATCTTCGCTGAGAAGAATCGGGCCTGAGGTGCCCTTCGTCCCGTATACCGTGATCATGACTCGAGAATCCGTACCCGCGGCTGGCAACTCGCTCGTGACGACACGCACTCGCCATTTTCCTTCTATACAAACAATTAATTGCACATGACCTGAAGCGTATATATCATCGTGGGTTGTGTGACGTCATCGGTGATCGTTCAACCTTGGAAAGACCTTCCTTTTTGCATAATTTCTGATAGGCTGGTAATGCGAAAACGCGCCAACACTCGCTGTGCTTTCATTGCGGAACTTTCGTATTTCTGTCATCCCCGCTATCTCCAAAACATACATGTTCCTCTTCGAAGCACAGCACGTGCGGTGGAAAATCTCAGATTGCTACCAATTTAAGGGGTGCCGATTTCAAAAATCAAAAATGCAGTAAAATAGTGGGGTCCCTTATATCTCGGCCCTCTTTTGTATAGTAGTGGGGGGCGAGCCCCCGCGAAGCCTTTGTTCCGTCGCCCATATTCTTAAGCTGAATATGAGAAAATGCATTCGGAAATCTCTCGACCTAACAATCCGTTCCAGCCGTCACATATCTCGAGCAAAGCATTAAGTTTCTATCGTTTGGGGTATTATAAACATAAGCCGATAAAAGTGTCTGTGTTAGGTTTAACCGCGAATGTAGGATGATTTACACAATTTTCTAAATTGTATTTTGGCAAACTGGAACCACGTGCAAACATGTCGTGCTAAACGGTTCAGAAGGAGCAAAACAAATTCAATAATTTTCAAAGAAAAATAAAAGCCAGTACGCTGCAGCAAACATGCATGACACAGTATCAGCCATTACTTGTTTTCTTCAATTCTTTGGGTGTCCTTTCTTTCAGTTCGTTTTCACTGAGTTGGTCTGCAGCAAAACAACAAACGCGCATTTTGGCATTGTTCGCACACCAACAAAGTCTTTCGCTCGTCATCTATTTAACACGAAAGAATACTCAAAACTGCTGAAAAACTCTCCGCATGACTGCTCGGGATTGATGGAGAAGAAGAGAAAGCAAAGAACTTAGACACTGTTGTCAGCGCGACATGAAATTACTCCAAATTTTGTATTTATCAGTTTAACTTGTTTCTTCAAGCATTTAGCGTTGTACAACGTATACAGCACAAATAAAGCACCTTGAGGAAAAAATTAAGATCGTTATACTATTTTACAGCAATTCAGCGACGGCAGAGCCTGTGAATTAGAGTCAGAGTAAATCGAGAGAAGTATCCATAACGTGTTTTGTGCTTCGGTTTGAGTAGTCTAAACTTCAATGACGCATCAACAACGTGATGTCAACAGGTCTATTTGCTATATGGACATGTTCTGCACCTCTGCTGGAAGATTTCTCGCGCTTCTTTGATTCGTTGTCCAGGAAAATTTGATCACAGGCCACTTTCAAATAATAAAAAGGATGACAAGTACAAGAAGTACACGGTCCAGTACAAGCGATGTTTTCTTCTGGTATCGTTTGCAAACTATGCATTAAATGAAGGAACGACAGTCAGTGAAATTCTGTGATTTTCTGCGTTAGGTTCATGATTACCTACTTGCTTAGGTGAAGTCAAAAAATACCAACTATCCTGATTTCTTAAGTGTTTTGCAATCAACCTCATCCGAATCTGTGGGGTTGACTAAAGGTAAGTTTCAGGCAACCTGTGCGCATCCCAAGGTTCTCCCAACAATAGCTTTTCTCGTGAAAGCAGTAAGATTTCAAAAAAATAAAACCGTGGATTTACGCACAACTGCATATCAGTAGGCACTTATCGTTTTCCAGTAAATGAACCAATTTTTCACAAATGGTAAACTTGCAAATCGAAATAGAAAATTTACCATTTCCACAACAAACTGAAAGCACAAGTGCTTGTATAAAGGCAGACAGTTGGTAATAAAAGTGCGTGACTAGAGTAAAATTCGCAGAAGATTTTTATGGTCAATCTCGTTACCTTTCTTATTAGGATTCAGCGCTCCTCGTTTTATTCGGTATTCCATCGATTGAAAAGGCTCCCTTCCCGCCGCAACGTAAACATTTGGACCTAAGAAGAGTGCTTGCAAACTTTCCACCTGAAAAAACTCAGGTTTTTATTTTCCCAGTCCGAAAGTAATACATTCCAAGATTTAAAACATCCAACGATGAGCCACCAGCTTGCAAACGTTTTTCAAGTGTTTTGGACCAATCGTATCGCTTACTTGGCGCTAATATCTTTTGGCAGAATAGCGACAAACGCCAAAGAAATGCAACTTCACTTCAGTAATTCATTTAACAAGTTGAAAGCATTTGGAGTAAGAGCAATATTCAACCCATTGAGGTCAGTCTGAATGCCGGCAAGTACAATAAAACCACGCTGTGAAAAACGTGATTAAACGAGGTAGCGGCAAGCGAAGCAAACATCAAATAGTGATGGTTGCTTGAAGTCTATTGTGTAAAAATTTCAACAATCGACGGAGAACATACGTAGGGGAAGAAAAACAGTCGATGCCGCAAAACCTTGCAATAAATACAGCTATTGAGTAAAAGCGAGTATTTCCACGACATTAAATCCCTCGCACAATAAACAACCATTTGATACCACACATTTATTAAACTTTTGAATGATTGATTTTATTATCCGTGCAAAAGACCCCAAGCACGTTTTTTGTTGTAAATCATTGTGAAAACCTGAAACAAGCTGTATGGGTTCGGCTCTGCAATGTGTGCTAGATGAGCGAATCAGAGAAAAGAGATTTATTCGATCAAGGGTCGCCGCAGTTTACAAAACGTCAATGTAGGATCAGTCATTTTGCTTGCAAATAAAGAAAAACAACGTTAGTCCCAACAGCTCATACGACTTAACCATATCAGAGTTAGTCGCACCGCACCTTCCTCCCATCAGACGTGAACATTTTGTTAACTCGCATGCGGAAAATCTCTCCAATGTCTTCCATAATGCTTTCAAAGCTCTGGGGAGTTCGTCTGCTCAGCAGGATAGTGTGTCTGACAAAACAGCGCAGCATCAGTTGTTAGTTTTTGCAAACTTTCACGTTTAAATCGATAAACGTTTATGATCTGATGACCACGTTACTTGCAATAAAAGTCTCAGCAGTAACAAGCTGCCACTCTGTCCGATGCAACCGCTCAGCTATAAACACGACTGTCGCAGGCAATAAGACAACTTGCCGAAAATTCCGTACGTACCAAGGATTGTTTGGTAAACAAAAACTACCAATTTAAGAAAATTCAGCAAAATGTCGAGATTTGACCAGTGTCTTTCGCTGTTGGTGCAATGACCTTTTCCGAAAGTAACATACAACGCTTAAAAGTCTTGTTTGCCCTCAAATCGGGCCGAACGGGGAACTTAGCACGCGGAAACGTTTATTCTTAAACTTAAAACTTCAGCGGAAACCGTACCGTTCTTGTCTAAGCTGACTTCCTGCAATTAAAATCATCAAGACTCGCACAAAGTTAATTACGCAACTCAGTTATTACCTGAAAGTTGGGTCTCCATTACGCACAATGACAACCTTCTTCGGAGTTTTCACTTGTGTTAGCCGTGCAGGAACGCGAAATGTTTCGAGCTCGGGCTTTCGAACGAGTTGAGCCACTGCTTTGTTACGAGTTCGGGGCTTACTGCACAAATATGATATGTACATTATAAAGTGCTCTGGCCGTTACGAATATTTTGAAACATATGAATATTTAAAGGATTGTTGTTGAACTGGTACACCAATGGTTTTTTTTCGTATTTCAACTGTAGATCAAACTTTGCGTGAATTTTTAGGACTTAGCTAGAATCAAAGCTTTCTAATATCATCAACGTGTAACAATTTGTCGGAAAAACACATCCTAAGAACAAGTAATGAGCCTATCAGACCAAAGTTTAACGTTCTTTTTCATACGTGTACTTGTAAATGATAGGCTTAAAACAAACATTCAACACCACTGACATGTACACACAAAGGAGCCAAACGCGTTTACAAGTTGCTAAGGAGGAGTTTTCTAGTTGCATACATACACATGACACTGAATTCAAGGGTTTTGAGTTCAATTTCACAAGAACGTGTCTAACCAGTTCCGCATGCAACAATGTGTGGAAGGGGTTATGACACATCTTTGAAGCAGGCCACGGGGTTGCGCTAATGAGATTCAGTAATAGGTCAATTTTATCTTAAGGCTACATGGGTCACGTAAAAATAAAGTTTAGGATAGAGAAATGTTTGACAGGCGGCCTGTTACAAGCCAGATGTAAATAAAAGAGATCACGAAATCGAAATAAGATAAGAAAACCCATGTGAGTGCTTTTAAAAATGATTCCAATCGTTACTAGTCATTAGATGGCAAGGTCACTTCACTCTTCAACTGAAATTTTGACAAACAAACTGCAAGTAACTTTACAGCAACCTGTACAGGATTTTGCATGTATCGGAACGCTTCTGTATACGTCATCACATACCTTATAAACCACGGTGGACGGACGTTACGAGCAGCATTTAAGTTGAGCGGCTTGACAGTTTTCTTATCCGAACAGACGTACGCCTTTCCGTCTTCAAACTCTTCCAAACGACTAATGCCATGAGTACCGCTCGGAGTACTAACGGTCCGAACGCCGAATGGCAATGGTATCTGAAAAAGAGGACAATGTGTTTTAACTAATGAGTCAATAACTGACAATGTTCGTTTAGAAGCAGCGCATAACAGAACAAATGAATATTCAAGGCAAAGTACTGATGGACTGCATTACGCTGCTTCAGTCACGAGACGAGTAAAAGATGTGCGGTCTGAATCCTCTGGTAAGCAATAGCACAAAACTCTGCTACATATGTCTTTTTGGTGACTGGAAGAAAATGGGTTTATCTGAGATTGAAGTAGGATGGCGCTCGTAATAAAATGATATACTAAACAAAATGTTTCTCATGGCGCTTAGACACTAATCACCACCAGATTGTCATTTCTACATGTGTCACCGTGAAATAGATATACAGTACTACAGTCACATGTGTTGCACGAACACACCAGAACTTAAACCTTTTGTCATCATAAGCTGACTTCCAGCAACATCACAATTCTTTTGTTCGTAACAAACTAAGTTAAACACCAAACATCCAGATAATAAGGCAATCCGTCACCACAACCACATGTAGAACACAAGTTGGTCACTAGTCACAACAACCCCGACTATGGTTACCAGTGACGTAACTGAAGGGGGGACAGAGGGGCGAATCGCTCCCCCTGGCAAGCTGAATGTTAAATCGGGCCCACACGTAGCTTACACTTCGGTTTCAGTACTCTTTTCGTTTGCAGTACGTTGTTGTTTTTCGCGTTTTTCGCAGTATTTTCCGGTGATTTAGGGTTTTAATATAGCCATCTACATCCGGATTCACCATCATTTCTCAATTTTTCTGAGTGTTGGCTAGTGGGTCCAATGCAGTGGCCAGTGCACCCCGTTGAGCTAAGCTTCACTCTGGCTCAAACCTCTAGTTACGCCACTGACGGTTACCACAAATGCTTTACACCTGCGCGGTGACGAATCCTGGCAGTCCGGAAACAACCATAGCGCTGACACTTGGCGCTGCAAAAAGTCGTAGTCTGCTTATGGCAAATTAGTCATGCTGACAGTTCAGTCGACAACGCTGTTTTGACATACTGTTTGTGATGAAATGTATCTCAGCCACAGCTGTCATAAATTTACTACCGTGTTTGTCATTCACGATGCAATATTTTGACTATTATATCGCAGCACATGCAGTTTCAAAACTTCTTGATTTTACTTGGAACTCTGACAGAGGCGTTGTTATTCCAACAACGTTTTGCAAACCAATGTGCAAAATCATTTACTGTAACATTTCGACCAAAGACGTTTCACTGATTGAGTTTGCATTAAATACGTTGGCAACTACCGGTACTTCTGAATTACACCTTTTTTCGTGCGGCGCGTGAAACGCATGGCTTTCATTCTGTTTGTCATAGAAGGGTAATACCAAACCTATCAATAGAAAAAGCGCCCGAAGGCTAGATCGGAAGTAACTTCTTCCCCCAACCAGTGGCGTAACTAGAGATTTAAGCCAGGAGGGGCAAACTTTGCTGAAGGGGGCCCATTGGCCACCGTTTGGGAATGCAATAATTATTTCCCAAAAATTCATATATATTACATATATATGGGCTTTAGCCTTCAGATGTCCGCGCCGCACATATGTGGGTGTAAATCTTCATGCACGCCCGGTTTCTGGTGAATCGCACAATCAACGACATGTTAACCGAGAGGTTGCAACAAAGGATACTCGAATAACACAAAAATGGTTATTTATAGCACAGTACAAAGCAGATGTTACATTATAAACATAAACAACACAGGCAT
>JGI24158J21664_10007433_pt1 | contig 14556 bp, 6 predicted proteins | sample Ectturendosymbi3_FD_21664 | JGI IMG/M metagenome (IMG submission 21664) | reverse complement strand
TGCGGCCGACGCCCCTCGCTGGATCCAATAACCTAGCTCAGAGTACCCGTCCACGAGAGACTCGGTGCAAAACAAGTTATGCTAAACGCTTTATGAATTTTGACGTTTATCTTTGCTTTACTAGACAGGGTCCTCGAGGCTGGTCCCATAAGAGACTACTACGCTAAGGCAAATAGTCAATGTCACCAACCTTAGCTGCTGATGACAGGACCGTTATACCCATTTATGCGGGGATACAGGTTTATTACACATCAAAGTGCGAACACACGACCAAAAATTATATGAAGATGAACGCATGAACATGATCCTAGCATAATGACCCCCCATTGTCCGGGATTTTTCTAAGTACAAAATCACAAAAAATTTGGCCAGGACTTCGTTTCCTTTTTGACTTTAAAATTCCCTAAATTTTGTTAAAGTCCGAAGTCACAGAAAATTTTGACAGGACTCTATTCCCTAATTAAATCTGACATGTCAGAATATTTTCAAAGTCCAAAGTTAAGTAAAATTTTGACAGAACTTCATTACTTCACAACGTTACGGAGCTTTCTGACAGAATCTAGTTATAATATCAGCATACATCCCTAACTAAACTCAGACTTGATCAAATGTTACCGAAACCTTCGTGCCTGGAAGGCCGGCAAAATTTCAGACTAAAGCTCCCTTGAGCGTTGGCTACAAGGCGGTCCTGGTTCACGAATTTGCCAGGCCCCCCAAGTTCGCCCTTCGGTTGAAACTAGTCAACTGAATTTTCGGAAAATCTGCTCGGGGGTAAGCAAATATTCCGAACCTAGTCGAAACGTTCATTTCTTGGTTTGTTTTATTATGACGCCTTTATGGTGAGGTCTTGTGACCCTTCTTTCTCACCTAAGTTTACTTTATCTTTGATTGGCCAAATGACATGAACTCGACAATAATCATGTGACTTTGTTTCTTTATGGTTGGCCTTTTGTCCTGAAATTCTCACTCTGCTCTCTCAGGGAGAGCTTTACTTTTTCCTTTTGAATGGCCTTGTGACCTGAAAATCTCACTCGACTCCTTTCGGAGAGAGTATTCTTTTCTTTTTGAGTAGACATATGACTCTAGGACATCATGCAATTCTTGCGCAATATGCTCAAGGTATGGCGCAATAACTCCAGACATGACTATTGAGCAATATTCCAGTACGGCACACAACAGCTGATACTGCAATTATCTGGAAAACCGGTGCACAGTTTCCTTGTATGTCATGGGAACAACATTGGATAAGTTTCCCACTCTTTTCTGATAACTTGTCAATCAGTCATTTCTTTGTTACGCCTTCCTTTTCATTTGTTGCCCCAAGGCCTCGATATTTGTTGAGTTACTTTGGCCTTGTTTTCGTTCTAGTATTAGCGTACAGGTGTCATAGTTTTTCTCCCCTTACTTCAGGATAAATCTTTTTAATCCCTAGCTATGGTTCCTAATTTATTGTGGCTTCTACCCCATATCACACAACAATAACAGTTAGTAATGGAAAATGTTAGTAAGCTTGTTCATGCATAAAGTTTTCTGCAACATTCATTGTTGTTTGGCAAACAATCCAAACAGTTATTTTCTTCAGTCCTTTCCGAAGTGTCGGAGGAGTACTTTTTTTCTCCATACATTATTGTCTTTCTTTTCAAAGTATGTTGGGGTTAATTTTAACCACAACAGTGGATAGCCTAATTCAAGCCGCAACCTCTTCATTTTACAGTTACCGGAATACACTGAAACAGTAAAAACAGACAAGCAGGTGAATCTAGAATGGGTGCTGCAAAACGCCTAAGAAAAGCAACTCAAAAAAACTTACGAAAAACATTTTGCTGCCCCTGGAAACTCTGCCGCCCTAGGCTATAGCCCTTGAAAGCCTATATGGGAAATCCAGGCCTGTCAGGCATGCAAAAAAATGGGCAAGCCAACTGTTTAACATACGCTCTTTTTGCAGTTTCAGCTAAGAATTTGTGCACGCTTGTTCGTTGCAGCGTAGCATAAAATTTCATGTTACCGCAGGTAGGACTACACAGCCATCAACGACTGCAGCCGGACGGTAAAATTGCTTGTGACATTTTTATGTGTTGATACTTTCCGACGGGAATTGTACATGTTTGCTTGTGTGTTTTTATGTAATGTTGTTTGGTCGAATTCTGTAAAGGTAAAACGAGTTTATACGCAGACAGGGAAAATCGAATTACACACAGATTGAAATGCTTTGTTTGTTTAACCTTTACACCGTACTGTAGTTATCTCGCCCACGTAGTTTGATTGATTTTGAAAACTGTTCATCATGTGCAGCAAAGCGCAGTAAAGCGCATTAATACAAGAAGGATTGCAAAGTCCGAATGCAAAGTAATAATCGTGCATTTACCTTAAACACACACGCACCAGAAAGCAACGTTCACGATAGAAAAAATGGGTCGGGCGTTTGCTCAAAATTGAGACTTGCAACAATGCCATTCCGGACCTTCAATCTACAGAAACACAAGTGGAAAAAGTGTTAAAGGAGCGATTGTGCTGTGATTGTGATGGTGTTTTGACTTGTGAACTTGTGATTTTTGTATTGTTGCTCAAACGCGTAGTACTATTGCAGCTTGCGCATTAAATTGTGTTTTTGTCGTTTTTTTTTTTCAAGCAGAAGCGTCACAGTAACGATTATTGAAGAGTTCGCCAGATCATCGCAAATATCAAGTAATAAGAGACGTAATATTCAGAAGTAAAAGTTAGTGAAAAGAAACACTCACTTAAAGTGCGGTTTCATATTTTTCCTAATCCTGTCAGTTAAAAGTCATAAACGTGGAAGAGGTAAAGCAGTTAAGTCCAGGGCCGGATTTAGAGGAGGGCAAAGTGAAGCCTCTACAAACTGGGGCATCCCCAGTCATGAGCCGTACTTAGGATTAAATATTTACGGCTAACTTATGATAGTATTTCCTTGACATTGAATAAAATTTCCTTGAGGTACTGAGGGCCTCCACATAAAAGCTGCCCTGTGGCTTCCACATGCCTAATCCGACCCTGGTTAGGTCCTAGTCTACCAGCAGACATAGATTGTAGATGCATAGCACATTGTACGTTTGTTGGCACAACACGAACTAAAACGTTTTCCTAAATAAATTCTTGAGCGTAACTGCAAAAGGTACTTCCAGAACGAGCAGGTTATTCGATGGTGTAGGACGGGGTATGCAGTCACAATTCTCAATGCGTTGTTGATAAATAAATCAATGAGGTGGGTGTGTGCATCGCGACACCAAGCGGGAGCGCAGTACTCTGCTGTTGAGTGAACTAGGGCTGATTTGATTGTGTCCATGGGCGTTGGAAGGATTTTTTCTAGGGAGGGGTCAATAGGAGATTTTCCAGGGGAAGTCAAAAAGACTTTTGCAGGGGGGCCAAAAATGGCGAAGTTTCCTTTTTCCCCACTCGAAACTAAGAAAACCTTTTTATCAGTTTTTTTTTAGGAAAATGTTAGGTACCCGGAATGGACATGTAGGGATCCGATTTCTCTGATTCTAGGGACCCAATTTTCAATTCTAGGCACCCGAATCGGGTCTCTAAAATACCTCGAAAAAACTGTTTTTTTTGCAAAAATGTGATGGGTAAATGTCAAATTTCAAAATCCACGGGGGCCAAACCCCTCTTTTCCGATGCCCATGACTGTGTAGCATTGCTGCTCAAGTGTCCCATCCACTTGTGGCAAGACGCAACAGAAATGCCTCTGGGGATATTGATTTTTGCAAGTGTTTTTAGCCTATGGCTGTAACCAATTTATAATTATGACAACTCGAAAAGTAAAGTTTAAAAACACTACTCACTCATTTACTAGACTATGCCTACTGCTGTAGCTGGCAGTAGACTATTGTTGATGTTCATTTTGCATTTAATGATTAAGAAACCTGTTTTTCAGAGAAAAGCTACAACAAATGTCTTTTGAAAACTAAAGAAAATTTTTTGTTTAGCGCGTGGGTGGTGAACCTGCCGCCCGCATGAACATTTGATATGGCCCGCATCAGACTTTCCGTTACCCACGTTAGAGCACAACATCGCGTCAAAACGAAGCTCCATGATAAGCAGATACTTAGATAGTACATTAAGATAAGTCACGTTTCCTTAAACGTTAGATAAAGGTAGAATTTTAGGATAAAATTGATTTTGCAGCTCTCCAGCGATGATGCAAGATTCATGCGGCCCGTGATAATAAATAGGTTCCCCACCCCTGGTTTAGCGGGATAGTTGCAAATATTTTTGAGAAAGCTTTGAAGACCACTGATGAACGTCATGTTTCCCTAGTGTGGTTAACCCCAGCCAAACTAAGAGTTCAACAAACTATACAGGAAACAGATTGGAAGGACTCGGAATCCCTCCTTTTCACCCGGTTCGTAACAGTGAAGGGCCTGACAAGCAACTACCACACTTCAATGTAATTACGTGGTCGTCGTCTACTTTACTTGCATTGCATGTAAAAACAATAGGACATTAACTTCACGAGCACGTTCTAGGGTTGATTTTCAGCTAAATGTCATTTGCTTCGTTTGCGCAAAATGTACGCATCATTGCCCACTCTCACAAAAATACAGGAAAAAATCGCGCACTGCGTAACAGGAAACTTCCATCCAATAAAAGCTCATACACCACAAGACTTGAGCAACAGGCAACACTGACGTAAGATTCACTATGAAATCTTTGTTGCTGGTGAAAGGCTTCTTAAAGATCTTTGAATCTTCGACGCATCGCAGGAAATTAAGCAAAACAAAATGATACCCTTCAGTGCTTCCCACAATGTACACAATGTATTTTGATCTCCATGAGGTTTATTACTCTCATTTGGGGTTTCGTACACACTATTCAACAACGTATGTGAGAGAATGATCGTTTTCAGATATTTTTCGTGCATCAGTTTTGCCTACATGCGTCGCGTTTGGCATGAGCACTTGATGCGTTTTATGTCAAAAGGTAACCCAAGCGCCATACGAATTAAAGAGAACAGTCTTTAGTCATGTACAGGTGTGGATATTAGAATTTCGGGGCTCGAGGCAAACTCTAAGATCGGCTCAAAACATCGCCACAGGGAGAGGTAGATGTTGGACTAGGTGGATAAAAGAATTAAATTTGTTTCGTATTTCAATTAATGAACAAAATTCAAAACAATGCAAAAACTAAATGCGAAACTCTCAAAGGGGCCGCCACGGCATCTCTGAAAAGGGGAGCCTGAATTGACCGCCTCGTTCGCCTCCCCTAATGTCCACCCCTGGGCGTGTATTAGCAGAGGTCCTCGAAACCTACTATGACGCTGTTTGTTTGGCAAGTCGTAGCAATACCGTATAATTTCTCTCACTAATTTGCAGTTTGTAACAACCTCTTCAGTTGTTGATTTGTCTATAAAATAGTTTTCTTGAGCATATTTAGATAGGCACTAAATGCATGATGAGATCTAACGCGTCACGGTGTTGCAGTCAATTTAAACCACTACATACAGCGTATAGGACAGAATAATCTTGCAATGACACAGCGTGCCGTTAACTGTAAGCGTTTGAAGATCTAAAGCAGAAAAGAACAGCGAAGCACAAAAATAAGGCCAGCGTATAAATACTGCAATGAAGCACATGGCTTGGAATTTTAAACTGGAAACCTGTCTTACCAACACTTACGAGCGAATCTTCTAAAGCACGTTCGCATCCATTGTGCATGTGCAAAGATCCGCGATAGACCAGACTCGTGTAACACAGGTTCTACTGATTGAACAGGTTTTGAGAAGTTCTGAACATACTGTAGTCTACTTGGTACGGAATCTAAGTTGTAATGAAATNCATAATTAAACTAAAGGAAGACACAGCCAGCATCTGCACTGGTTTTCAGTNCAGAATGATAAAATAGACAGATAACTACTACACACGCATAGTGGCGCTCCGTAAAAAATCGTCAAATTTCACGATACTTTTAACTTTTTGTGAAAACAGATAAGCATACACACAGTCGAGTCTAAGATCTAAAAATAGTAATGTTTTTTGCTGCTGAGTCTTTGGCAACAAAATGTCGCTTGTCCTCAATGAGGTCGAAGCATTCTGTGTCATTTGTCCGAAAGCACACCCGACCAGTTCCAGGATCTGCAATTAAATAAAAAAATCGATAGCGGGGATTGATAGCAGGACCGATCGATAATTTAAAGCGTTTGGGATCGATACCACTTATGCAAACTATGAGAGCAAAACAAAGAGACAAACATGGCAGATGTCTTTTCAAGCAGCTTTCAGCAACCTCTGCTGCATCAGAGAAGGTTTTCAAATAATCATTAACTTTTCAAACAGATTTTCGCGTTGAAACAATGCTGAAACGAAATAGTTTGACCATAAAAAATCCAAAAGCACCGACATTTATCGATAATCAGTAATGTTACATTGCTCTGCTTCCCTCCCCGGTATTAATTTGCTTGATGGAGCAGAGACGATGTTTTTATAACAAACTTTGTACTGTCATTGCTTGATGGATGCTGCCTTTCAATGAGCCGCCATTGTGTTCTGTGGTTGCAGGAATCAAACTTGAAGAAAACCAGCTGCATTCCCATTCCATGCCAATCGTGGACATATGACTACTGAATTGTAGTTTTTACTATGATTTGTGTTTTTTTTCAAGATTAGTTTCCCAAACAATTTTTTCGTAGATATTCAAAAAAATGTTAACACATAATAAGAATAAATTGCTTTGAAGTATTCAACAGCTTTAAACCTTTGAAAACCACTTCGAAGTTGTGTGTGGAACCATTTAAATATTATTTAAAATTGTGTATGGGCTATCTCTCTTTTTACATTGTTTCTTGTACCAAACTATTGTGCTTCAAACTGCCTTGTTCGCACATGAGCATTTGGCCTCAGTTTCTTTTTTGATCAAGCAGCGAAATTACCTCCATGCTTTGCTTCAAACTCTTCAAACTTCTTTTCAAAGTTTTTCGAAAATTCTGGGCTGTGGATAAACTTCAGTTTTTCCGAATCAGGAATATTTTCGGTCTTTCCTGTAAAAACAACTCAAGTCAAAAACTGCTGATTACTGAAGTCGATTGAGAAAACGTTTACTTGGTAGTACTTGATGATATAATCTGCAAGCATTAGATCATACAAATGTTTATGGATTTACCACAAACAGAATGTGAATTAATTTTTTACTGGAGCCCAAAACAACTCTGGCAGCAAAAACAAAGTATTATAACAAAAACGTTTCGACAAGGATCACATTTTGTGTGAATTGTTCGCTGCTTCCGCAGTACTTTTGTTTCAATTTATGTGTTGTCCCAAAACTCATGTGATCACTCTCCAAAACATACTTACCATGCGCCAACATGGTAACAGTCATGGTCAATTTTTTTCCTAGGGCAAAATATTCTAAGAACCGTCTTGTCGATGTCAGGAGTTGAGTTGATCGTGCGATTCTTTGTCTTGACAGGAAAATACCTGAACTCCTTCACAACAAAGTTTATCAGAAAAAATCCTTTTGTAACCTGCAAATGCATTGCATGGATCGAATTTTAGTTATATGGAAAAACATAAATTGTATGTGAGTAAATACAAGCATTTCTTATATGCGAACAGAAAACACATTCTAACATTTGTATTTCCTTCTGTGTATGACTCAAAAAATCACCTGGAAGTTCTGAATTCTATCTTACCACTCCATGAGAGAAAACAGATGTGAAGCTTCCTGGCTTGTGCAACGGCCAATTGGCGGACGGCGGACAATAAATTTTTTCTCGGCCCACGCGGTGAAAAAATATCGCGTTTGGCCTCGGCATTAGCAAGCATCATTAACCAGACGCGAGCCGCGAGTGTTAAAGAAGTTCTTTGACAATTCAAAACTGATGTTGCCAACAGTAACAAGTTTTTGTTATTGTAATGAGGTCACTTATCTCAATCAAATGAAAACAATGCAGCATTATTTTGTAAACGTGCAGTTGCTGTGCTACATCATCTTGTTGTTCTTAACCGTCCAGAGTTTTCCTTGCTTGATTTAGTTTTTATAAACTGCCACAAGTACTTTTGAGCCGTATGATGCCCAACACTTTGAACAAAACTAGTTTCGTCTTAAACTGCCTTTCATTGAAAATTGAGAAAACGGAATGAGGGCAAGATTTCCATTGTTGAAATATTACTGAAATTATTCCACTAAGGCCAACGTAGTCTATCACTACGACACACCCTGTAATCAAGTGAAGCTTGTGCATTTCTGAAGAGCTAAATAAACAAGTATTACTGTATAGCCTGCCGGAATCAGGCGCGTAGCCAGAAATTTCAACAGGTGGTGAGGGTAAACAACAACTGAGGCTCAACATTTGAACCTTTAATATCCCAAGTTTTTAAAGCATCATCCATAAAACATGTGTTTGCCTTTTTGTGATCAATTGGATTCATACTTAATCCGGCAAATAATAAGTCCATCTATTATTGAATTGACAAGTTTTAGCAGTTTTTAAATTGTGTTTATAGTGTAGTTGATGAAAATTGAAAGAGCCTGAAACACCTTTAGACTCTTCACTGGTTGGACTCTGAGTCCTTGACAAAACTGATTTATAAACGCCGGCAAATTGATATGAAAGTATTGCTATTTTTATGATTGAACCGTCACAACGCATGTTTGATCATCGCAACTGCATATGGAGAATGAATACTATTGTTTCTAAACAGTGTTTACGGCGTGAAAAATGAGTGTGAGCCTCAACTTCAAGGCATGCATTATGTCACGGCAATATTCACGTGTTGAGTTCAAGAACTGTAAAACAGAAAAATCTACGAATTTCATATTAGGCTACGGGCTGTGGCTGACACTTCAGCAATGGATAAGCTGCATTTCTAGCACGCCTGAGTGATTAGAAAGGAATTTTTGCGATGGTCATGAAACGAAGCTGACATGAGCTTAGGTTGGATGCAGCAACCTGGTGTGGCAGCAGCTACTGCGAAAAGTGTTCCGCCTTGATTTTACGTATTTTTTTCGGTTAGTTATTACAAGCGGTTAAATGCAAGTTTGTATTTCATAATCACCAACTTCCACACGGAGCTTAAACCTTAAGTATAGGTCAACTATGACATAAATTCCCTAACACACTGTACACAACCTTCAAATGATCATGGACAATTGGAAAATCATACACGATCTGCTTCGACTAAAGACTGCAGTATGATTGACTATACGCACATTCATTGATTTGTACTGAAGTGTTTCTTTGACTTATACATCAAAGGCTTGATTAACCTGAAACATTTTGGTGCAAAAATTTTTTTCATTGTGTGGGGCAATTGGCCCTTTGGCTACGTGCTGCAACTGTATTTTTAATCCTTTCCAAATAACCTTGAATTATCTTTCCAAATAACCTTGAGAAAAATAAATTGCTATTTTTCTTATTTGCTAGTTTATGGTGACTTTTTCATGGACTCTAAAACGAGGATAAAAAAAACCTGCAAGCCAAACAATTTCACAACAAGACGCAGGTCAAACAAGTCTCACTCTGAAACACAAGTAATTAAACGAAGCTCATTCATCGCGTAAAAGCTCTAATTCAGTTTTAGTCGCGCAGAACGGAACAGTGACATAAAGGGCGTATTTTCCGCCGTCCAATCAAAATTTCACACAATGTTTAACAAGTATTATGGTACATTTATTTTTGGCACAGGGTTAGAAGTTTCAGATTTGTCTCAAAATCTATGCAAGTGGGATTGCCTTTGCATTCCTTAAATCAATAGCCTTTGCTGGCTTTACAAAACGTTTAGAAACTAAAAGATCTGCGATGCCTTTTCACTTCATGAACTTTGCCAGGGCGATATTAATCAAACCCTCACCTTTCAAACGAACTACCTGGTTTTCTCTACGTTTTGCAAATCTAACCCGTGCTTTCTCCTAAAGCACGGATAATTATCTTTGTCAACCGACAGGGTTTCCAGTTTCCGCGGCAGCCTGTATTCTGTAGAGTTTGTATATAACAAAAACTGTTTTTCAATCTCTTCACACGCTTTCTTTGTTACGGTATTTCACGAATTAGTCTTTGTCTGCTGATAGTCAATGATAGTTACACCGACGGACACTTGTATATAACTGGTCTTGCTTAACCAGCATTTGCCATAAAAATATCCAGAAAGAATATTTCTCCAGAAATGCCTAAACGCTTCGAATTTTTGATTGAATGGAGTGGTCCCATTCGCACTGTTTAGCTTATAGTAAATGCACTTTTGTTGATACAACTGAAATTGCCTTATTGCGTCGCGAGAAGTTACTGTTTTTGGCAACTACTTCAACCAAATCCAAACAATGTGGTAGTTTGAAATTACACCTGCATCTGTTGCTGCCAAAATCACATTTCGTTTCATTGTACTGGCAAAGCCATGCGTCACGCCAAAAAATAGAAAAAAGCAACAGCTCCCAGTATTCAAAGACAAAGTGTTTGCTAAATATGATGGGTAGTTTGATCTGTTAGGGCGAATTTGTTTTGTACATGACAGTAATATCAGAATATGATTGTACTCGCAATGACATGTAAATCCTGGGCAAAATGGACGCAGTTGAGTAAAAGTCAAGAAATCTGATTTCCTAAATGATTTTGCGCTGCAGACACAAATCGAAACTTTAAATACCCAAAGTTGAGACACGCCGTTTCATGATGTTTCAATGCAAATTTTGAATAAGTTTTGGTGAAACGCCCATGTAGTTACCATGGGCAACCGCAGAAAAAATCCCAGGGCATCCATCGCGACATTCTGCTTATTCTTCTCAGACCGCAGCAGAAGAAACTTTGCAAAAAAGACGTTCACAAAACGCTTTACCTTTTCTTCACCACAAAGCACATGCTCCATGTTATGGCAACAGTCGCAAAAATGAGCTTTACTTGCATCATGGTTATGGTTATGGTTTAATCATGCATTTTTGCGACTCAAATCACGAAATAATGCGAATGCAGCTAGAGGAAATACAACAACATCAAAGATCACTAGTTGATTATATGGTGATGAAAAAATATGAGAAACTAAAAAATTTCATGTTTCGCAGCTTAGAAATCGTGTTCTAACATATTGAATTAGACAGGTATCATACGACAATTTACGCAATACGACATTAACAGATTTTCAAAGCAGGGTCTTTTTAATGAGATCTGTGTTTAAAAGAAACACTAACAATTGACATGGTCTTAAACTAAACCAGAAATTATTAGTTTCTATTTTGGTTGTCATTGTAAACTACTGACAGCTGAGCCTGAATTGTACTTAGACAGCCCACATTTACGTTTGTGGTGCTCTCAACGGTCGGTGCTGGAATTTCATCTCTCAATTCTTTGCCTGAAACATTTTCTATATACTTCGTCTATCTGAAATGTTCTTTTTTTCATAAACAGGCTGAAATCCACTCTTGTCAAACACTTTCTCAAAACGTACAATTTATGAATAATCAACCGTCAGAACAAGTTGAACAACATCAGCGGAGAAAAACAGTAACGTTAAAAACTTTCCCAAACTGTTCCGAACACTCGGAATTAGACCTATATCAGGAGGGGGGGAACCGATTTCCCATCTTTGGCTTCATAAATTGTGGAATATCACGGCAAGGCCCCAAAAAAGTCCTAATTTAATTTTATGATGCAATTCACAACAAAACACACATGTTTTGTTCGGTAATACGCAAATTCTACATGTATTTTTTACTTCAAACTTACGGAATACACACCCAGCATTTACACTGATTTTCTAAGTTCAGAAAGATAAAACGGACGGATAACTACTGTACACTAAGAGTGAGCTCCATACAAAATAGTCAAATGGTACTTTTCACTTTTTATGAAAAGCAAAAGGAATGCACAATAGTGTCTAAGATCTGAAAATAGTAATGTTCTTTGCTGCTGAGTCTTTGGCAACAAAATGTCGCTTGTCCTCAATGAGGTTGAAGCATTCTGTGTCATTTGTCCGAAAGAACACCCGACCAGTTCCAGGATCTGCAATTAAATCAAAAAATCGATAGCGGTGAATGATAGCAGGACTGATCGAAAATTTCCAGCGGTTTGTAATCGATATCACTTATACAAACTACAAGAGACAAACGTGGCTGATGTATTTCCAAGCAGCTTTCATGAACGTTTGTTGCATCAGAGAAGGCTTTCTTATAATCATTAACTTCTGAAAGAGGTTATCGCATTGAAACGATGCTGGAACGAAATGGTTGACAAAAATTCTCCTAAAGCACGGGTAATTATGAACAATAATCAGCAGAGATATATTCTACATTTCGCGTTGCTTCCCAGTATAAATTGCTCGATGGAGCAGAGATAATGTTTCTTCGAAAAGACTTATCACTGCCCAAGGCAACCAATGAAACATTTGTCTGATTGGTGATAGAAATCAAATTGGGATCATTCTTCCAAGACATAGAAATGGATGTTGCCAATAATGAGTTGGAATTGTGTTTAGTGGTTGCAGGAATCAAACTTCAATATGACTAGCTGCATTCCCATTGTATGCCACACGCGAACACATGGCCGGTGAATTATAATCTTTGCTATGACTTATGTTTTTTTCTCAAAGTTAGTTCCCCAATCAGCTTTCTTCGTAGTTGTTCAAAATAAGTTAACACAAGCTCACATAAATTGATTTACAATATTCAACACCTCACAAAACCACTTTGGATCGCCTTATTGCGTCGTGGGAAGTCGCTGTTTTCGACAATCTCTTCAGCCAAATCCAAACAATGGGGTATTTTGAAATTACACCTGCATCTGTTGCTGCAAATCAAATTTCTTTGCCTTGTGCTGGCAAAGCAAAGCGTCACGCTGAAAAAACAGAAAAATTACCGCGTGCTTCAAGTGGTCGCTGAATATAAACTACGAATGGGTACGCGTCACCAAAGCTTGTAGTCCGGTTTCGATTTCACGCGTGGTGATGCCATTGACTCGCGCCACCAATGCAGCATACTCTGCGAAAATATCCGCGTTCCTCACGAAGCAAACAAGCGGAGAAGGACGCCGCAGACCACTCGCGATCGCTCCTGAAACTGAAAGGAACACATAATGCGAGTGTAAATGAAACTGAATTGAACAGTAATATTAAGAGGATGATTGTATTCACGTGATATGTGAAGGCTGGGCAACACGGGCACAGTTGAATAAAACACATGAAAAGTCTGAAATCTAAATGATTTCGCGTTTCAGACACAAATCTAAACTCCAATCGCAAAAATTCTAATGTGTCGTTTTCATGCCGTTTAAATGCAAGTTTCAATAAATTTTAGTGAAGCGCATGGGCGCATTTAGGTGGAAGACGGGTTGGGGACTTGTGCCCTATGTTCTCTGACGGGGGACGTAATATGCTTTGTATCCCCGCTTTTTCTCTTTACGTTTCGTAGTTGGAGATATTTCCAAAATATAAGTGACAGGGTTTGGTGTGGTACTCCTGATTTCGATATTTTTTAAATTTTTATTTTGATAAATTGCTTTTAGCATTTTGCAAATTTCTANAGACCGCGAACGGTTTTTAAATGTTTCTAACCGACATTTAATCCTGTGTTGTATATTGTTAGAGGAAAAGCGGGAATGAATATNAATGAACTGTATACTATAGGAAAGGTCGTTGTCTCGAAACAATGAAGGTTTAGCAGCTGTACGTGTGAGAGACCACAATAAAACCGGGTTTTATTTCATGCTGAAAGGTAACTGGCTATATGTTGGTTGACACGTATGCGGAAACAGAAAACGTAAAAATTAGCGGGATATAATTTTTGCCGAAGACCAGAAGTAGCATTATTGTCGAGACTTAGTTTACGATGGGCAGTTTATCGAAAAAGCGTCTTAACCATTAGTAAACAGGATTTCAAGCAAAACGTTGGAGAAGTATTGTGTTGCAGCAAGTAACACAAATTGCAAACAAAAGTTTTAACGCGATCATATTTATCACAAAACTGCTCAACGAGCTTCTGCGCACTGCATACCGTATTTATTCGATTGTTAGCCGCCCTTGATTGTTAGCCGCCCTTGTATGTAAGCCGCACAAAATTGTGTTGAAAATTAATGTATGCCGCCCTTGATTGTAAGCAGCACTTAAACATAATTTCCCTTAAGCCTCTGAGATACTTTCGCGTGCTAGCACGATCACGTTTAATTGGCAACCCTGGTCTGCCTTCTGTTCATCATAATTCTCCCTGTGACGGATGACGGATGTGCACGTGGTGCTGAAGAGAATAGGAGAGTTTGGTCGACAAAACGTAGCCAAGGAAAGACTGAGCGTCTTGTAGACCTTTCGATAAGGCAAAGACAGGGCCGGCCTCAAGCCCATGCAACCGATGCAGCTTTGCACTGGGCCCCGCGGCTCTGGGAGCCCTGCGCCACGGTCTTTGCGAAGTTTGTTCATTTTTGCCAGATACTCCTTGTGCTCGAGAATTTAGCAGAAACGGCATATATATCACATTGTTAGCAAACAATGTTCTCCTTTAAAGGAACGATGCATTTCCTCTAGTTAATTATATCGAACGTTATCAAACGTGCTCAATTCTCATGCTAGAGCTTTATATCTGCGCTCCACATGCAGTCCCGTTGCCACTGGGGGGGGGGGCTTTTGG
>JGI24158J21664_10007432_pt1 | contig 14558 bp, 9 predicted proteins | sample Ectturendosymbi3_FD_21664 | JGI IMG/M metagenome (IMG submission 21664) | reverse complement strand
CTCAACCCGCGCCCGCCCTGCACGCACCTACCCGCATAGCAGTGTGGGTTCCTGCACCTGCCCCGCAAATGTGGGTACACGCAATCTACGTGGGTTAACCCGCCCCGCGCAGGACTCTATTCTACAATCAGGTAGACTGAAACTGTATGGAGAAATCAAATAGGATTATAATGGTGATTACAAGAACTTCACAAAGATCCGTCTGTGTTGCGATTTTGTTAATGTAACAAAATGTTAATATACAAAGTTCTAAAAATTCGAGACTTCAGCAAACCATTGAGGCTGCTATTCGCGACCCCACAGCAACTCCTCCGCGACCCACCGGTTGGGAACCACTGGTCTACGGGGTCCATAAATGCGCAGTCACATTTTTGTACATCCTTCAGCAAGTTGGACGAGTGTCTGTCAAGAATAAATCGTTCCCGATGGTGAAAGATTGGCAAAGTTCGTAACCTGACTAGTTTTGCAATGACGTGCAAATAATATCTTTTATGATTTTGCAGTGAAAATATTTGGCATATCAAAAAATTTTGCAATGAGAACGATAGAAAGTCCAACAGTGAGTGATTTCTTTTCAATTATTTGAAATCACTTCATGCATGTTGTTCACTTGAAAAAAATTACAAAACATTTTAATTTATTTAAAATCATTTGCAAGGTTCCTGATAAAAAAAGCTTTGCAGATTTCAGTTTATTTAGCAACGCAGTTTGAACGCTTGGCTGATTTCGTTCGTCCTCTAGGACGAAACGTTTGCAAAGACTTGGAAAAGGTTTTGCGAAATTACCTTCTCAACTCGGTCAAAAAAAGTGTGAAAGCACAACTCTAGGACAACTGGCCAAAATATTTGGGTGAAATGGCTAAACTTGCACAAACGCAATATTCACCAGACAAACGAATGGACGGACAGATTTCGTTGATTTCAATAAAAAACATAATGCAGTGCACACAGTATAGAAACAAAAAATACCTCGTTAGGTCAAGAAAGCAACAATACGAACATTTGAACTCTCAGTACACACAGCCATTGAGGGGTGAAAGTTCCAAACAGAGTTAGTTCTAAAATTGAAGGAGGCGTTTATCTATAGGAACACAACAGTTAACAGCCTTTAAATGACGTCATGTATTAAGACACAAGTGACATAATTTTGTCATACAGTACAACTAGAGCACCGTTCGATATTTGCAATGGTGCTGAGAAAGCTAGCAGCCGAAGTCAAACTAAAAACGTTTGTTTGAAAAGGCTTTACATACTTCAGTTAAGCTAGCACTTCTCAATCATCTTTGACTAGCCATCAGTTGTTTCTACGTCGCAGGCAGCATCATTGGGACTGGTTTTTTTTCTTAATTGACAAAACTAAACTACCTCAAGGTCTAACGCATGAAAAGCCTTCGTAAATCAAAAAGGCCTAACTGCAATTTTTCAGGAGATTTTCTGGGAGATCAGCTTGTGTATGAAGGAGTAGGATTGCTTACGATAGCTAGTCCTGGACGTTTACTATTTGCCGCACCGAAAAAGGAAAAAACTGCTCTCTACCCATATAGGCGTTTCCACGCTTGCGCAGGGGCTTTGTCAAAAGCATCTTTTAAAATGAGTAACGGAACTACTTTTCACTACTTCACAGTCAGGAAGTTTTTCGTTAGTCTTAGCTTCTTTCAAAAGAGAAGTTCATAGTCGGTTGAAGCAGAAATTGCACAAAATATCTTTACAAGTATTCTGGAGAAAACAAAGCAATATAGGAAAGTATCACGCAATGAAACTTTTTCACTTGAGTAACTTCACCAATAATATTTCGATTATAATTCGGCTTCATCCAATCGCTTACTTGGGAAAAAATATTTTTTGAATGCCTATTTTGGTTCAAACTTTAGCATTTTTGACTTTCATAACAGCACGGCACTTTCAAATCATAGCCGATTTCTTTCCATACACACCTTGCTGTGAAATAACCACTCAAATCCCTGGAATCTGGGTCGATCTTGCCAACAGCGATAACTTTTTAATAAGCTGAGATCAACATTATGACATTTGATAAATTTCCCTGCAACATATTGCAGAATATCGCGTTGGTTTCGGGCAACTTGACTTCCCATCATAAAATGATTTGACGTTTAGAAGTAACTAACGGGAGTGGAGACGAGTTAAACGACTACAGAGGGCCTTGAATCGTGCACTCGCACCATGGTCTATGCGAGCGAACTGTAACAAGCAGTGCCACATTGATAAATGTTCTTATTGCAATATAAATAAAAACAGCTACAGCCGGAGGAAAATCGAAAGTCAGTGCCGAAAGCATCTCTGCGAGACAAACAGTCCCGTAACCAGGGGGGCAGGCGCAGGGGGTCAATCCCTCCCTAGAAAATGTTTCGCCCCCCCTGGAAAAATGTGTTGGACTTAGTTTAAAGCTATTGGACATTGTAAAAAAAATTTAGGCCCCTCTCAGAAAACTCTTCGCCTATCCTAGTCTCCCAAGCTGGTTACGGGCCTGGAGACAAACTTCATGGATGAGGTGCTGTGCATTTGCTTACCCCTTCGAGTTTCGTATCATGAATTGCAGTTATAGTACTGCAAAATAGAAGCTAAGTTTCACGCTCAAATCACGAAGTTATTGAAAAGTGAAATCCGGCACTAAAAGATCCAAATCAGGTGCGAGAAGAGACACCAAGCAATGCTACGGTAGTGAATTCACGTTCAAACAACACGAAGTTGAAAAGATAATGAAAAGCAGGACACACTGCCGGTGCGAAATCATGCGCCTTATGAAGGAATTTCAGCGGAAACAATAGAAATTGCACTCATCGCAAACTCTGGCATATCTCTTCTCTACGCCCAACAACTGTGCTTCGCATGCTTTACTAGCCAAGCGTCAAAACACAAGCAACATTAAGGCAGAAATTGATTGATGTCACATTGTTTTACAAACCTCTTGCACTTAATGGAGGACGACGAAGTTTCGTCTGCCAACAAGAGGTTGGAAAAGATTTATTCTGCCATAAACCGTTTTCGCTCCAAGCCTCAAACCACGATCGGTGGAAGAAAGCTTTTTACGAAGAATCACGGAACAGACAACGTCACAAAAATGACCTGCGGCGAAAAGTGACGACGCGTTGTTTCCGTCCCATCGAACAAAGTACACTCGAGCAGATGTTCCGAGAGCCGTTTCCGGAAAACTGGTAGCTGTTAAGCAAGCGGCGTAAGCCACAGAACAATAAACGGGCAATCCAAGGCTTTGTACGCATTAGCTCCATAATGCACTCACTTTCCGGAGCACTGACTGGTCATGAAGTAATCTAGGTAAAATCAGGATACGCCGTATTTGCAAAGGAATGATCGCTTCAAGGCTGAAGCGCATGTCACCACGCCCGGTTTGGTCATTCTAAAGGGCATATCCTCTCATCGTGGTTATCGCTACTCAGGGAACATATTTCGCTTCACAGGGGCATGACGCTGACGTTTGAAGTGCTGCTCTTCAACCGTGGCACTTTTCTCCCGGTATTGGAAAAAGTGAGATTTCGTTCTCGCATTCCCGAAAAAAACGCCTTCGTCTCACAAACATGCTGGTGAGGCTACAACGCCCGAAGCCGGTTTCCAGGAGGCGGGAATTCAAGCGTGACGAGGCCCGCTGTCTGCTTTCCGCCAACACTCCCGCGAAACAGGAGCACATTTTCGAGTTTTGACCACGCAAAGTGCGGTCATCGGTGGTTCTTTGACTGCAATTGACAATACTTTTGCAAGTTTTTTAGTCACGCCACGCGTGATCCCCAAAGGATTTGTGCAGCACCAGATTTGTGTCACGTGCACTGAAGAAACAAATCAATGCAGCGGTTATGTCCACATTCATGTGAGTTTCAAAAGGAAAAAGAGATGAGAAGCCAGGTTTGGGCATCAGTGCATGTCCCGATTGCACCAGCGGTTGAATGATTCGTTTCCTCGAAAGGACAAGTTCACTCTCGTGCTGAACATCGGCTGGTTACTTCTAAGTTGCTGAAGCGTGACTTGTTTTGTCGCTCGGCGTTTCGTTGAAGCAGTTTCAAAGCTTAGAGCGCGTCCGCTAGGTTGAGCCAGAGAACTAAGCGTGTCGATGATCGAGCTTGGAACTCTCAGCTGAATTTGAAGTGTTGCGGCGACTGTTTCGGTCGCGAATTTTCCTTCTCATTACCTGAACCCAAAAAAAACATTTATAGTTAAGCAATCTTAGATTTTGCAATGCTCCTTTCTGAAATTTATATCATAAACACAATTGCTTTCTTAGACTAGGCCTGCACCTGTCAGAACCGGTTATACAGTGCAATGACGAAATCCCTCGCTTACGATGCTCATGTCATAGGAAGCTCAAAGCGAAGATCAGCAGTTTCGAAAACATAGCAGTCAACTATGTGAAACATTCAAGTGGAGAAAAATTTGAAATTTAAATTAAAGTTTAACGGCAAATGTTTACGTTCTCTTATACCGGAAGCAGGTGACTTGAAACGACTTGCCGTTTGCTTTGCACGCATGTGCTTGCAGGAAGGAGATGTTTCTAAACTTTAAATGCTGGCGTAGAATTCGGCAAAAAGTTTTTTGGTTAACCGCAATTACGACTTGCTCTTGACAAAAATTCTCAATGTGGTGAACATGCCACTCGCTGGCAAGAATGCGCAATATTCACAATGTGTTCAATACAGCCCTCAGGCTGTCGCTTCGTGCCCACCTTTCTCAAATATTAGCTTGCTCCGAGCATCGGATGACGTCAAGTTGATGTATTCGGGGCGGTGATCTTTGTTTGTTTTAATAAAGCGCTTGGGGTCTTCCAAAGATGGTGATCTGTAGAACAAAGTAGCAGTCAGTGCTTTGGTAATACATCAGTAGAGATTGTTGGATTCAGGCACTGTTTAGACTGCTAGCATGGGAACAAGCGACTTGTGATAAAGACTCGCACTGTATCAACACATTATGCAAAAATGAGTCGAAGTGCTGCAAAACAATAATTCCAATATATGGTATCCTAAACCCCGTGCAGAACCAGCCTGCTTATTCAACATTATTAATAAAAAAGATTATAAGTATTGATTTCACCGAAATTGCACATTCGCAAAATCCAAGAGGAAAGTGACGCAAGACACCGAAGTGAGCACAACTTTTCTTGGTGAATATAGATTCTGCTTTGAAAAATAATTTCCGCAAAAAAAGAAAAAAGAGTAAAATTGCGGGGTGAGCCACAGAAACGCCAGCCACTGACAACCGCAGCATTCTTGGCACTATCACAACTTTCAGACGACTGGCTGGTTGAAGGGACTGACTCAGACAAATTAATTGAAATTACATCAATCGCTGGCGATCGGCGTCCAGCGCGTAGACTGACTAATTCGTGTGTTAAAGGAAGCGACCAGGCTGGAATTGAATTCGAGCGTCCTTCAGTAATGTTCTTGGTTGACAGGAAATTAGTAGCTAGACCACAAGACCATCTCGACGCAAAAACTGCGCATTAACTACACCATAACCCAAAGAAAGTTAAACTGAAATGCGAAAAACCTCGCCGTGCAAAGGCGAACAAGGAACCCAAAGTTTTCATAACGCAGCGCATCAGAAGAACAACTGGTAAGGTTGGGGCGTTTCTCCCACCAGCGTAAAGCGATAAAATGTCAGCGATGGAGCCAAACGCAATGCGAAGAACACCCACCACAAAACGCCGCGTGTCATTCCACCGCGACGCAATAAGAAAAAGGGTTAAAAGAATATCTACAAGCCGTGCGACTTCACCTACGGTGGGCATTGTCAAGAGTTCGACTACAATTTAAAAAATGTTCGTTTTGCGTATCATACTAACAAGCGCAAATCGTGTTTTAAAATCTTGCGGTTCTACAACTAACCCAACGATTGAAAGGTAGAAGCTGTGGTTCTGCTAGAAGCAATTACAGTACCTCTATTTTTTAAGCGTAGGAAACGAGCATCGTCTGGCCCAGTGTTTCTTAACAGGGTGTACATACACATTTGGGAATACGAAGCACTAAAATAGGGGCTACGAAGCAACAAAATTTTCAGGTCTTTTTCGTCCTGAAAATTTTAACCAAATTTTCCCTGAACATTTATTGCAAATCTTAGTGGTGTAACGTAACATTGCCCATTGCTTATTTTCTAGGCTAGGAGTGGTTGGTCGCGCGCTTTGAGTGCTATATTAAGCTTGCTCCTACACTCAGTTACCTAACTTTAGTTCGTTGCAGTTGTTGAGTGAAGAATTCGTTGCGAAAGTTTTGTTGCCCATTTATTTTACGGGTGCTTCAGAATATAGCGAAGCTGGATCTTAAGACGGTGTCCTTAACCACATAAAAGTGAGATGGCTGTCCCGTCGTCGATTGTTTACTCGTGTTTTCGAACTGCGTAGAGAAATCGAGCAGTTTCTAGGACAGCGAATTCGTGGCATAGCAGAGCGCTTTGAAAATGAGAAAATCATTTTGTCCTTGGAATACCTTGCAGACATTTTCAGCCACCTTAACGAATTGAACACCTCCATGCAGGGAACAGGGATGAACATGATCACTTCACAGCTACGTAAAGGATATTTTCCTTCACCAACCAACTTTCAATCTGGATTAGTCGCACTGGATGTGGCAACTATGCTGATTTTCCACAACTTCATAAAGTTTCCAATGTAAAAATATCATTACTCATTATCACTAAAAGAAAAGAACACATGCAGATGTTAAGGCAGTCCTTCCATCGATACTTTCAGGCAGGAAATGTTTCTGTTTCCCAGGGTTGGATGCAGCACCCATTTATGTTTAACCTAGATTCCATGGATGATAACGATGGAATGAAGGACGATTTTTGGGCTGAGATGAAAGCCAGTACTAAAATTACATAAAATGAAAGTTTCATTCAATGCAGTTAATTAGGCTACCTTCCGTTGCGCACAACTCAACACTTTCCCCCACATGGAAAAAGAGCTTTGGAAGTCGTGGTACCATTGCAACAAACTAATTATGTGTAAGTGGTTTCTCAATCCGCCTGCACATTAAAACCAAGGCCAGGAATCGCTTGGAGCCCGGTGATGACATGGGTATGGCTATCTTAAACATAAAGCTTCGAAATAGTATGATCATTGCTAAAAACCAACAGAAGATCCATTAACTATAGGTTTGATTTTTGGTGTACATTGTAAATTTATTGTACAATCACTATATTTGTTGCAATTACATTGCGTTAGTATCAGTTACTATTTCATTTCAAACAAGGGGTACGGGAAATTTCATAAATACTCAAGGGGTACAGTGCGCACAAAGGTTGAGAGCCACTGGCTTAGCTATTGTAGTTTTTCATTGAAGTCTCACTCAGCTTGATACATTTACTTGCTGGCTACCCACACTAAATTAGCAGAATGAAAAGAACGTGCCACAAACAGGACACATGCGGTAACAAAAGTCGAGAAAAAAAGGAGGGACGTCACGGTGATGTATATCGTTTGCAATAACATGAGAGTCAAACCTGACCACCTAATTCTTTGATTCGACCCAGTGTTTTCAAATTGATCACGATGCGCTGCTTTCTTTCTGTCTGTCAGGTTCTGAAGCTATCAAATTACTTTAATAAGACGACCAACCAATCAATAATTAAGTACATTAATTTGTTACGCGGCATTTTTACAGCAATAAATGCATATTTTGGGTTTTGCGATAGATAACGCAACCTGCTAAAGACTGTATTTAATGCCTAGTGTGAACGATCACTTTTCATAAAATAAGTCACGGAAAATGAACACTACAGTACATGAAAATTTTCTGAGTGAGCTATGATTGCAGCTCCGGAAGGTCGCACAAACACCTAAATGACTCTTTGATCTAGGATGACGCACAGAAATTTTGGACTTCCGTCAAGTAAAAACTCGCCAAACCATAGGCAGCATGTCTTTGCAAATTTTCGTCTACGAGGTGGCTCTACCCCCAAAGTGTCAGCATGCTTACGAGGCAGCAACACGGGCAGCACGGGGTAAATCGATGCATCGCATGCTTTGTTCATTTACAATGGGCGGCGGCCAGTGGCAGCGGCTCATAGACAATGTGAATCATTGGGACTAGGGTTGATGGGCTTCCGGTTATTGCAGAGTTCTTTGTTCAGCTGCACAGTCCCTCTGCACCTCCATGCTGGGCGGAGTTTTTACCGACCACGCGATCTACGCCGAAAACACAACGCGCCATATCGATTCGGTGCTTGCACCAACCTCGTACGGGTGCATATGTTTTTCATCCACTAAGGCAGTGGTTCCCAAACTGGGCGGTACCGCCCTCTTGGGAGAGGTGAGAAACTCTAGGGGGGCGGTGAAGCAGAAATGGGCGGTTGGGGGGCGATAGGAGACCCAGTTAAGACTTACATTTCTGTTGTCTTACTAACTTTGAGAGACCAAATGTCATAAAAACAGTATGATCAACAAACATGTATGCATGCCATTTGTAAACAAAAACTTAGCGTTTCACTAAATTAAGTTTTATAGTGAAATGCACGAAAAAATTGTTGATATGTGTGCTAGGCATGGTAGGGTGGGGGGGGCGATAGAAATTTGTTTGTCAGAAAAGGGGGCGCTAGCCAAAAAGATTGGGAAACACTGCACTAAGGTTTGATTAAGTCAATGACGCAGAGCAGAGAGAAAACAATGAAATGAAAGGCTTATCGAGTTTTCGCACGAAGAACTTCGAAAGAGTTTGGTTGTAGAGTTTATGCCGTAGGTGTGTCTACAAAACTCCTGTATTTAGCAGTGCAATGTAACAGATGCTTCCTACGACTTTATTCCAAAGCTTGTTTCAGCAAGAAGCAAGAGCGGATGTTTTCATAAGGGCAGGCTGGGGAAAGGATATCTCGCATATTGGTGCGCACGCAACCGCGCTTCCTCCGTGTCAGAGCGTAACCACCAACGCAACAGCAAAAACACATGCGATTACAAAGCGATCGCGTAATCCCCCTAAGAACTACAAGGCTGAAACCGGCATAAATCCTTTAAGCTGGTCGTCTGCAGATGCAATAATCGGTCGAAACGCAGACGCTCCCGATTTGATGGCCAAATACTTAACCACCTCGCGCTTTAACGCAAAACAGCTGTGTGCGTGTCATGCCTTTGTACAGCAGCTGCGCGGAAAACGAAGCGACGCTCAGCCGTTCCCACGCAAGTTCTTTTTGTTCGTCATATTGATAACTGCAGCAGGCGTTGGGTAAGAGCTTGTTTTTCTGACAAGCATTACATAGGAGTCTGACGCACAAAGAACTCTATTAGCCGTTTTTTAGTGAAAGTGACGCGTGCGTGCGTAACACAATGGAGTGATTCACAGTTTTTGGTCTTGGTGTGTTGCACTAGGGAGCTCACGCGTCTCCCAGTAACCTGGTTTTCGTCGAATCAAAAATTAACGCCAAGTCTATTTTGAACAACGCCAGGATTTCCCCGGCTCTGCTTGCTTGTTTCGTTTCGGCGGCGGTCAAGCGGTAAAGCGGCCTCAACCAGCCCAAGCGTATGAAACTTTTCAGCACAATGAAAAGCGTTGCATGCCCACTTTTTCAACCGGTTCGTTGCAAGTTCAATGTAACTTAAGTTTCTGCTTATCGACATTTTTACCCACCAATTAATCTTAACCTGCCGAAGCGAAACAGCACGCTCATGTTTCAGTTTTTTTTCGTACAAAGAAAAGTACCGGACTTTCCATGAAAAAATGCAATTGCAGAACGCAACCGTAAAATTAACCCCTACGTCAGGGATCTCAAACTCAAATTTCTTCGAGGGCCAAATGAGGACTTATAAAGTAACCCCAGGGCCACAATTTGCATACCTGGGGTTCGCATTATGACGCTGACGAAACAATGGCGGTACCTGAACCTTACTAGAAAACGTTTTTGCATCTTTTTTTGCGAAAGGTATCGTGAGGTAATGGCCAATCATTTCTAGCAGTCTCTACGTTAGTTTAAAAGGAACTTGTTCACTCGCTGGCCAAGCACTTTCAAACATCGGTGGATAAACTAAAAGACTTAAATGTTAATTGTTTGAAAATTCCCATAAAGCATCGCGGGGCGCACAAAATGCTCTCGCGGGTCACATGCGGCCATCGTGTTTGTGCACATAGCAAGCGATCGGACACGAAACAAACTTACGGTTTGCTAATTCGTGGTTTGACTATCAGGGTCACAGACTCTGGAGAGTTTCGCACAACATCGGACAGCATTTCAACGCTCGTCACTGGGCGCCCATTGGCAGAAAGGATCTGGTCATGAGGACGAATTAAGCCCAAATGCATTGCGGGTCCACCGTCCAAAACACGATTCACGACGACTCGGCCGTCGTTAAGAGGAATGACTGTGATGCCAATACCTAAATAAACAGGTACATTGTTTGTGATGTTCTGGCTGACGGTGCACAGCAGTATGTTCTACGCAAAGCGACCAGAAGGTTGGAAAGAACTTGCGAATAAATTAGCTTTCACAACAAACACGTTACAATTTCCGATACGAGAGCTAATCCAATCAGTTATTACAATTAGAGGCTACGGTCGCTGGAAGATTGTACATGTCACACGTCACCTTTCTTGAGGACTACGGCAAAAATGAAGGTTGCGAAGCTTTCATCGCAGCCGAACCTTGCTACCAGCATCCCGAAAGTATTTCGCGCATTTTTACAAAAATTAGCACGCTCACGCCGATTAAAGCAGTTGGTGCAAAGATGTATTAAATATGCGTGTGCGAAACGAGGTTGGCAATTTCGAAAGCAGATTAATGTAAAAACACAAAGCTGTCCACGGAAGGAAGATTTGCCGCACAACTGCGCCAGACAAGTCTTAACTTGGAAAAGATTCCTGTGCTGGTTAAAGTCCCGGTTTGCTGACGCAAACGATAGCATATCCTTGAACGTGAGCTTCCTGTGTTACTGAACAAGGTGCGCGACTCACACGCGGTAGCCACGCACGCAGTAGCCATCAATCAATCAAGCACAATGCTGGTCTGGGTGCACTGCGAAAATTCCGGTTTGACTTGCATTCTTGATAAGCGATCGTCGAATATTGACTCTAATATGCCAAGGAAAATGACGTTGCCCCTTACCTATGCCAGTATGATTAGGAAGGACCACAGTGCGACACCCTCGACAAGAAGTCCGGCGCGGCGACTGTTCTTTGACGTGAGCGTTGGTGGCGTTTTGGTTCCTGACGGTTTCGGACGCCCGTAGTCGTTGCATGGCGTTTTCCGCCGCTGCCATACTGCTATTCAGCTGTTTGTACCTCATGATGTCTTGCCGATTCTGGAAAACATTAGAGCAATTTTCTTTTCTGCAAAAAAATCAGGTTTACAGTATGTGTTCATGGTATGAAAGAACACACCTTTTGATAGCAAATGGTGTATACTCAAAAAGACATGTGGGTTTATGAACGTGTCAAAAAGATTTAAGTTCTGTTTAGGGAGACACACAAAGAAGTAAAAAACAGTCAACGTCAACCATTAAAAGCTAGCTTTACGCAAACGAAAATCGATACCCACAGAGTTGCTGGTTACTGGAGTGATTTTCACATTAAACCATGCCTACAGGCAATACATTTTTCGTCATGATAGCACCTCGGATATGTATAAATTCAGTTCTTTTCCACAATTGTGCAGACCTCGGTCGAAACAGATATTTCTGCTGTTAAGTGCGATTTCTTATTTCTGCGCTGTACTGCAATTTGCAAATCGTGTATGACATGCAGTGTGGTGGGCAGCCTGGTTAAATTTTAGCCACTTGCAGTTATACGATACGCGCGACTCAGTCTCGAGGTTCGATCGCTGTGACGCAACTTAGCCCGTAAAAAAGCAGAAATCAAACACCCTCAACAAGTAACGAACGCCAGGAACAGCGTGGAAGCCGCGCGAGCATGAGCGCAGCCACGCCAAAGAGCGTATTCAAGGAAGGGGAAATTACAGTGAAACTGCGTCGACAGCCCATTAAGAGGAAACGCGGCACCTGACGCATGAGGCATGCCATGCAGCACAGACTTTTTGCATACACAACAGTTTTGATTATGGCAAAGGGCGTGTCAAACACATTACTGAGAACAGTTGTGATTGATAAATTCGCACGTACACTTGCCACTTGATAAACGTACGCCATGTAACAGTGGTACAGTATGTGTCAAGTGTTTTTTTGTTAACTTTCCTTTTCAAGAAGATAACTGATTGATAATAGTGAAACACAGTTACAGCCAATCAGTATGAAATGATTGAGCAGAAGTCCTACACAATGGTTAGTTTCGCACTCAACCACAATTTGTTTCAGAGGTGCGTTTGTGTCCGGTGGACACGCCTGCAAAGCTGTCACGTGCCTCCGTTACGCCCCAAAATGTGTAAGCCCACGAACAGTCAATCACCAACGGTAACTGTTTACCAAGAGCAACAAATAGTTGAACGGTGTCTCAACTGGTATTCAAAACATATGCTTGGTGGTGCAAGTATTCCGTGCTTTGAAGGTTTTTTCTTGGTTGAAAATCCTGTCTTGAGCTTTTCGCTTTCATTCAAATGGATACATGTAACGACTTATTTTTTGCAAGTGCGTGATCGGTAATTGAACACAACAACCAAGGCAGGTTGCGGAAAACACCAAGTGAAATTGTTGTCTTCTCAGAACATTTAAAAAAAACTCAAGAAAAATTAACATGCAAAAACAGCACGCAGCGACCTCGTAGTCTGTACTCGTTAACATGCATTTGTTTTCTTCCAATGCGCAAAACCACGGTATCCGTTTGTCAATTACCATTTGTTTCGACAAGGGTGCAAACAAGCTTGGGAATTGCAGTTTCTTAAACGTGCGCGTTAATTCCCGTAAACCAGGTGTTCCCAAACGGTCTCTCACCGTGTAACCCTTCAGTATTTCGACAGATGAACATCCACCCCTAAAATTTCCTTATGACAAAAATGCTGAGCAAAATAACAAAAATCCATTGAATTTTTAACAGAAATTTTAGAATTATAAAGGTAGACTCCGTTTTATTGCTAACCTTTAAATGTTCCCCTTTAGATAGGCAAATGTACACCTAGCAGGGACCGAGTTCATGGGGGGGACATGTCCCCCAACTTTTGGACATGGGGGATTTGTCCCCCCCAACATTTTGTGATAAAAAGTAATATAGTTGTGCAAATTTTATGTTACTTTGCTGTTGGAAACGTTTCCTCAGCATAAAACCAGGGAACAAATGAGAAAAATGAACATTATCACTGGATTATCTGCAGACACAGTATACAGATTTCCTACGTAAACTGAATTGTCATGATTGTTGAAAATTGCGTCGGTTAATTTGAATTACCGAATCGATGTGCGCATGAACTTCGCTCAATCACAAATTCCTGCGCTGGTCTGTAGCCTGCAATCAGAATACGGTTGCCACAAGGCGCGTAGCCAGGGAGGGCAAGGGGGCAATGCCACCTCTAAATATAAAGTTTGCAGGTAATAAAATATTTGAAGTATAAGCCAAAGAAACTGCCTCAAGGAACCCTTCCCACTTCAGCTTTTAGTCGAATGGAAACTTGTGTCTGACCTTTTGCAATCATCAATGACCGTAGGTAAAAACAATTGGAGTAACGCTTTTCGCAGCTGTTTTTGGCGCACCAGCTTGCTGTAATCACACCTAATGGTTATGTAAGCTTCATTTCAAGACCATCGCAAATTCTTCGCTGATAACCGTGGGTGTTACAAATACAACCTGTCCTTGTTTCCAGTACCAGCGTAGCCTTAAATCAACATCGTAGATTTTCGTTTTTGCACAGTTTTTAAATAACACGCGTGAATATGGCGTTGAGATAAACATTATATGTCTTGAAGCTCAAACTTTGGCTGAGAAGCGATTCAGTTTAAAAGTCTTCTTCATTGCGCCATAGTCACTGTTTAGCAACAATAGGCTAGCATTCATTCTAGATATTTGTTTGTGATGACATGTACTGCGACGGTTCAATCACAATTATGTGGAGCCTTAACGTTTTCATCAATGATTTCCCTTCACCTTGCCAGCAAGTAAAAAATCAGTCTTTTCAAGATGTTAGATCCCGACCTGCTGTTCACAAGCTCAGTGTTTCAACCTTCATCTGATGTTAATTGCCACCCTATCCTACAGTAAATTATTTGAAATCATTTAACCGCAACGAAAAGAGTCAGCATCAAATACTAATGTAGATGCTTTTTATTTTGCAAGTGCTGAGGGAATTGACACTACCATTACTTACAGATACTGAGATATCTTGCATAGGAGCGGATATTAAAATGTAAGGGGAAGCTCACACAAAGGGGCCCCAAAATGTCGCCATTGCGAAAGGTATGCGGGATTACGTGGAAAAAAGAGTTAAATTAATTTCAAATTTCAATTTATGAACTAAATTCAAGAGGATAAGATACATGCGAAAGGAATAAAATTTTGTAAGGTTCTGCAGCTACACAATTGAAAGCTGCTTCCTGTGGCACATTTTCCCACAAGTTTTGCTTTATTTTGAAAAACACGACTTGCTTCAGAGCTTCTTTAAATGTGGCTCTAGAGTGGTACATAACTTTTTTAACTAAAAAATGGTGCAAAGCTCTCAAGGGGGGCACGGTATCTCTGA
>JGI24158J21664_10007430_pt1 | contig 14559 bp, 7 predicted proteins | sample Ectturendosymbi3_FD_21664 | JGI IMG/M metagenome (IMG submission 21664) | reverse complement strand
AGTTTGAATCATCGCAAAAAGACGAAAGCAGATGGCAGTCGACTGATTCCTCGAAAGCATACAGAAACACTAGTGCTTTTAAGTGTTGCCTTTCCTGTTATTTTCATCCAACTGTTTGTAGTATTTTTCCAGAGTAGTATTGTTGCAAAAAGCTAATTGTCATGTGAGAATATGCCGCCACTGTAATCAGGGCCGGCCCTAGCAGGTGCGGGGCCCGATGCAAGACCTAGGCGCGGGACACTCTGAGCAGTGGTTTTATGACGTCATCGTGTTCAGTCAACCGTGCTATACGACCACGGTAAAGCGTACATATAAAGCCTTAGCACGAGAATTGAGCACGTTTGCTAACGTTTGATAATAGAGGAAGTCATCGGTAGCTCTAACGAGAGCGTTGTTTGTTAACTATGGGATTTGTAAACCGTTTCCACTGAATTCCCGAACACAAGTGGTATCTGGAAAAAATGTACAATCTACCCAAACACCATGGTGCGGGGCCGCCAGAGGCGCGGGGCCCAATGCAGCTGCATCGGTTGCACCGGCTTAAGGCCGGCCCTGACTGTAAAATACAACATCTTCTCACTTTTCACGTAGGGCAAACGATTTTTGGACATTGAAAGTATTTCATCACAAAGTTTGAAATCATACATCTTGATGAAAAGCAAACAAGGACATAAAGCTTATGGTTTTTAAGCTTAGCAATTTTGCCAAAAATCTAGAGCAAAATAACTAATAAGTCTACGAAAAGCTAGAATAAACTGATTTCTAAACACAGAAAAGCAGTTGCTAAACTTGAACGGTTTTTCCAAGGGAAGTGGCAATTTTTCTCCAAATGTTTGCTCTGGGTTTTTATTTTCTTTGGTGTTTTTAGTTCTTTCTATTTTCTTTGGTATTTCATATTCTTTCTGTGTCGTTTTAGGATTGTGTTGCAATTTTTTCAATATAGTTATTACGTATTGTTTTGGAAAAAAGATAAACAAATCAAGTTGAAAACTATGTACAATGACAGTGGACATGCTGTTGTTCTTTTACGTATTTGTTCATAAAAAATTTTCTTTCCCAAAACGTTATGTGAATAGCTGTTCAAGGTTTGAAAAATTAATCCCGTGAAGTAAACGTTACATCATCTTCCTCTTAAAATAGCGGTTTTGTCAACATGTCCATTGCGTAATTCAACATTGGCAAAGCTACGCTGCATGATAGATTTCTCCATACAATCAGCAATCTGTCGGTTTCAAAATTTCAAGGTTTCTGTCAGCCAGTCAAGAATACCGCGTGTTGTTTACTTTGCGAGATGGATTGTTTGGCTTTGTGTTTCTTATGCACTCACCAGAACTCGTAGTCGCGTGGCTGAGGTAAGCTAATTGCTGTCGTTAATTGCCTGAATGTGAATCGCTTTGACGTCGTCTGACACAAGTCATCCAAAGACAAACTTGCTCTGGCTTGAGTGTGGGCGGTCTACCTTTACGTAACTAATTGGCATTGTGATCGCAACTAGGGGCGTGCTTTACAAAAGTGTAGCGTTTTTTTCATAAAGATATTTCCTAAAGTTAAAATCATTTAAAGTCGAACAGTGCTGAGCCTCAATTCTATCCTTATCGCGTGGACAAGTCGCAAAAATCGTACGCTCAAGGTCTAGTTGCACTACAGGGCGGTTGAAATACATCTAATGTAGAAAGCTTGTTGGACACGGTGTCTAGGAAGCAGCCGAAGATTTAGTTTGAACATTTAGATGTAGTCTGAGGATCAACCCTAAGCGAAGCTCAGTTTTTTAAATGCGATATCCAGATGGGCATTTCGTGACCGCGTTTTGTTTTAGCGCAGAATCTACAGTAGAAGGACTTCGAAGTTTTTGTTTTTCGACTTCTACTGTTAGAGTTTCCAATGCAACCATACAGATCAGTTGGATAAACACAGCAGTTTTACATAAGCACACTTATATTTCATATTAGAGGTGGCTTGCAGTACACGTTTCAAAACCTGATGCCTACAAAAGATTTTACGCTTTACCTTTGCTGAGAAGGGTAAGTTAGAGTAATAACTTTCATTCGTTTCATTGCCTGTGTAAAACCTTAGCCACGTAGTCCACATTCAGTTAATGGTAGGAATTGCATGTTCATTCGGTAACAGCATTACCTGACATGGTTTGAGCGATTTGTGTTATTGCCAGCGCGTGAAAAGTTTGCGTTCGTATGTGTTCCGCCAGCATGAAATAAATTCCAACGCATGTCTTCCCAAACAGTTTGACTGAGCCTGCATAAAGAAGCACCAAAAATCGTTAGCAAAATGTTTTTCCTAAGGTTTGGTTTAGGATGTTGTTTTCTTTGTTTGCTTTTGTTACCATTTTTGCAGCGTCTGGTTTCAATTCTTTATAAACTGCATACAGCAACTGTATGACACGTCGACAATGCTATGATCGAAAGTAGACGACACCTACTCTGACAAGGTTGCAACAGCCACTACTTGAATGAATTCAGACAAAAGACTCGCCATCCAGAAACCGTAACCATCTCTCGCGCCGTTGGCGTTCGCTATTTGAGAAATGCTTTTCGTAAATAAGACAATACTCTAAGTAGTACTGTAAATGCAGCTGACAGGTGTGCCTTAGAAAGGCGATGACAAAAAACAGCTGGTGTGCTTTCGCATTGTGACTGTGGGCTTTAGGTCGAATTGCGTTTTTAGAAAACTTTCGAAGATAATAATGCGCTTTGTTTCTAGTGCGAAAATGACAAAAGCCTGTTCTTTGAACCTGCTCACGGCTAATTCTCTTTCGGTTAAAAATTGTTTTTTATGTGCGCAGCTAGTGCATTTTTAGACAGCACTTTCTGCAAATAGAATCGTGCGTTCGCACCATCGCCTTAATCCTGCTTAATCACGATTGGAAATCGAAGCCAGCGGTGCGAGAGCGAAAAAGGACTTTTCTCTTTAATTGCGAGGCCACGTTTTCCCACATGATTTCCAACAGCACGTTTGGATGCGGAAATATCCTTTTTCATCTCATTTCAATTCTTCATTAAGAAAAAATGTGGAAAGCACACGTTGTTGTTGGCAGTGTCAGAAGCATTTTTAGTTTTCCTCGTCAGCAAATCGGCGAACTCGTACCAATTGAAGGAACGGCAATAAGAACGCTTCTCGGTCAAAGTGCGCTATGCGTCGATGCTACTCAAAATTGCCGTTTCTCAGTATCGTCTCTCCTTTTATCTTCACGGAGGTCTGACTTGTTCGTGGAAGGAAACTATGGATTGTTGCCCATCAAAATCCTTCGCTTTCGAGATGCTTTTTCTGTGTTTCATTCGCGACACGTAGTTCAGGTTGTCGACGGTAGCTACCAGAAAAAGCGTGCTTCGTTTGAACTGTAATTGTTATACTCGTGGTTTTCTTTTAGGACTTTCGTAACCTTTTCGATTAATCATCCACCAAAAAATTTAAATCTCTGCATTGACATCTCACAAACGAAGTCAACAGCACCGAATTGAAGGTGGTCTAATCTGCCAGTGAGTAGGGCGGTTCGTAGCAGTACTGACTCCTCGCACTGTTCGTACTGTTTGATGCTAAACAATTCTTTCACAATAGCATCACGATAGCATTAACTTTTCATTGTGACGAAACATTTCAAAGAATCAAAGAACAACTGTTTTATGATCAGTTTGTCATTGAATTTGATGAATCAACAGCAAGTCTCGCGTCAGTCTTTGCTATGCAGATGAGTTAGCTGTCAAAATTGATGTTGATACATATCTTGTCGACCTTCACAGTGATCTGTACTTAAATGACTAAATGACTCTCTATTTGAACTCGCAAAGAATTTCTGTGCGTGGCAAAATTAGAATAGCTTACTGCTTGGCAACTGGAGATTTCTTTCCGAAAATCTGACCACAACTGACGATAGGACAATATTTGATGCAGCCGCACAGTGCTGAGAGTAGAACAATTAAAAAAGAAATCAGTTTCATATTTATTAAAAGTGATAAAAATTTTTTTTCTTGCGGTCTCTTAAAATTTGTTTCTTTCAAAATAACAACTCAAAATGTTCTTCATCACAAAATCAAACCAGTCTCATATTGATCTGTAGTGTTTGTTGAGGTTTGACTTCGGCAATCTTCGAAAAATTTTAAGAGACCGCAACTATTTAATCTAAATATTAAGTTTGGCGTAAAGCGAAGTTTTAGTGTATTTTGAGAAACCGTTGCAGAAGTTTAAAGGAAACCACTGCCGCTCCGTATCATCCGCGCTAGCTTTGGCTTTTCAGCAAAAGATTTTAATCTTGGTCGGTAAGTTGATATCTTTGGTAATAATGTACTTGGAAAAGTTCAATGGGGTGTCACTTGATTTTCCAAGATTGATTTACAAGTGATGCAGTTGACAGCAAGCCGTTGCTTATCTTGGCACACTAAAAGGCTGGGATGTCAGCAAAACATTGACTCCAACATTATCGAATGCAAGTGGCATACATAAGAGTGCAAATCTAATACTTCCTCAATTACTTGGTGTCATTTAGTGTCATGTATGTCGGTGTGTCTAGATTTTATACTACTTTTTATCGCCGAACACCTACGCTCAAAGCTGAACTTAGATTACCTTGGCCAGTTGCGATCTTCTACGAGTTTAAATTTTTGATGCGTCGTATCAAAGCAAAAAGCATTTATAATTATTATTATTTGGCAGAGTTTGCCTTCAACAAGAAAAGGCTGCCGTTTCCATTTGCGAACAGTTCACTTTGCAATAAGCCACCGTTTGAAACTGGCCGATGAGTGTTAACGATTGTCTCAGCACTGCTATGCTGGAAAAACAATCCATATTTTTGGCTCAGCTTTTGCAATCATCTGGACTAGATAAAAAGAAGTACATTTGTTGGATTCACGAGTGCTGGGGAATCGATATTATATCACTATAGGTGACAGTGACAAGATAGATGTAGGGTGCACACCAAGGGTTGGCATTAGTGGCAAAATAATCGAAAAAATATTTCTAAATTCCGAAGAAGTTGCCTCGACTATAAAAACAGCTTGCGCCTTGAAATGTTTTATACACAAAACGCGGAAGACTTTAACTCGCCAAAAATTGATAACTTGAAAACTTGAGTTTCAGGTTGTCGGAGCGTGTCCAAACAAATGAATCACTGCGAGCCGCCATCTGTAACGCCCTGCACCTATAGCTGGAGGCAATTCAGAAGACTTCTGGTTTTGCGTCACTATTCTGACGACTGAGAGTTTAATTCGTTTTGTTTTGTCACATGTCATGAGCAGTGGCGCTCTTCAAAGGAATGCATAACTCGGCAATAGGCATTTTGCACATTTTTTTCAGAAAACACGACAGCTTTTTATAGATCGCGCAGTGCGATGCCATATGCGGCAGAAGCCCAACTGCGACGTTGTCAATAAAGCGTCAGCAACAATGTGTTCATGCTGTGACCGGCATCATTGTTCTGCTGATCTTTAGATTTCTCTTCATGTCCAACCAGCGAAGCCAAGTACGCAGGGCGATGAGTTTTTATCGTTGGGAAAATACTGTAAGCTGGTGTTTGCGTGTTATGACGACTTGCACGTAACGCCTTGTCATCTGGAAACAACACAATTTGATATGCCGCCCTATACGTGCGAAGGGTTTGAAGAACTCTCAAAAACGTGTGACTTTAGCAGAGGCATGCAATGCTGCACCACGTTTCTGCAACGTTTTCTCTGCAGTGCACGCTTTTGCATGCCTACATGCCTGCAACAGCGCAGTTTGGGTTTTAAAACGAGGTCTTAACTTAACGTTGGATGGAGATTCTTCGCGTTGCTGACAACAAGGATATTATCTCAGGATGAAATGTCGCCAGAAGCGTAATGCATGTGCGAGGCTAACATGACATTTACTACCAACATCCAGAAATTCTTAGATTCAATCTTGAAAATAACGGGTGTGGAAGGTCAGCCCAGGCCAAAAATTGAAATATACTTCCAGCAGGAATCACTTTCTTGCAATTTTAATGTTTGTCTCAGTGATGTTGTTCCACAACAAACTCATGTGTACAAAGGTTCGCATCTCTATCACTGCTTTTAAATTCCTAAAGCTCCGTCCAATGAAAAAAAGTCCAATATTTCAATAATCTTGCTCGATCTCAGTGCAGATGTAATAACGTAAAAGGGCTTTGGGTATAAAATGCCATACGCGAAATTTACATGCATAATTAGTCTCCGCCATGCGCGTGTTTTGCCGTTTACCTTAAAAACGTTTGGAGTGACATAAAGAGTAGTCAACGTTTTGCTAAAATGGCAAAGAACTGCTGCTGTTTGAAAACCCTGCCACAGTCAAACGTGGCACGACCACAAGCTTCGTTGTCATCACATCTGACGCCGTGTCATTCCAAAGAATGCTTGCATGAAACAGAGCTGTTGCCAAAGCAACAATTCATCAAATACTTCTGTGGTGCACTTGTCCCCGAATTTTCATACTACAAAAAAATGCCAGGTGGCAGAAATTCCGTAATCGCTGAATCGTCATGCCGCCAAGTTTTCGCATCGACGCGTGGTGATATCGGTGAGGAATTAGCTGCCCAGAAAAACTCCTGAAGCTAATACCTTCTACTTGTTCACGAACAGTTATGCTTTTGCGTTGGCTGTAGTTAGCTGCAGTAGGTTAAGATGATGAACCTATCGGGAAAGTTATTTTATTGGTCCCTCAGCTACAACCTATTTGTTGCACTGATGACACAGTTTTTGAAGTTTATGCTGTAGTTCTGGTATGTGGATTCAACGAAAGTCAAACAACTGGTACACATTTTTTTGCTTCCATTTATTGAGCCAGCACGAATATTTTTGAGCAATTTTTAAGTGAGGATTCATGTGAGTGATGGAAATATCAGTCAATCAGTCAATGCTAAAAATTACAATCCAGTACACGGACGTTCAGCAAAATGTTTATTCTTCTCTGTAGAAAGTACTTGGAATGGGTTTTCTTCAAATTCACGCGTCGTTGCTCCAAAATAAATTGTTCTCTCGATAAAATGTTGGCCGTTGGTCTGATCAGCACGGGTACGTCCTTATGTGGCTTTAACCGCAGTCATAACGAAAATCGTGACTGCACAGCATCATACAGTTCTTCCTTTCATGAGTTGACGCGTTGATACAGGGTCGTCGCCAGCGGGGGGCCAGTGGTGCCCGGCCCCACCATTTGAAACCAGTGGCCCCCCATTTCACGTTTGGCCTCTCGGTTGCTGCATACATCCAATACTGTATTTGAAAAATGTGACCCCCCTTCTGTTTCTTGGCCCCTCCATCTTGTTTTTGGTCGCCCCTCCTGCTAAATCCTGGCGACCGGCCTGCGTTGATAATTTATACTATCTGAAACTAGCCATGCAGTGTCAAAAGGGACAATCTATTACGGGGAAAAGATGGGTTGGGACACTAAAATAGGGTTGCGACTGGACTATCCCCCAAAAGTGTCCTATATGTAAATGAGAATTACGCTAAAATTTTGTTGTTACTTCTGAAACGTACAAAAATCTCTTTTGTTATATTTTATAGAAGTAATGTTTCGAATCTCTTTCCCATGCGAAGATATAGCAAATCTGAAAATGATATTAACCAACCGATTACTGTAGTTTGAACCGACTTTTACATCTCGTTGTAAATACAGAAATAATTCTTTTGTTATTTTCATGATGAAAACAAAATGCAGAGGTATGAAACTTCATTCCAAACACCTGATACCTCTCTTTTTCTAAAAACAATTGACAAAAAAACTCAACATATCATGAAACTCAGAACTGCATGAAATTCGTTGAATAAAAATTAAGAATCCAATTTGGCCGGAGAAAGATTTCTGGATATCCGTTGTTCCCAGGATCAATACGGCATATTAAACTTCTCCTGGTGACATGCAGAGGAGAAATTCGAGTCTTATCTTTTTGTCCCATTTTATCTCACTTTCATCTAAAAATATTGCTTTTGAGACAGAGTTGTAAACGGGCCTCATTTTGAAGCCCGAACCCGGCCTGAGCCCGACATTTATATTTTTGGATCCCGATTCGAACTTACCGAGTGCGTCAGGATAAGCACAACTGCGGAGTATCAAAAAATGTGGTATACAGGTATAGTTGCAATTGCACGGCTTTATCACACCTTGACCAACACATTGGTTAAACAAACACAAACTTAGCTTGTTAGTCAAGGATAATGCTGCAGAGTGTAATGTTTCTCAAGAAAAAATGAAACTATCACGAAACTATCCACGATGGCGCTATAGGCGTAAACGAAACCATCTAGCATAGGGCTATGGGCATGAAAAGCCTGTTTGTAGGCCATCGTTTCTTGAAACAAGCCAAGAATCGCGGGAGTGACTGATCTCTTCGAAGCAATGCCATCGCGTGCTAATTTCCTCACCGCTGTCGCAGAACCGTCGCCAGAAAGTTTTCAATGGTGGGGCTTCGTGGCTCTGCGGGAGTGCTTCGCGTTTGTGCCGGGGGCCTTGACATTATAAAATTGACCAAAACTCCACTGCTTTATAGTGTTTCACGTTTCAATTTGGGGGGCTTGAAGCTTTGTTTGGGGGGCTAAGCTCACCAAAGCCCCCCGTGGTGCCGGGACTGCGCTGTCGCCTTCTCAAAAGAAGTGTGAGACTAATCTGAGCAGAGAACAAAAGAACACAACTGTGTTTGCAAAATGTAATTGGCTGAAGAAAACTCACAATCACTTCAATCCCAGAAGTCATCGCTGTGAGCGCAACAAATGTACGTCAGAAAAGAAAAAAATCGTTAATGTTGTAAAAAGTTTTGTATGCAGGCCCGAAATCGGCCCGAAACATTTTGAGAAACTCAAGCCCGAACCCGACCCGAGCCCGGCCCAAAACCCGGCCCGATCCGAAAAGCGCGGCACGCCCACAACTCTGTTTTGAGAGCTTGCAAAAGCTTCTTCCCTGCTCGTGAAGCCGTGATATCCTCTTTTGCACAACGATGTCACCTCACGTAGATATGTTGTTAACAACGTACACGCAACTGATCATAGCCTCACCTCTGTTCTCAGTGCGGTTCACACTATAAAGTAGCTGCCAAAAACTTAAGAACAGCTTTCGCTGCAAATGTTGCTTTCAACAAGAAAAAGCAAGGCGATAAAGTTGTTGCGTATGCTTCAGTAGTCAGCAGGTTATATTGTGGCATCGCCTCTCTGAAATTCAGAATGGTTGTGGTTTGTCCAGTCATGAGATCGAGTACTGGCTTAACAAAAATACAAATTTCCCGAAAGAAGGTTAAAAATGGATTTCATCGAAATCTTCAGCATACATCAAACTTAACCAACGCGGAAGCTGGGTGGGACAATTGAAACAGGGGATGCTGTGGCTGTTTTGTTTGCAATAAGAATCTACAGCAACTCCGTGCATTGTTTACCAACGTCCCATACTGTTCTCTGAAAGAAAGCACCGCTCGTACCTTTATTATTGTGCCACACACTCACTTCGACGCTTTCTACAAGCTAACAAGTTTTTGCTGGCCTTCTTTTGTGGATGATACACGACACATAACGATTCTAAAAATGTGAAAAACCCGCAATCCGCCTTTAAAGGAGTGCTAGGTAGTGAAAGATCTAAATGTAGATTTACGATTATTGTCACTCCAATCAAGCTTTAACTGTGTGTTAAGTTCTGTCTGCAACCAATTATTTGCCACTGCTTAGGTTAGAACTAGTTTTTTTTCTGCAACTACCGGTAGTTGTTTTCGCGTACGTCAGTCTTGCAATGCGGTACTGTCAAAGATACCTTATGGCGGAGTCGTAGCCACGAAGGTTAAACAGAAGATTTCCTCATGAACTTTGTAAATACGTGACGTTTCAAACAACGTATTGCGGGTTTGTAAAGATATTCTGTAAATTTTAAAAGATATTTGTCTTCGTCTGGCGGCCCCGATCCATAACAGACATTGCTGCTGCACCATGCAACTTGTCCGCAATCAGTCTATGTTCGAGTTCAGTGAAGTCACAACTGGATTTGCAGTCAGAACCAGAAACTGTTCGCAGCACATAATTATCTCCTCGGAGCTATCCTTCCCTCATGCGGTAAAGCTGCTGTTGTTGAAGACTAAAATCTCCGGGGAACGTCTTTTTAACAAATATGTCGCAAAGGATTCAATTATTTTTAACTTTAGATATTCAAATGTTGCTTCATGACATCAGAAGTAGCCGGTTCTGAACGAAATCCGACGTTTACTGGTAACTCCTTTCGACATTCAACTGTCGAACGGGATTTATCAACTGATTTACTGTCTCCACGATTTTGCATTTTTGTTTAATTTTGAGAGCAGGTTCTGACTATAAGCGACCTTCGCACGATATTTGAGAATCTAACAAAGATGCAGTTCACGATGACTCTCCAACAAGGCCGAGTCAAGAGCTTCCACAAATATACTGAAGGAAATGTTGTGTGTTGTGGCTTTGCATATTTTCCACTTCACAATTTGCCACATTTTCTAACTTTAATCGTCGCCAACGCCTAACGTCTGTATACCAGCGCTTTTGCCAAACTATATTTTTACGTTCAAATGATTTTTATTTAGTAGCACTGAAGCAAAACTTCTATTTGCAACACAGGAGATGTGCAGAAATGTTTGAAAGCGGTGCAGCGCATATACGAGCTCATACATCTGCTGACATGATATTTTTTATGTGCTTACGTGGCGAAAAACGATATCATCTGGGAATTAGGCTGCTGTCTTACGAAATACAGCTATTATACATACAATTGATTCGAGAGCGATTAGGACTAGGTTTCTTTTTCTTATTTATAGGGCGATTAATAGTATCGGTGGTGGTTTCAACTTGGAGCGACTTGCTTTTTTTCAGTATTTTTGATTTTTGGCGCGGTTTTGACTCTTTAAATACGCATGAGGTGATTTCCGTGGGTGTAAGAACTGTGTAAGATGAACATTGAAAGCTCCAACATGCACCTTAGAAACCGCCAACAGAGGGATATTGGACTGGCGAGAGGCCCACATCTCACAAGCATTGCAATTTTCTTGAAAGTGTGTGAAATGTTTGATTTTTGGGGTTTTTCATAAGAGCATGCCAGCAATCGACAATTTTTTTAATCTTTAAGGCATTTCAGGGAAAAACATGACGTCACTTTAGGTTAGGATACGCCTGTGATTGCTAGACGTTAAAATAACATAAACAAACAGCTTTTCAAGATCTACGCAAGAGGGTTTTCCATTGCGGACCAAGACAACATCACTACGAGCGTCTTTTAAAAGCGTTAGTTGCGATGAATGTTTTGCGATCAACTAAAGAAATGAGCATGTGGCGTTTCTTCTTGTAATTTTGACAATTGTTTTTTTTTTACTATCAGTGCCGTCGGTGAGTGGCTAAAGATTGCGGCATTTAGACTTTATCTGGTGAAGGTTGTTACATCACGCACTACACACAAAATAATCTAGCCTAGCAACACATGCACACCACCGGGGAACTTAATTTGGCGCTAAATATCCTAGCTTCATTTGTTGTCGCGAATAGCTCGAACGAAAATGTATGTCATAATAGACACAAACGCTGCTCGTGGGTTCACTAAGTTCCTTTGAAGAATACGTGAGTGATTTTAAACACTCTAAAAAGGAAAATCTTGCGTTGACCGAACTGTACGNATTGCACGACTAATCTATGCAGTCAGGCACTCGACCAATTTCCGAAATTACTTGAGGTCAACCAGCCCTAATTGGTATGGAACGGGTCCATTCACAGCAGTAGCACGAACCATAAATCGCGTTGTTCATCGACATATCACGACTCAAAGCGTGATCGCAATGCCGATTTAGAAAGGCCGCGCAATGCTCCTGCTGCAAATGGTTGCTCGTCACTGGCATTTTTGAAAAACAGCTGCTTATGTAGAACAAGGGATTTCAGTTCACGTTACGGCGCTGAATCAATAGCCTGCAGGCAACTTTGGCGATGTTTAATGTGTAAGCGATAGAAAACATCTTTCACCGAATCCGTTGTCACCTCAAACATATTCGTCTTGGCAGTTTCGCCCTGAGCAACAACTGTAGCTTAAAACAACCATTTCCAAGACAACCATCACCGAAAACAAAGTGTCTCTTTGCCGCACCCGTATTTATAAAATAACGAAAACGTTTGAACTTTCAAAAGCACAAAACGTTTTTCCTAGATTTCTAACACGTTTTCTCAAAAACTACTGGAAAATTATACAAGAATGACGGTTTCATTTCGATTTCGAATTGTTTTGGAAGTTGTTGTTTATGACCATCATCAACATTTGTCGATAACCATAACAACGTTAATTTAGATTGTGCTTGTGGTGAAGGTGAAAAGTTTTAAAAGTATTTGGTGACAATTTTTTTTTGCATTTAAATTACGCATTTAGGAAAACGACTAATCCTTCCTCCCCAGCATTTCTTTGTCGTGCCGTTAGAAGTTCATCTCTTTCCACAAAAACTGAGGCTGCAATTGCAATTATTGCAAATATCAACTTTTTGCTGAAAGGAGGTTGTGATGATTAGGACAGTTCGCTCGTGGTGTAAAAGTTGAAGTCATGTTGATTTGCTTTGCAATCAACATATTAGAGCTCAAAACACAGGAATTGTGAACTTATTTCCAGCTGTGGTTGAATGTTGCAGCTACTTAATCATATTGATTGCATAGAATTAAGGCTTTGCATTAGTCTTTTCACAAACGTATGTGAGTTCACCTGGAGGAGTTTGAAAGTTGCAAAGCGTTAAGCAAGTTTTCTTGTTTGCGACTGAAACTGACCTTCTGGTGTTTTTTGCTTCATCTCTATTCGCTGACACTGCAATGCAATTTAGCGACAAACTATATAGATAAAAAAACAACGCTCACGCTAAATTTGAAGCAGTAATGTGAGAACACCTAGAGAGTCTAGAAAGTTAGCCACGGGGTTGGTGTGGGAACTGCAAGGCTTAAGTTGTAATATTGCGTTTGAAACCAACCTTAAATTGCCTTTGAAGTCTGAAAACCTGGAGACGACCTGCCGGCCAACAGAAGTGACTTTCTTGTTGACGAATGATGCCTATTTTGCTTATTATGAGTTTTTGACATTGGCCCCATTTAACACAAAAATCAGCGTTCTCCACGAGTCACTGGCTGATCTTGTTGTGATTGTCTACATCACAATGGTGGAGATTAAGCATAAATGTTGTGACACCTTCGTCAATTTTCTCGTCAAAGTTGCATTTGTTTTCTATTCACTCTGCGGGATTCAACAAACCTTTTATCCTCATTTACCTCTCAGCTACTTTAAAAAACAAATACTACCTTCAACTGCTTTTCACATTTTGCATTTTTTACATGCACTGCATAAGATAGACCAAAAACGAAAGGTTTGACATAAAGATTTTTGAAATATAGGAATCTAAAAGTGAACGTTATGAATAGAATTAAGAATAATTACGGTATCGACTATTAACACAAAAGTCTCAAATGTTGAAAAAATGTGCTTAGCTCGAATGTTCACTGAATTTCTCCCTTTGCGAAACACAACCTGCACTTTGAATGGGTGATTTAACATCAGGTACAAATTGCAACGTTAGTGGTGAAACTGAATGGGTAAACAGTTTTCATCAATCTTTACCAAACCTTTCTTTTTATTTTGAAAAAGTTGCGTTAGGTAACAAGGTCGCAAGTTAAATTTTCTGATTACAGTAGTTACAGCAGACGTGTGCATCGCAGATAAACAAGGTACTTTCCCAGACATATTCGTCAGTCGTGAACTTTATTTCTGGTTCAAGTTTTAGGAATGCTAGAAGCTATTGGATGAATCTAAAACAACATCCTGATTTAAAACAACTTCGGACGAGGACAGTTGTCCACCAAAGTTTTCAGAACTCTCAACAAAATTTAGTTCCCACTAGCCAAGGACCTTGCAATGCTACTATAACTGTACACCAATAACATACAGAGCAGGGCAGCGCGCAATTATTGGTTCAAATGTTATGACATAAACGGCTGTCACCTTCTTGGAATCTAATAGAAAAAGAACAGTGAGCATGGTACGTTAAAAGTAAGCCATGGTGAGGCTTTGTGGAAAGAACCTAGATCAGATTTCTGCCAAAGGTTGACTGTGGCTTATGTTTCACCAACAAACGGTCTTGTCATGCGCACGATTACATGGACGCCGTTATCTTTGAAACACCAAATTACTCCGTTGACTTCACGCAGAGCAGGCAATGTGATGTTGCCATGTAATGTGCAAAAGGCATGCTAACTGTGGACTTTATAAAAGGTATGCTAACTGCACATCTAACAACAGAATTTACTATTGCGTTATAAGGCCGGTGGTAGACAGATATAGAGGAAGGAAAAGTGACCGTTTTCTTGTCTTTGCAGCGTCTGCAGTTGGTCGTTCTTCAAATTTTTGAGCCGAAGTTTGTTGGAATTTACCAATCTCTCTGTATTGCAATGAGAAACTATTGCCGACACCCTCTATGACAGTGGTTCCCAAACTTTTTTGGTCTGTGGCCCAAATGTTTATTTAATAGCGATTCGTGGCTCACCACGTGCTGTAAAGCTTGGGCACAAACAATCTTTAAACTATGAAAATTTAACACAAAAACAGGCGAAATGGTTT
>JGI24158J21664_10007429_pt1 | contig 14561 bp, 10 predicted proteins | sample Ectturendosymbi3_FD_21664 | JGI IMG/M metagenome (IMG submission 21664) | reverse complement strand
AAAATCACCTTTTTGTTTACGACGATCCAAAATAGGATGAACCCAAAAACGTCGCCGTTTCTTTTTCTTCAACAACAACAGAGCCAGCAAAGCAGCAATCTTCCGTCTTTGGGTTCATCTCCTCAGCTGCGCTGCTTGACAAAGTTTTCCTTTGTACCAAATAGCCATCCCACCTTCGTTTCGTTGCTGAAGAACAGGCTCAGGCTGCACGGTTCCAGCAGCTCAGGCGACGGAACTATCCCGCGTCATGTCGTTGCCGGACAACAACAATCATCACGCACGACTTAATGCGCTTTTCTTGCGTGCAGTGTAAACAGGCGAACGGACACCAATCGCAGTCGCTCCGTTTCCGTATGAAAGTAAATTTGCGTGTAAACGCACCTTTAAAAAGCAACTGTTTGTACCTCCAGCGTAGGGATGGCTTTAGAAAGCAACTCTTTGTACCTCTAGCGTAAGGGTTGATTTAGAAAGCAACTCTTTGTACATTGTTTGTACCTCCAGCGTAGGGATGGCACAAACAGTTGCTTTCTATAGCCAACACTACACTCGAGGAACAAACAGTTGCTTTATAAATCAACTCCCTACGCTGGAAGTACAAACAGTTGCTTTCTATATCAACTCCGTACGCTGGAGGTGCTGACAATTGTTTTCTAATTCAACCCGTACGCTGGTGGTACATTCCTATGCTGGAAGTACAACCCTACGCTGGTGGTACAAGCAGGTTGCTTTCTAAATCAAATCCCTACACTGGAGGTACAAACAGTTGCATTCTTAAGCCACCCCTACGCTGGAGGTACAAACAGTTGCTTTCTAAATCAACCCCTATGCTGGTGGTACATCCCTACGCTGGAAGTACAACCTTACGCTGTTGGTACTGACGCCGCCGACCAGTCCTCCTGTGATTTAGGCACATGCACAATGAAACAAGAACAAGACTAAAGACAACTAGGCCTACTGCTATCATTTTGATTTCACTTTAGCCTCTGCAAATGAAATGAAGCCACGTAGGCTACACTGAAAACACTTCACACCACTGTATTCACACAATTAATTTTTTTCTTTTATTGCATTTGAACTCGTAAGATGATAATGGCATGTTTAGGAATGGCCTGAACTGCATTTCTGCTAGCTTGACTGAAACTGCACTGCTGTTGCCTTGGCGTTGCTGCATTGTAAAGATACATATTACATGCAGTTGTCTTCTACATTTCACTGAAACCAACAACTTGTGAATACTGCTCAAAACACGACCCAGCAAAGAGGTAAAACTTCCAGTAACTGACGTCCTGTAATACAGCAGTTGAGCATAAGCTATGCACCAATCAGATCAGAACACAGACCGCCAGCCTGCCACCCTCCCTCACCCTCAACCTCAACAGCCTGAACTAATGATTGACCAATTTATCCAAGATGTTAAGTTTATTGGAAACCAAAGATACTTTCTTTGCTAAAATGACAGCATGCAACACCAATATAAATTATGATTAGGAAAGGCATTAACAGTTTTTAATAATGCTTGGTGAAAGCAATGAGCACAATTGTAACGACTTTTTCATGTCCATCAAAATATTCAGATGAGTTACCATTTTTGTGCAATTACCGTATTTTCAGGACCATAAGGCGCACCGGATTATAAGGCGCAGTATCAAAAGTTGAATGCTAGCCGTTTTTTTTCATACATAAGGCGCACCGGATTATAAGGCGCATTAAATGAAGCAAAACTTAGATTAATCAAACTTGTATTCAACTCTTTCACAATAACTCCCGAGTCGCCGAAATCGTCCGAGTGAATGAGTCGTCACTGAGAGTTTAATCTGCCATTACATACGAGGGAGTTTAATCTGTCACACATGCTTAATTCGCTAGACGCGAATAGAATAAAATAAAAGTTGTGCGCATGTTTGATTCGGTGTGCGGCAATGTAGCCTGGAGCCCCGCAGAGAAATATGATCTGTGGTACGTGCTAGCTACTCTCGGACGTTGCTCATTGCAACTGTTGTTGGCTTATTACGCAACACGGTGGTCTGTTCACAAAAAATCGTAACTAGCAATTAAAAAAATAGCACTGTTTACCACATAAAATTGGTTCAAGATGAGGAAGCACAACCAGATTCGTAGATTAGGCGCACCGCATTATAAGGCGCATATTCGATTTTTTAGAAAATTTAAAGGATTTTAAGTGCGTCTCATGGTTCGAAAAATACGGTAGCTATTTTTGAATAGTTACCCTTGTTATGTGGACCATGAGTCTGAATGAAATGAATAAATTATAATCCAACTTTTGATAAAGATATACAAGCACTTCTTTTTTGATATACAAGCACTTCTTTTTTTACTATATCAGAAATTTAACAAGTAAAATGCACTATCCTAAAAGTGGTTCAGTAAGCACTAGAATTGATATATTTAGGTGCAACTTCACAAAATTTCCTGTGTCATGCTCTGGAAACATCCCCAGAAATATAGCCTATGAATGGCTTGCAGCTCATATCATCCATACTATTGATTAAATTTTTTTTTGACAGAACCTGTTCTTAACACTTTTGAATGCCACCACCCACCACCGCATAGACTGTAACTAACTCTAGGTTATGACATTATGCCGAACTTACCTGCTGTACGTGCGCAGGCCTTCAAAAAAATCCCCATCTCATCTACTGCTTCATTGCACTTCACCGACCCGTGACGAGCACTTGTTGTGGACTACTTGTCACGGTTCGTGAACGTTGTACGAACAATGAAAAGCCGCGTGGTTGTTAATCATGTGTTATCTTACGATGTCATTTACTTTCTTTACACTGCACTGTTATCGGGTTCGCGTTGGATTAGGAATCCCATAAATCACTCAAGCACGACCATGAGTGTCTCACCGAGATGCTTGAACGCGCATGTTTTCAACCATACCCGATTCAGCGAATCCAACTAGCAGAGATAGGTTGCGAATCCGATATTAAGGGATTCGAGCGGAAAAGAGGTTGGATGGTTTGTATTAAGTCATGTGCAACCTTTTCTGTACTTGTTTGATGCAAAAGCCACTACCGTGGAACAGATTAGCCTATTCAAGCTAATACGTAGCAAAAGCGACGGATAAATTTTTTTATTAGTTTTGCCTGTAGGCTAAGTACACCTAGTTAGGGAAATAATCAGCAAATTGAGAATCCTTTGAGCAAACTGGAAGATTATTCGGTAGGTTACAAGGTTACAAGACAGATATTGGGCTGAAGGACTATTACCCCAATACTGATTTAATAGGTTTTCATTACACCTTGGTATAGTAGAGTGATTCAACCTCTGTACAAAATATGTAGCCTAATATTGGAAGTGCATGACTTCAGTATGGGCTACACTTTGAACTTTGTATCCCAGTTAGGTGCCTATGATTTCCTCAATTCATAATGGAACACATGGAGTAGCATAAAATGTGGCATAAATGTTTGTGGAATAGGTTACAGTTGCAATTTGGTGAAGTGCAGTAGCCTACCTACTGTTCGTAGATTTCTACTTACAAAGTGCTGTGAATCCTCAATTTGACACTCGTTTTTATTGTACTGCAGACAACAGACTGATTAATGATCGTGACTGAAATCAACAAAGTGGCTTTGCAATGTAAAAACGAACTCCCATTTCCTGCCCTGTAGAAGCGGTTTAACTTCTATTTGTCACTTGAAGAGTGCAATTACGATGCGACGCGGTTTTCATGACCTGATCTCCCAGTAGTTCTCCACGATTTTCTCTGCTGGCTGATATTTTTCGGACAACACTAAATAAAATCACATCTCGGCGTTTCCAACAACACCTACAAAAAGCACCTTTGTGTAGTGGAATTAGGCTTCACCTTTTCATTTTCACCTATTCCCCAGCTTTCACAATACCATAGGCCAAACCCACGAAGCAAATCTTTGAGTCCTTGCAGTGTAAAGACGCCCCAGTATCGAGTTCGCTACTGCGTTCACGAGGGTAAGCCAAGGGCGACGAATCGCTCACTCGTGAATCCTGTAACAAGTGCAGTGTAAAGTGGGTAATTGATCCAGCCTACCTGATCGGCTACTGTTGGTTAAGTTTTTTTCGCAAGCAAGTCGTGATTTGTGCAACATATTCTGCGATTGACTGTAGGCCATTCTGGGTGTTGGGCAAGGTCATGCTAAATGAATGTATTTTTGCAGTAGGCTAGTCTACATGAAACTGTAATTGAAAGTAAGTTGTATAACTTTCAATAAACAGTTGATGAGTCTTGTTCAGGCAAAACCACTGTCGCGTAAATTAGCAGTTGTGGAGTACAAGAATGATAAAATACAGGATAACATTTTGCAAACATCACAAATTTTGTAAAATAATGGTGTTTTGCTGTCTTACAAAAGCCAATTCAAGGCTTCTCTTGCTTATTCCTCTGATGGTGATTTTGTTGTGGGATTATGTGTTACATTGATTGTACCTATTGTTCATGCTGTTTTAATTTCTTGACACTCAGCCCCTCTAGAAATGAAACAAATGGTTTAAAGCAGTGCCGTCATGACTATGGAGGAAGGCCTACACAAACCTCATTCAAAGCATTGTAGCAACAAATCATGCAAATTTTATGTAATACAACACTTTGTTCATCTGCAATGTGGACAGCACTACTTTTTGAATAATTTGTGAGGCATTGCACAAAGTTAAATTTGGCAATTTTCGTTTGTTTTGAATGCATGTAACCAGTCATTTCAAGGTTTTATGCAGTGTACCGCAACAAGTCTTGTGTAACTTTGTTCAACAGTATGGCGTATAAAATTAGTAACACCTTAAAACCATGTCACGTGTTATGTCAGAACTTAGGTAAAACACATTCTTTCACTGTAGCACACCCGTTATCGCCGACTTTCGCGTCTCTATCATCCGTTCAGCCCAGGCCGTGCGCAATTAACGCACCGCTTCATGCGCAGACGTGTGCATACGAAGGTGCATTGAACTCGCCGCACCAGTCGCAGACACACCACACTAGAAGCATACCGTGTGCATATAGCTTTAGAATCTTTTTCGATTTGGATCAGAGGTTTACAGGATCCGGATTCCAGGACTCAAGTAGCCTACTTTGTTTCTCACAATAAGGGAATAAAGTTTGGCAATTACTTTTTTGATGTATGTTGGGCGAATTAAAACTTTTTGATAAGATGTCAGATACCCACAACAAGTTTACTGTACGTGAATAACTATAACCACTGAAAAATGTGTGTCTTAGTCTTAGACCTCAGTTATTTTTCTTTTTCTAACCCAAACCCTAACCAGAAATACTTACTTACACACCAGACCTTAAGCCCTATTCATCAGTTTTCTCAGTGTATTTGATATGTAGAATATTACCATAGTCGCTACGTTTTTTAAAGACCATGATATTACTCTATGCATGTCAGAAATTTTTCTCGACACCGGCACATTGATCATCTCTGATGAGCATTGAACTGGACTTGGGTTGGACTGGATCTGGACTATGACGCTTTTGGTTGATTTTGGTTTGGATCCGGACTGTAAAATGCCTTATAAATTTAGGATCAGGAGAGGATTTGCACTGAGTTAATGGAAAAGACTTGCATAATCTTCTGTCAATAATGAGATATTTTTTGTTATGATTTTAAACTTTATTTGGACTTGGATTTTCAAGCTCTTCAACTTTTTGGACTAAGGTTACACTTGGACTGAGTTTTAAATATTCAGGACTGAATCTGCGTCGCAAAATATGACAGTCCGGCCATCTCTGCAGGAGACACAGTCAAAACAGAATATTTGAGCCAAGATTGTTCAACAAGCAAATAAACTCATTTCTTTGTGGGCAAACAAACTGGGTTTGTTAATCAGATGTTTGGAGATTTTGTAAGAATAACTCTCACTTGAGTCATTCAGTAAAAGCGAGACTTGAGTCGAGTCACCTTCGTTTCACAGCATGACTCGGGTCGAGTCAGCAAAAATCGTGGCTCAAGTCGAGTCACTGACTTTTTAAGCCGTTTTTGGGTGTCAAAATGACACCCTAAAATTTTGAAATGACACCTTACATTTTGAAAGCCAAGATATGGTTTTGCCTTGTTTTGAAGTAAAACGATTTGAGGAAAGCATGTTTTCCTGCACGTTGCTATTGCAACAGACGGCCGCAATGCTACAGCCACAAACAATTTTCTGGCGCAGAAGTTGGAAGCAAAAATTGCAAGTTTGGTATCTGTGCATTGTCATGCGCACCGCCTCACTTCGGCCTGTTGCTATACTACTGAACAGGCCCGTAGCCACGGAGGGGGAATTCGGGGGCAGTGCCCTCCTTAAATTTCTTTTGTGCTCCCCGAAATTTTGTTGCGCCCAGAAAAATTTGTTTTAAACATATAATAAAAGCAAAAATCTTGTCCCCCTAAAAATGTATTGTGCCCCACCAACTCTTGAAACCTGGCTAGGGGCCTGCTGTTGCAGATTTGTACAGTATGGTGTACGGAACCGCGAAAGGAATTTAATGCAATTATGGAAGAAGTGTTTTACTGTTTTATCATTGCGATCGGCTTTCCTGGGCAATGCATCAGGCTAAAATGAAGAAAAAGAATCCGCAGTTACAGCGTCCATGCAGAACAAGGTGGTTGTCGAATAAGGCAAAAATAAGAGCTAGAAGTGAGATTTTGGCTATTTGGGCCGCACTAAAGCTGAAGCAGCTGTCAGAAAATAAAAATGATGCAGTGTGTGTTATTTTCCTGCGGCTTACGAAAACAAAAATTTCAACATGCTGTTTTCCTTTTTTCAACATTGTCACCCTCACCTGTCAGAACAGAGCGAAGTTTTTCAGGCGGGATGTTTTAACTTTGCACAGACGAAGGCCTCCGTAGAACTGTGCATCAATAAGCTCTCTGATGCCGATGCTAAATCCGAGCTTAAAGCTGATTGCTAAAGGTTTGGTAGTGAGTTGGGGGAACTTAGAACACCGGATAGTTTGGCTGACTCGTATGTGTCAAGTGGCATGGCTTTTTTTAAGGGCATCGAAAGATTGGCAAATTGATCATCCCCATACACATAAAGGGAGACAGGAGTGAATGAACCAACTACCGCGGCATCTCTTCGCTTAGCCTCCCAAGAAGAGTGTATTCCAAGATACCGTGAAAATAATTGAATCAAAGCTGGATGGTACCCAGAGCGGCTTACGTCGCGGCCGTAGCACTACATAACAAATCTTCACTCTCCAGCAAATTTTCGAGAAATCCTGGGAGCATTCCAAAGACTACACATGTTTGTCGACCTCGGGAAAGTATATGGCCAGGTTCTCTGTGAAGAGCTTTGGGGGTGTTGCGGGAGTGCGGTGTTGACGCATGCCTCTCTGGCCGTCAACTAACTGTATTCCTGCTTAGAAGATTGTGTCCGTGTCGACGTAGTTAAATCACAACTGTTCAGCGTTGGTGTTGGACTCCGACAATAGTCTGTGTTGTCCTCTTCATAGTCTATATCAGGGTTCTCCAAACTATGGCCCGCGAGCCAAATCCGACCTGCGAAGCCATTTCACCTGGCCACAGAACACATTTTCCCAATAATGAAAAAATAATATATTGATAAAAATGTGTTGTCTTGATTTGGTAGAATGCAAAATATCCCTAAAAAGTCACATTATGTAAGATGTCCGACCCTTGAACTGTTGTGCAATAGCTTTTATGTGGTCCTCTCCCAAAAAATTTGGAATACCCAGGTCTATATGCATGTGATCGGTTTTCTGATATTCACGAGTTACAGAAGTCGGAACAAAGGGATTGATACACGGATTGATACAGCAAACGCAGTTCTGCGTGGGCTTTATTGCTCCATGGTGACGAAATGGGAGCTTTCAAAGACCGCATAGCTTTCAGTTTTTAAATGGGTCTTTGTTCCGATCTTCACCTGTGGTCGTAAATCTTAGGTGACGACTGAAAGAATACTATCTTAAGAACAAACGGCAGAGATGGGATATTTGCGGAGAGTTCTCGGCATGACACTTCCTGACAAAGTGCACAGGTGTGAAATCCGTAAAGCCCGGGGTGTCAAGCCATTTCTCCAAGTCGAGAGATCTCAGCTGTAATAGTTGACCGTGTGTCTAGAATGTCACAGCAAAGAATGGCAAACTAAGCCCTTCGGGCTACAGTCTACACCCACGGGAAAACGGCCCAGCGTTCGCCCAAGGACCAGGTGGCGTGACTACATCTCCGACCTTGCTTGGTCCCGTCTTGGTGTAGAGCCAGCAGAACCATCTGAGATCGCTGTTGGTCGTGAGGTATTTCGAGTCCTCCTAGGTCTGCTGTTCCCGCGACTCTCCCCAAAGGAAAAGCGGGCACACGTTAATGAATATGTAGGCCTACATAGAACCTTTCTATTTATGATATTGTTTTTAGTTTGTTTGCCAAAAATGAATTGTTGTATTGAAATAATTAAGCATTTTGTGATGGAAACTTGCATTTTTGTGCAAATCAGCTAAAAGTATCAGATATAGAAGGGAAAATGGTGTTGACATCCTAAAGCCCCACCACGACACCCTTTTGAAAACCTTTAAAAAAAGCACTGTATATACCACATTCAATGATGGATTTACCTTAGTTTGTCAGTGGCGTCTCACCCTTGAGGTAGGTGACCACTCTGGAAAGACTCTTCTAAAGCTATCCTAACAGAACCTATCTGATTAAGTAAAAGCGAATCTCTGTCACCGTATATTATGAAGTCGTAACTGCTTATCCCTTCTAAATAAATGATGTTCAGAAGCCATGACACATGTGTTGTAGATTCCAGGATAGTTAAGTCTTCGCATTTAAGTGCGTACAAAGTGATAACTGTCCTTGGATTGCTAGTTATTCTTGACCGACGTGTAAAGACAGTATTCCTAAAAACAGTTAGGTTGCGCAAACTGAAATAATTAAAGTTAAACGGCGTGACAAACCTGTTACAAGATGCACCCGGCATTCTTCCATGTTCCGGCGTCCCAGGTTTCATGATCAACCTACGTTAGGTCAAACTCAAATGCTGAACTACTCAACCCATTTTGCAATACTCAATGAGAAAGATGCTGTTTTGGGGCGCCTTTTAAAACAAGATGAACATAAGTACCCGTGAAAATCGTGCGTTAGCTCGATTAGCATGAAAAATCAGGCCTGGAATAATTTTTATTCTAAACATTCTGAAGTAACACAGGGAACTGTTTCAACCGCGTGCAATATGAGTCAACTATAGCAAACATCACTGCCAAACACTCATTAAAATGAAGGTTTCTATTTGGAATGATAAATAGTTTGTAGGCCCATGTGGGGTTCACATCAACAGTAAACAGGTATAATGTAAATAAGTTCAAACGACGAAAGTTGGAAAAAATAGCACAAATCGTCTGCTTTAGTCAAAATGCATGAGTAGGTCCATACGACGTCTTCTCTGAATCAACTAGATAACAAGCAAAAAGGTCCTCAACGACTGTTCGTCAACTACTGCGTCTTTCAAAGACTGAATACAATTCTGCTCAAGCCATAAAGATTTTCCTAGCGTATTCGCTGATTAAAAGATATTCATGCGCAGAGTTTTCTTGGCAACTCATGTTGTACTAACTTAGCAGTCATCCGCATTGTGTGGAGTCTAAACAAGCACGAATCTTTAGGCGTCCACGGAATTCTGAAGGTGCTCCCTAAAAAATCGAAGCAAGTTTTCGTCACTGGATAACTTTTGCGCGAACAAAGAACTTTCACCATAACAGAGCTACGCGAGTTTTGAAGAGGAGTAATATGATCAGGAATCCTCAAAAAATTGCCATGGTGTAAAATTGTCTTTACCATAGAATCAAGAATTAACTAAATTTGAAAAAAAGAATTTTCGAAGCAGGAATTCAAAGTTTTTTTCCTCTGTTTACAAGAAAACTGGTGTGTCTCCATACAGACACTCCAGATTCGTTTCTTGTAACAATATGGCGTGTTCTTAAATCTCAACCAGAGGCGTAACAAGGGGGAGGGGGGACAAGGGAGGGCACAATTCCCCGGAAGCCGAATCACTATGGGGGCGCCGAATGACTGCGGGAGGCCCTGAAAAGTCACAACAATGTCACAAGTACTTTCTTCAACAGCACATTTGCCTCCGAAAGACCTTAGATTCGAACATGGGAGCGCCAAATTTGTTTCTTGCCCCGGACGCCATCTAACCTTGTTGCGCCCCTGATCGCAACATCATATGTTTACAATCGCAACAAAATATCGAACAGAAACAAGGTCAACTTGGAAATGCTCAATCATTATACACGAGCGTAGGAGCGAGCACGGTGCTAACACGCGGCTCTAAAACACTAGCAAGCCGGCAGACAATTTTCGTTAGTGGAGGTGTACTTTACGAGGACTTCAATTGTGATACTGTGTTTGTAGATACTGAGGTTCTAGCCATTACCGTACAGGGTTATATACCTGCAATGACACCTTGCTTCAACAGGTCTTTTAGGATTAAACTCCACCAACTTTCACATAGCGTTGCGCAGAATGCATGTTGCGAACAGAACCACGCTGCATATTGCTTGAAGCATTGTCTTACACGAATTTCAAGACGCAATTACAGAAATGTTCTCAAAAAGCTTTCGTAACAGTAGCAGCTTTACCAACGGATGAGACGCAACTGTTTTTCAACTCGTGACCAGTAAGGCTTCTGAAACTCGAGCAAATCGTTTATGACCGGAAAAGAAGTAGAAGAGTACATGACATCATCTCAACATTTTTAGAAGAAAACACGATCTCAAACAAAAAAGAGACAAAATAGACAGGTTTGATTACATCATGATGATTATGTCGAATTACGCGTCACTTCTGGAATCAGAGCCGCTTTCCGGTTGCCCAGGAAGCGAGTTTTGTGGAGAATCGGGAAATTCTGATCAGATGGAACTTTCTTCGGATTTCTCGGAAGAAGCCGGTTCAAGGTTGTCCACCATCGGGGTCTCCTGCTCGTCGGAAGCCGATTCCCTGCAACCGGATAAAAATGTATTAAAACGGTTTCAACACTGATCAGTCGGGCGAGACAAACGTATAAAGGAAATCTTAATCGTTTGGGGGGCTAAGCCCACCAAAGCCCCCCCGTGGCGATGGAACTGTGTCAAAGCACTCCTTTGCTGTTTTTTCATGTTTTTTTGGCTTGTTCACTACGCGTAAAATTTGTGGAGCTTTTTGATGACTGCGTTTAGTATATAGCAGGGGTGGCCAAACCAGCTCTTTGTATGAGCCGCATATCATAAAACCCAAGTTACAAAGAGCCGCATCATAAAAATCTAAATACACGGATTTATTTGCGATCTACGCTTCTGTGACATCATAATTCTTTTAGGAACGGCTTGCAAAAGTAATACTGTACGGCACGCTAGCTACTACAGTACCGCTTTACAATATTCCTACACTCTGCAATAGAAATAAAAATAAAAACAAATATGCAATTTTTTGGAAAGCTCAAAAACCCGCAGTTTGGCCATCCCTGGTGTATAGGTTGAGGAAACTGACAACTTTGGACTTTATCGTTTTTGACTGATTTAAAGGAATTGCACCAAACAGCACCACGCTTTATGAGCTCCCCTTCTGTGATTTCAAATAAATCCTGATTCCACACAAAAAATCGATGTTCGTACAATAAAAACCCAGAAAGATGGCGTTATGAACAAAAACATGTGAGTGTGATTATCTGAATTGAAAAGATAATCGAATACTGATTTAATTGCAATTGCTCTTCCAAATTTTCTTCTGCAGCGCAAACATGCGTATTTGGACGACATTTTTGTTATTCAGTACGATTTTCATAACGCTTGTAACACACACGATCCGTTGATGATATCTCTCACTAATTGTAGGAGTAGATTTGTTATTAAACAAGGAAAGTTTGTGCAATCTTGAGCTGCAGCGGGATCTAAAATCCCACAAAAATATTATTCCAATGCCGCGCTAAGCGTTTAGGGGGATTCGCGGTCAAAACTTTGCCCGGGGCTTCGTGTTCATTTGATCCGGCGCTGCATGCGTCCTCTGCGTTTTGGGGGCTCCTGGGTCTGATTTCGTGACGTAACGTCCTTTAGTGATACGTATGGTATGGTCTGCGTTCGTCTTGAACCTGTTTCGATATTGACGCATCAGACTCGCTGCCAGGGGTTCGGGAAAGAGCGTTGATGTGATGTACTCCTAAACACTATTCTGTATTCAGGTAAAGAAAAAGATGAAGGACGTTCACACATCAATTGCTAATGGTTTGTTCATAACTAAAACGCAATGGATTTGCGTAAGGTCAATTCATTATCTAGTTTTCATACACCATGAAGTTATAATCACACAGTAGGCCCATTGTCGAGACCTATCGATGCGAACAGTTACACACAAGTTCGCTTGCCTCTATTTAAAAATAAAATTCAAAGATAACCTCAAAACGCATGAAACCGAACAATTAATCAAAAGGCTATCGAAGTTAGTTCACAGAGCCAACAGTACAGCTCAGCACAGTTAACGAAGACGACCTCAAACTGAGAAAGGACTGGCACAGAATAGGTTGCAATAAAAGAACAGACAAGACAACACGCGAAACGGGTAATCAGGGCAACGCGACATAGGGCAGGGACGCCCGGGGCTTGACACAAAAATGCTCTACGTTCACCTTAACGAAAAAAATCGAACAAGTGGCACCACTAAACAATATTGCCCCCATATATATCCGGGGGTCTAGGAATTCGAGTAGACCGGCGCAAAGGCACATGTCGGGAGGACGTTGCGGAGCTGTCAGCCGGCGTCTCAGCAACTTTGAGAGCCGCAACCGAGTCTGGTTCCATGGTGTCAGGAGGCAGTTCAAATTGATTGCAATGCACAAACACACAGTTTAAACTTTAAACCATAAAACAATGAGGTAGGCCAAAACAAATATTCAATCCGTTGTAGCAACAAACTATGTACATTTGTGCAATGTAATACTTTGTTCTTTTGCCATGTGGACAGCACTACTTCTTAAACAATTATTGAGGCATTGCACAAAGTAAAATTTGGCATTTATATTTGTTTTGAAGGCATGTAACATTGTCTTCATCAGTCATTGCAAGGTTTTGTGCAGTGTACCGCAAAAGGTCCTGTGCATGTCTGTTCAACAGTATGGTGTGGAAAATTAGAAACTCCTTAATAATATGTCACATATGGTTTCAGAACTTAGGAAAAAATGTCGCATTTCAGCATATCAACATCAGCCCCAACTTTCAGGTCTCAGTGACCCATTCAGCCCAGGCCGTGCGCAATGAACACACCGCTTCATGCGCAGACGTGTGCATACTCAAGAGCACTGAGCTCCAGGGGCCCGACTAGGGGGGCAGGGGGAGCAATGCCCCGGGGTGGCACTTTTCGGGGGGGCGGCACTTATGGTGAAAAGAAGGAATACCAAATGGTTTTTCACGAATGAACCTGAAGTTAGATTTAGGTTTTACATTTTGGTTAAGGTTGGACCTACCATACGTCTGGCCGGGACTGTCCCAGTTTAAACGTCTGTCCCGGCGTCCCGTCCCGGTTAGCAAAATATCCCGGAATTTTACTTCAGTGAAATTTTCGAAATTAACTCCAGCTTGATAATGCATTGTTATGAAATAATTCCGTCCTGAAAGACTTGACTTTGCTTTAACCCGTGGTTTGGGGGGCGGCACTTTTAGACTGCAAGCAGCGGCGTAGCTGACGGGGGGGGAAGGGGTGCGCGCCGCCCCCCCCTTGGCAAGCTAAATGCAAAAAATGGGCCCCTCTCAGAGATTTCATGAACTGCAGACTATGAAAGTGCTTTTACAAGTTTTAGAAATCCGTTGGTCTTGACGTTTTAAATACTGAAATAGTGCAGTGTTTAGCATACTAACAGTCATGGAATGAATCCAAAATCGAAGTTGTTGCAACGGCGTGCAGTACGCAGTACATAATCTTGAACGTGCATACTGCATACTGTGTGTGATGTAATAATCGCCTGTAGTTGTGGAACGTTGCCCGCATCTGTGGCTATTATATCAGGGTTACCAGGTTGGCATTTTGAGGCCAAATTCCTGGAAATTTGTTTTTTTTAAAAGTGGTTTGGAATGAAAAAATGGTGTTTGGAATGTACGTCATAGTTTGGCATTTTTTTGGCCTTTTTTGGTGGTGTTGGCATTAAAAACCATTGTTTGGAATTTTTTTAAGCAGTGTAGACTGTGCTGTTTTCGGAAAAACAAGTTTCTTTTAAGAAATGATCTACTGTACAGTGTGTGTTGTTATTTGTAGATTCTTGGTACAAAGCAGATGTTAAATTGTAAACACAAATAACACAGGCATGGGCTTCCGCAAATATTTTTCCAGGGAAGGCAAAGTCGACATTTTGGTTGTCCATTTCAGGCTGCTGACGATACAAATACAAATAGACGTTCACATAACGCTACTTTACCCTTGCTACAGCACAAAGAAAATGACCCACGTTACTGCAACAGTCCCAAAAATGGGCTTCGTTGGCAGCAATGTTTCTTTTCACACCGCACAAAACTCGTTGGCAGCAATATTTCTTTTCAGTTTTCACATCGTATGTTTCTTTTCACACCGTGATTTATTGCTATCAGCAGTCGCTGCCTCGCTGCA
>JGI24158J21664_10007428_pt1 | contig 14562 bp, 12 predicted proteins | sample Ectturendosymbi3_FD_21664 | JGI IMG/M metagenome (IMG submission 21664) | reverse complement strand
CAAATAAGTTTTCAAAATTGATTAATGAAGGCCCACTGGCAAACCTATGTCATGTGTCTATTTTGCCGCCATCTTGACTATTTTTTCGCCATCTTGGAGGCAAAAAAGATATTGCCTACTTTATATTATGGGCCACGGGCCGGTCCGGGCCAGAAAATAAGTTGTAGTTTGGCAGAACGGGCCGGTCTGGGCAGTTTCGTGTTAGCTCCGGGCGGGCCGGGCTGCAAAAGTGCTGGCCCGTGCCATCTCTACCACACGCAATCTTTTCATGCATGGCTTTCTGAAATTCCACCATAATTGAGATGCATACATGGACGTACAAAAGGAACGAAAAAGTACATTTTTAACTGTATTTGAACATCGGAAGAAGAGGCTCACAGCTAGTTTGCTTTTTATCGCAGTTGTCTCTGAATGTCTTTGCCATCTAGGAGCTCAGTATCCAATACAGCTCCCAGATATTTGTATTGGTTAAAAGATTTTAGATTTTTACAACCCATGTGTCAGTAATGGGATGACTGTTCTTTTTGCACTCTTAGTCTTAAACGTCATACAAACAGTTTTGCTGTAGTTGAAAATATTACCATGAGATTCTGCATAAGCCTGACACACAGATAAAAGTTCTCTTCGCAACGTTTCCGAAAATGATAACTTTTCAGTTTTAATCAAGATGCAGACCGAACGATCAGGACAGACTTAAAATTCTTATCCTCATACAAACACCTGGTTCCGTTCTCAACCAGTGCAGTCATGGCTTTAGTGTGACAGATGTATAGGCTACTACAGTAGTAAACCTGCCTAATTTTCGTCTAGTTTTAGCAAATACTTTCTAGCCCTATTCTTCTAGCATGCGCTTGAATTTCTATGACAAATTAAGATGCGAAACGTGACAGAAAGCTTGTGTCAAGGGTGAGGGGATCTTTGAATGCTACCATTTCGGGCAAAACGGATCAGGCGTCTTTTGCCTTTGGCGCATGATGGATCAGGTGTGTTTGGGGCAAAACGGCTTTCTCTGGCATGCATGAGTTGTGTGAAAGCTTTTAGAAGCTATGAGCTCTCAGGACTTGCACTGGTTGCAAAAGTTAGGGTCTTGCAAAGCGTCATTTGGAGCCAAAGTGTTCTAGTAGGTAGGTGCGTTCAACACTTGACTAGCACTCATATAACACTTTACCAAACCTTTTTCCCAAGCCGTGGTACTGGGATCAACCCAGAAAGATACTAAAACTGGAAACAGTCGCCAACCTAAATTTAGTTAAAAACTCAGGTTTCGAAGCGAAAATGCAGCTAAACCACGTTTTTTAAGAAATCTACTATGTTAATAATGGTGATCTGCTTTGTCCCTAACAAAAATAATAATCAAAAGGTCGTAGAAGAAATATCGGTTTGACGAGGCACTAACTGCTATGTCAAGATTTCCCTTACCAATTTGAAAGTTTCGGCAATTTGCAGGGTTCAACAGTACTCTAATGTTATAAAGTTTCATGAAGGCAAATTGAGGCCTGTCGAAGACCAGATAGTTCACGAACAAACAAATAGAATATGCCTTAAAATTCGAACAGTTCAAACACTCTCCCAAGTTGACACTTCCAGGATTTTTGTGGTTGAATACCAATCATTTACGAAATTTTCGATCAGATAGCCTGTCTCAGGATAAATCTTGTAAGGAGATAATAATTAATAAGATTTCTTAAAAATGATTAGAATATAAAATTTCATCTTTATTCTTTGAAAGTTTCTCCAAATGTCAAAATTGCCATGCAATGTTTTGAAAATTTCGGTGGGGGCAAATGCCCAAAATGCCCCCCTGGTTGTGCGCCTGGTAACAAGTCACTGTGACAGTCACCACAAGCGAATTATCGTAATTCACATATCCCTATATAAATAATAATAGTGCAATCTAGTATCAATAGAGTGAACTCATCGAGGGAGTTCTACTGCTGCTGGTTGCTTTCCTGTAAGTCTATTCCCCTACTTACCACCTTCTCTTGTGCTTGCCTCAGTAGTTCAAGGCGATGCAGTCAACTGCAGCACTACCCTGTAGCAACGGGACCGGTAAAGGGTTTTATTTGTAGGTTTATGGTTTTAAGTTTAGGTTTGAGGTGTACCATCGCAAAGCAATGCCCATCACAAGTCACTGATGACAAATCCCCACAAATAAAAGTCGCGAATCCTTCCAGAGTACATGTCTGAGTGAACAAAGTGGTAGTAGAGTGGTCTCATCAGGTGAACTCTATTGCTGCTTGGTGTGAAAGACCTCTCTCTCTCAATAAGGCATCACTTCAGGGATTTTAGGTTCAGGGTCTAAAGCTTGCGGTTTTAGGCTTCCACACTAGCCGAAGCATGCAACTTTGTATATTGTGCTTGTCACATGGCATGACCACTTCAACCAATCATGTTCCATAAAAGGCAAAATAGTCTTAGCAGAGATTTTTCCTCTGAAGGCAAAATAGCCACGGAATATATTTTGCCACAGGAGACAAAAATAGACAAGACTGCCAATTGGTTAGCAGGCCATAGGCAGGCTGGTTTGAAAATGAACAAATGTCCTTAGTCCACGGGTGGTTACGGGCTGGATGTTGCGGGCTATGGGTGGTCCGGGCCTGAAAAATCTTGGACCGTGCCATCTCTATTTGCAGCAGGCCTTTTCCACTGAAAACCACCAAGGCATGAAAATTAAGGTCTTCTTTATGAAAAACACTAAAACAATTTGCAAGAAAGGCTTCAATTGTAATGAGTTATGGCCAAATCTTGTTGCTTCAAACGCAAATTAGACAACTTTCCGGCCATCGCTCAACAAAAATTTTATACATGTGTCTTCGCGCATTTGTCAGTGATGGAGTCTCGAGACTTGGTCTCCTCCTCGAGACTCGTCTCGAGATCCATTTTTAAGAATCTCGGTCTCGAAGGTTTCAGGCCTCGAGACATTGAATCTTGCAAAGAAATGGTTGATTAAAATTTCTGTAATTCAACGATTTTTTATTTGTTGTATGCACAGGTAAGAAACAACCAAAACACGTTGAAAAATGCCAGAAATTTGAAAATTTTCAAGTCAGAAGTGATGACGACATTTTTTATTTCAGCAAAACCACAAATATTGAAGTCTCGGCCTCGAACTTCAAGTCTCGAGTCTCGGAGTTTTTGATGAAGTCTTGGTCTCGTCTAGAAATTTTAACAAGGTCTCGGTCTCAAAGGTTGCGGTCTCGACTCCATCACTGGGTGAGACAGAGGGGCAAACCGCCTCACCTGCCAAGTGACAAACTAAACGCAAAAACCGGGCAACCACTTAGCTCAATTACATTTTGTTTTTAGTGATCTTTTTGTTTTCAGTAGGTCGTTTTCTGGCGTTTTTCAGAGTGTTTTCCTGTGATTTAGGCTGTTAGTATAGCTATCCATAACCGTGTTCACAATCATTTCTCAAGTTTTTCTCAGTGTTGTCTGGTGGGACCCCTACAGGAGTCACTGGGCCCCTTTCTGTTAAAATTTCCCTCTTGCTCAAACCTCTAGTTACACCACTGAACACACGTGGTACTGGAGTTGCTCAAAGATCCCTGATAAAGGCATTTAGCGATAAGGGCTTTCGGGAAAGCAGATTTCGCGCGCCATTATGTTTTCCAGTGAAAAACTGTCATGGTGAATACCACTCGCCAAAATTTTCCATGCGTGTTCCAGCTAAATATCTGCACGTCACGCACGATATCTCGACGACAACTGCGAGTTTCCAGTCCGGCATGTACATTGTACAAGTACAGTACTGTAGGTCATGCACTGCAAACTTGTCATGTGTTTTGAACTTGTCATGGGATCACTTCAAATGATTTGCCTCTGTGCTTAGTCTTAGTGAGCGCGTTAGGCTTAACGACTACTGGTGGTGGTACATTCCTTAGAAAGCTGTAATGGCTGAAGCTATGGTCACTTTCTTTATCGCTGAGCAATCTATTCTATCTGAGCATTGATTATTGTTCTAGTTTTTATTCTGTACAAACACAGGCCACCATTTCTTTGAAAGAAATTCTCAAAAACTTTAGACTAATACAGAAAGGAGGTAAGGTGCACTTACATTGCATAAAATGTTGACAGAAAATAAATTTTGGGCCAAAAAGTGGTGTGGCCAAGACGAGTATTTTTTACACTTTCCAGTGATAACTGATGGTGAAGGTGCAAGATGAAAAATTGATATGTAACTTTGTAGGTGATTACCAATGTTGACAAAAAAAACAGGGATTATGAACATACAACATAATTCCACATAGATCAGCAGGAAAGATGCATACACATACAAATCCAACTCATCCATGGCATGCAACATTAGCATATTACAGCAGAACTTGTCTATTTCGTCATCATTTAATTCGTCAATTCGTTCAATTCATTACTTATTTGTTGGTCCCAGCAGAATTCCTATCTTTTGTGTACGTTTCTGTTCATCTAATTTGTCAATTTGCATAATTTGTCACCTCTTTCTATCCTTTAGAAGTGTTTTGCTTGGCTAATATGTCATTTGGAGTTTCGCTATTGATGTCTAAGCAGCTAAGATCAGTTTGGATTTATCAGACTGTACAATTTATTGTGAGGATCCTATAAAACTGCTGTCCAGCAGCACAATTGCTACAAAACCGAATTTAAAAAATTTAAGATTTTCAAAGAAATTTGATTTATACTAATTCAGTTTGCCAAAGTTCATCTTATGTACAAGTATAATGGCAAAATAACGCTTTGCCTCATGAGGCAAAATAGACACAGTTGTTTTTTTTCCTTGTGGAGCAAAATAGACACTGCGTTGCCGTTTATTAGTGGGCTGGGTGGAGGCCAAAATTTAGGAGGGGTTACAGGTTTCTTGCGATTGGCATGGGTCGGTCCATAACGATCCTGTGACATCTCTAATGTACACAAGAGTACAGGACGTTTATGCACAGAGCACAGCAGAGATTCCACCACTCGACTGAGTAAAATGGAGATAGATTTTACCATCTCTCAGTAAAATCTATGTATATTACGTAAAAAATGCAATTAATTGCACCGTTTTTCTACGGTGATAAGCTGTTGACTGCTATGAGGTAAAGTAAGAATGCTTGAAGTAAGCCATTTTATTCATGATTACTGACTATGTTTTGGGTAAAAAAACAAGAAAAATGCATCAAGTGAAATCGCTGACCTCTGCAAAATTGTGACCACTTCTTGTATGTCAGTTGATTTTCAGAGTGAAAGATTAAAGTGGCTATTAATTTTTTTCTAACCCTAAGCCTGTGGTACATGAAGGCCTTTAAAGTGGTATGCAAATAGGCCTAGTTTCTATTTGTCTTCAAGAAACATTTATTCACAGCTATAGTTTTTACTTGTAAGGTTCTGCTAATAAATTCCTGAATTTTGTGTAGCCTCCTTCCCTTTTGGTTTTTAAAAAAGGTCATTAATTTCTCACAGTCATTTTGTTCATGTTGCATTTGTGTCAATTCTGGTTATCCAAACTTTTGATCAAATGATATTTGCCATATTAAGTTTTACAAGGTGGTACGTGGTGACAGTATGGGACCCACAACGGTACACAATCAGAAAAAGTTTGGGAACAACTACCATAAGCCCTGAACCTAAACCAGTGTGCTTCAACCTTTTTTGTCATCATGGAACCCCTGATAGACTTCTGCATTTGTCATGGAACCCCCATTGACAACAATTTAAAAAACACAAATTACATGTAAGAAAGTCGAATATTTCGTTATTAGACACTTCAACAAATAAACAGTTATTACAGACCTTAAAAAGCAAGAAATTTAATGACTTGGTTATTCTTGCATTTTTGGAATGTTGCTGCTACATTCAGAATTTGGTCATCTGGCAAAAAGAACCCGTATCTCAAAAATGTGTCATCCCATTTTCTAACTGTGGCAGTTGCATTACATTTGGTTCGCTTCGGATTAGGTACCTCTTTTACATTTGAACTACATTGCTCATTGCCGTCCACACCTTTGCTGTTATTATTATTTCACTTCACATAAGAAAATATGCTATTTTGCTTCATATGGCTTGACTAAATAGTAAAAAGTTGGGTTTCATACTGTTTTTACTTAATTCCCACAAAGGTTGAACAGAAGCTCTAGTCTGTGACTCAGTCTACTCTACTGTGAACTGTACATCAGTTACATCATATAACTGTGATACAACAATAATGTTCTTATATGCACAACAAGTGACACAACAACTATCATATTTCTTGTTCAGCTATCTGCACTAAATCTCCTGTATAACTAACTGGCCTACTCGNAGTCTGAATGCGGCACGGTGATCTGAAAAATTTCATAATGACNCATCAACATACTGAAGCAAAAAGCATTTCACCTAAAGAACAAGGAACCTTCACGGAACCCCACTGCATGTTTTGTGGAACCCCTGTTGAAGAGCATTGACCTAAACCCAAACTGTAACCCTAAACCTCAAACTAAGCCCTAACCTTTAACAGGAACACTAAACCATAAATGTAAGTCTAAACCTGTGTCTGCTTTTCAAAAGTTTTTAACAATGTACAACAATAGCGGGTCCAAACCTTTCAACACACAATCTTGTGTGAGAACATCTAAAATGGGGTTCTCAACCTTTTTTCTCCCATTTACCAATTGCCAACTTCCTAACATAAAATTTACCCCTGTTTTCTGTTAACTCTTTAGCGCTGTAGAATAAACAAAGTATTGAAACTTCAGCATCATTAAATTTATCCCCAATTAAGAACCCCTGATCTAAAGTGTCTTGTGCACAATAAAAAAAACAATAAAACCAAGGCATGGCTCAAACTGGCAACCCCTTGCACAGAAGCACAAGTCACTTCCCATTTCGCTATGTTGCTGGTGATGCAAACATCTCCAAATCAGTTTTTATCTGTCACCAAACCAGGTGCAAGATATGGTTTTTCGTCTTTCCAAGGCAAAACCAGATATGGTCATTTAGACAGTACCAAATTGTAAACCTAAACGCAAAAGCTAAACCTGAAAGTTTTTGAAAAAGTTCATAAAAGGCACTCCCATCAAAGGTGTCTCTCTACTAGCAAAGCCAAAGCAATTGTTGAGAGCTGAACCAACCACCACTTGCACAGCAAGCATTGACATTAGCCTAACCACTCAACTATGTTCACCGTGCTGCTATTGTCACAACCCAATGTTATAGCTGGAAAAAACTGGTGCTGTTCAAAGGGCTAAATAGTCCCAACAGAGCTTTTGCTCTTGATGACAAAATAGACACTACCTTTCTTTTAAGTTCATACATTTACCTATGAAACCTATGAGAGAAGTAAGATATGAAATTGAAGCACATGTTTCAATTACAAGGTGTTTTATGAAACTGGCAAAAATATAGAAAACTGAAAATGGTCCAGTATCCACCTCATTTTCTGGTGCAAGGTGCATAGTACCTGGTACCAGATGTCTTAACCAGCAATACGTAGAGTGTTTTCAGTAGGTTTTTAACACTTTATGAGCCGGCGTACGATATATATGTACTTTGATTTCGGCCTAAAAAACAGCAGTTTTCGGTTGCCTTACCAACGCCCTAGCCCTTAGCTCCTCTGCCGCCCTAGCCGATTTCCTCCGCCGATTGCNCCAGAGAGTTGTTCAAGGGCTCAAACGGATCGGCCAGTCTTCCAGACTGCACTCGAAAAAANATTTTTGGTTGGGGGTGCGGATTTTTTGTGATTGACGTCATAAGTGAAGCAGTTTTGGGGTCATTTTGGCTCATGTTGCCTGGCCTAGTGCCCAACTGCTAGGCCAAAGTGTTTTGCTGAAGTTTTCTTTGGAAACTAGGCTTGAGTCGAAGTCTTTTGAGTCTTTGATCAACTTTCTAGCGTATCTGGTTCAAAAGTTATGATCTAAAATAAACAAATTAATTGATTATCTAATTAGCTACTTAGTCAAATATTTTTACTAACTTATATCATAATTTTTTAACCTGAAACCCCAGCAGGTCACCCAAAGTATCGAAAGACTTGGATTGTAGCCTAGTTTCCAGTAAAAACTTCAGCGAAATACTATCATCTAACGGGTGGCGCCCAGGGCCAGGCAAAGTGGGCCAAGGTGGACTAAAAGTCTTCCACTTATGAAGTCACTCAACAAAAAACCGCACCCCCCCAAGCAAAAATTTTTTTCGAGTGCAGACTAGAAGACTTGCTGCATCTTTTGACGCTTCGACTAGGTCCGTTACCCNAACAGGAGCGGAGATATTCCCGCGCAAAGCCACGTGCGTTTAGGCGTTTCTTTTCGAAAATCCCCAAAAGCAGCCGGATGCNAAAGATGTAAGATCAGTGGAATATAGGTTATCTGGTTAATTCAGGTCAATTCTCTATTTTACTTGGAAGAAAAGATTTATCACACTTGCAAACATCAGTTAGATCAAGGTCTCCAAACTTTTTTGGCAGAGGGCCACATAAGTTATTACACAACAGTTCGAGGGCCAGACATCCTACATAATGTGATTGTTTCCAAATGTGTTACATTATGTAATTCTTCCAAATCAACAAATTTTTGGTAAATAAAATATTTTTTTTTAATATTGAGAAATGACTTTGTGGGCTGGATTTAGCCCGTAGGTCGTAGTTTGGAGACTCCCTTGGCCTAAGTTACATGAATTCAGTGTTCAAGCCTTAAAATTTTTAAAGTACTGAAGTAAATACCTGCAATGTTTTGTTGCTTTGTGATGAAAGGTGTAAAAACACAATTACTTTTAGAAAGCAGCAACCTCAATACATTGTTACGTTTTTTTCCAATAATTTGCCACTTCTAAAATTACAAAGGCCTTTCATTTAAGTTGCAAGCGTTTATGTAGTGACTGCCTAAAGTTGTACACAGCAGAAGCAAATCAATTATGCCATCAAATTTCAGAGTCTTCAGTAGTGGCGATTGATTCAATGTAATTGTTTAGCATGGCCTTGTTCTTGAAATCATGGCATGGCTGGTGTTTTTTAGGTAAGCACAAAATACGAATTAATTTATCATATTTTTTTGCAATTTGGTTGGACTGTGCAAGAAGTATACTCAAGAAGATAGAAAGCTCTGTATCCATAAACTTCCTAGTAATAGGCATGTTTAAGGACTTCTTCTTGCCATCAACTAGATATTAACAACAGGACTCTATTATTTTCAATAATTTTTTGAAGTTCAAGATCATGTAGCGGTCATTTGCTTGATTGTGAACATGGGCATATACAACAGTAAACAGGTTTATTGTACTCTTGGGTTAGACTGCACTAAATTTTATATTTCACCACTTGAGGTATTGCAACTCAAGACCTGGTTTTTGTTTCAGTCATGACCCAATTTTTTTTTAAATTACCAAAAAAAATCAAGTCATTTCAGTCATGATGTCTGAAAAGATAGGCTAGTGAATACTATTACAGTGATTTTTAATACTATTGACTGAAATGTCTCAGCAACAAAAAGCAGCTCTGGTAATTTATTTGAAAGAAATTATGTGGAAGTAGAGGATGAACCACTGCTGCCATTATTTGCAGCTGCTATGTTGTGTTATATTGTAAGCTTTATGATGTAACTAAATACCATGGAAACAAACGTTTTTCCAAACATTAAGAAAATTTGGTGCAGTGTGAAAAGTAAAATAAGCTGATTTTGACATGTGAACCTTCGTGTTGGCCTAAAAGCTGTGATTTTGTTTGCAGTACATTTAAACTTGATTAGTGCTGTGTGAAAGAAATTCTGATTTGACTGGTAAGATTTGCAGTATGAGTTCCATTGCTCTGACTGCTGTTAACACATCAGAATCTAAACAAGAAGAAAGTGATGGTGTTGCTCCCAAGTCATACGGACCTTTTTTTCTGGAATATTCATTGATGGCAGAATACAATTTATTACAAAAACAGTCACTTTCTGGTGTGTATGTTGTGCCATCAGCAAAGACACCTTTGTTGTGGTTTGGTGTAATTTTTATTCGACATGGGTTATACCAATCCGGAATTTTCAAATTCTGTGTTACCATACCTCCTACTTACCCAGATGGTGGATGTCCTCAGATTTTGTTTGATTATGCACCCTTTCATCCTCTGATCCATCCCAAGACAGGAAAATTAGATGTTCAGCGAGCTTTTCCTGTCTGGAAAAGGAATGTAAATCATGTATGGAATGTTCTTCTGTACATGCGAAGAATCTTCCACAAGATTGACACACATGCACCTATTAATCCTGAAGCAGCTGTTTTGTATCAAAATAAACTTATGCGTTTTAAGGAAGGAGTCATGAAAAGTATTGCTACAAGCAAGGCTCATTTGTTTGATTCTCCTCATACTAATGATCCCCATGAACTGTTCTTTACATCAATGTCAGAATCGAATTTCGTGCAAGGAAGAACGGCCATGCTTGAGTCCTTGCGCAAGTCAAAGTCTGCCAGCTCTTCTGGAATGTCATGGGTAGAATCAGGTACAACCCTACCATTCAGCAAACCTCACTGTTGAAACAGAAGCTGACAGCATTATGGAATATGTTGCACTTTCATGAATAATTGGTGTTGGCTGAAACGCAGTGTTTCTCGAATGCTGCAAGGATGATCAGACTCTATGCACTTGTAAAGACTAGTGAGGCTACCCCTTTGTAGTTTTGGCTATAATCTTGCTCATTAATGTTTTCATTGTGTTGGTTCTTGATTGATAAGCATTTATGTGCTGTGCAAATGTCCTCTTTTATCATGTGTTTTTTTCTGCCCATGATAGATGGTGCACGATGAAACCGTGTCAAACTATAATTCCACATCATGTCTATGTCCTGGGTCGCACCTATCTTTGCAAAGAGTAGCAATAAAAATGTGCACTGTGAAATGATGCCGGCATGAAGTTCTGCAAAACTTCACTGGTTTAATCTTACTGAAACCGTTTTGTGACTTTTACCCATTCGATTGCTCTAAAACATAAGTTGATGTATGGTGGGTTGAATGTGCTTGCCAATTCGTATGTACTGTACATCCACAGCGTGGTGAACAGCAGATGTTGATTGTAAAAACGCTAAGCTGTAAAAAATGTCATGTCAATAAAGCAAAATATTTAAAAACGGTCTTATGACTGAGGGTAAGAGAGACATGCTTTTTCACTTCATAATTATGTAGAAATGTATGGGCTCAAACCTTAACAAATTTTGCCCTCACTTTTCAAACTTTCATCGAATGATTGATGCAAGATCCATTAACAAGTTGACGTAAACACAGTTTTTTTTAAGGTGTTTTAGGGATCCGAATATTCGGGTCCCTAGATCAAGAGAAAATTCATGGCCTAACGATGGTGCTCAAAACATCTCTAATTATATGAAATTTAATCGGAAATTTTTTGGGTCCCTACAGGTCCACACTGGGTACCTAACATTTTCCATAAAAAACCTGCGTAAACATCTCTTGACCACCGCGTTACATAAAAATGCGCTTTTCAGATTGAAAAACGAAACAAAACGCTCTTTTCACCATCCAGTGACGGTCCAGGCAATGTTTCGCCTAAAATTTCAGCAGCCGAAATACATAAGTACTTTGCAAACAAAGCGGCATTGGTATTTTCGTCAAATCATCTTATACGTGCATTTCTGACGAAGTTTAAAAATGTCATTGTGTTCAGTAATGGCGACATTCACTAGGAACCTTGGCGTGCATGGAGTGTTAATACTTGTTTAGAGCGGCTTTTTATTGCTGTCATGCAGCGCAAATGTAGCGTGTGTGGGGATGTTCACAACACGCTTTGCATCATCGCCAAGCCAATCCTGATTTTACGGTCGTACCCCGCGAAACCTGGAAGTGCTGGGTATTGTGCAACGGTATGAGATGTTTGCGTTCTTTTTTCGCGGTGCTTGTCTGCATTTGCAGTTGTGCATTACAAGCGAAATGTACAGTTAAACTTCAAAATTGGCTCTTAACATATTTCGTGGTAGCAACTGAAGTACGTAGGCGTGGACGGTAAAAGTGCTCCACAGAAGTTTGCGAGATCACAATGGGCCGCGCAGCTGAGGCATCTGCACTATCTGTGGTAACTAAAAGTCGCCTACAACGGCGCAAGGCCGCTTTGCAATGACGCCAGTCGCTTACTGTTGGGGTAACAACGCAGAACTGTCGCCAGAAAGTCTTCAATAGGGGGGTTTGACATTCCAAAAATTGACAAAAGTTTACTGATTGATAGTGTTTCAGTTTGGAGGGACTTGGAGCTTTGTTTGGTTGGGCTAAGCCCCCTTGTAACAACATAAACTACGCGCACTAGAATTCATCTGTAGCAGCGCTTGTGAATAACAGCAATCACATGTCACGCAAGATTCGCTTTGTTTGGTCACTCCTCGCCGATTTCCTCATGGCGCTCAAGAAACATAAGTATTGTTTATCGTAGATACAGGTTATAAGTAAGATACACATTTAGAAGATTAGAAATAAAGCATCCCGATCGATCTTTTTGTTTGCCTCGGTAAACATACCAAATTTGTAAGCAAATTATTCCAATATGTGTTTTGGCCGCCATAGTCAACATCACCATGAGGCCTTTATTATCANTTACGGTCGGAACATTCACAAAAACTGGATGTTCTGAAAATGTTAAGACAAAAGTTGATTTTATGGTAAATGACAGGANTAGCTTCATTGTTACAACGCTTTGTTTATATGTCACAGCTTGTAGTTTCTCAAACTTCTGCCATGCTTGTGTACAGGGTAGCGGAGTCGCAACGAGTTGGAGGTCTTTGTTTGGAATGGGATTTTTTTATCCGACTCCGGAAATACAATTGAATCATTTTTAACATCGCACTCCATAGTTAGGAATCCTAACTCGTGCCTATTGAAATCGTACTATTTCTTTTTCAACTTACTGAAACAGATTACTTGCTGTGTACCACGATTTCCACTGATTGCTAGTTGCTACAAAATTGTTGACAGCCAAACTTCATTCGTGTTATACGGAGGGGTCGGAAATTTTCAGCAGAGTGGTGGACCGTTTGTGCCATGAACATATTTTTTTGTATTCAAAAAATTACTGTTAGAAAGAATTTGTGAATGGTTCTTTTCGCATCTTTTCAGAAAAAATTAACTTATTTTTTAGTGATTTTCTTAAACATAACAAACTTTAAGTGGTGCAAACGAGCATACATACAGCGGTGATGCACTCGAGACCGATATCCAGTTAGCAAACTTAGTCATAAAAGCCAAGACCTGAAGGGTTTGATACACTTGAACATTCCTCTGCTGGTAACTGGAAGTTGATGATGCATCTGGCAATTTGTCAAGATTTATGTGAAATTAATGTGAAAGACTAAACCAGAAAATGTTCATCGACACTTTTCTAGCTACTAGGAAATCGCAAGCTCAAGATTGTCCACTTTATTGTATTCGGTGCGAAAATGCATGAACATTGAATAAGTTTGTCGCGTTTAGATGTTCCGCACAGATTTCAGCTGAAAAACGACAGCAAACCACTTTGAACTTTACAGGTGCTTTCCATGCTGCAATATGAGTGAGAAGAATTGGTAAATTTCGTGTTCATAAAAAAACGTTACCAATCCTGAGTAAGGACAGGAAGCAATGCCCTCCCGTGTTCCGGGATACCTAGTTTCGAAGTATGCAATTTGAGAACGCGAAAAGTGTTGCACGCTTTTACTTAAGCTAATCTAGGTCAACGTAAGGGAGTGTTTTTAGCACAGCAATGTCGTAAAATTGGCTAAAATGGTGGTCCCTATAGCAAACGCTGCTTTCAAACCTACCATTTGCGGCCCAGGTATTTCTTAGTTTAGGGATCCTGTTGATGAAGTAGGTTCTATCATTTACAGCTGGCATGTTTCATCTCAGTTTTTTCAACATTTGATTGTCTAAGCCAGCGCTCTTCAACCGGTGTGCACAGTGCACCAAAATATGCGTAGGGTGCACCACTAAGAAAGGGTTCACAAAGGTGCATCACAAACTTGTCACACTAAACAGATAATTTTTACAAAAACTTTCTGTGAGCAAAAGTGAACCATTATTAACCCTTTAAGTCCTGCGCGGGATCGTTTTTTTGCAGAGCTTTGCAAACCTATAACTCGCCAGGCAATTGAGCTAGAGAGCTGTTCAAACCCTCTACGGATTCAGCACGTCTTGTAGTCAAAATCGAAAAAAAAAACGTTTTTCGTTTTCGGTGGGAGTATTTCTGGAGGTGACGTCATAAAGAAAACATGTTTTGGAAATTTTGGCCGTCCCTGGGCCCCAACCCATTGACCCACTCTTTTGGCTCAAAGTTTTGTTGAAAACCAGGTCAACATCCGCGTCTATAGAGCCCTGGATTGANTTGCTAGCATATCTGTAGCCAAAATTATGGGTCAAAAACCCAGNTTTTGGCCTAATTCAGAACTTTTCAGAAAAGGCATAATTTGCCCTTTCAGGGCAAACTTTGGCCAGCCACAACTCGGCAGCAGATTGAGCTAGAGAGCTGTTCAAATCCCGTAATGACTAGTGGCGTCGTGTAGTTTAGAATAAAAAAAAATTTTCAATTTGGTTGGAGCTTTTGGGCCAATGGGATCCTGACAGGGGCATGTTTTTTGATTAATTATATGACGTCATCGTCCGGTCCCACGCGCCAATATTGTGGCTCGCAGTATT
>JGI24158J21664_10007427_pt1 | contig 14563 bp, 7 predicted proteins | sample Ectturendosymbi3_FD_21664 | JGI IMG/M metagenome (IMG submission 21664) | reverse complement strand
TGTGGTTAGAATATTTTTAGCAAAATAAAAAAATTAAAAAATAGTAATAAAAAAGTAAAAAAAGTTACAAAAACTAATTAATGAGGTACAAAAGAAAAAAAAGCAAAACAGAAAAAACAAAGGGTGTACTTATATGCCGAAAAGCATAGAATGTGCACACAGAAAATACGAAAAAGTAAATATACACCAGGGTTTTTTTTAAGGAAAATGTTGGGAACCCGGTTTGGATTTGTAGGGACCCGATTTCTCTGATTCTAGGGGCCCGATTTTCTCTGATTTTAGGGATCCCGATGATCATTTTCTCTGATTCTAGGGACCCGATTTGAAATTCTGGGGACCCGAATCGGGTCCCTAAAACGCCTTAAAAAAAACCTGTATACACAAAAAATAAGCAGAGTTACAGAATACTAGAATACACAGTATTTTGTTCTGGACATGAATTCAGCGCAGTTGGTATGCCTGGTTACAAACTGTCGCTTTCATGAAGACCATTTTTTCTCAAGCACTTTTATGCAGGGTGATCATATTACGCTTATTCCCCTGATAAATCGTTTCTAGAAGAACTGTTGACAAATCATCAACCAAAATGAAATGCCCCGTATAGCTACTCACAGGAATTAATGTACAAAGAGCACTAACGTCCGTTTGACGATACTGAAACAATAAAACCTTACGTCGTGTGCACATTCTACAATTCATTTGGTTGCTGACAGGAAGCTCCAAAAAGCAGGTAAACGGCATTGTGAAAACTCCTGGTCAAGCAGTGCGAAACATAATGTGACCAACACACTACCAATTCAAACTTTTACGTTTATTTCAAGCTAGGCCTTAGCAAATGGAATATCTTGTGTATTGATGCAACTGCTACAACATCTGCAGAGATGTTTCGATCGCTAATTTCGTTCATTTTTTCCGAATTGCGACTAATCACATACACTATGCGTTCATCTGTGTCGTTATGACAACGACAAAAACTTAAATCATAAATACAGTAGAACTATACGACCATAGCCATGCGGAAATTCGGAAGAGTAAAATAAATTAATGGAAAAGTAGCGATTGAAATTTTCCAAAATCCTTGTAAAGTTATGTCAAAAACTAAACCTAGGTTATCAACAAATTTCGTCGCCTGAACAATTTTCAGAGATGCTCCAGATGCCCCCCAAGCATGATAAATCAAACACAAAGTAGTCGATCAAACAATTTTATTTAAAGAACGTAGTAATTAGCTGGACCAAGACGTTAAATAGCTGAACTAAGCAATTGTACTACGACGCTAACATCACGTTCAGAATTCTTGTGAAAATACCTCGTAATCCAGGGCTACGGAGCCGGAGCGCCGGAACTGGGCATTTTACCCGGAGCCGGAATTCAAAATAAAAACCAGGAGCCGGAGCTCAGTTTAAAATTTAGGACAGGAGGTGGAGCTATGGCTATTTGAGAGGTAGCCCCTGCTCCGGGTCTCTTCGTAGATACAAACGGTTTTGCCAAACAGACTTACGTGTGCTCTTTANAGGATGCTGAACGCGATTGTTNCGAGTTACGACACCAGACTGGATCTGCAAGCCTTTGATGTTTCTTTGGTTTAGTAATCACTAAGATTGTGACATCGTAGCTGGCAGGGGTGGTGTTATTGGTTGAACAATGGTTCTCAAACACTGTTCTAAGAGCCGTATGCAGCTCCAAAGCATCCTTTGTGCGACTTTTAGCAATCTTTCTGTAACAGATTCTGTTTGAATAAGAGCTGATGACGCCTACTTCGTAGGAGAAATATATACTCTGTAAGACCTGGGTGTCTGATTCTTTGCTGGGAAAGGATTCCTTTCATTAGGCAGTGTCTTTCAGTAACACCTCTAATATTTTGTGTAACAGACTTCGTTAGTGCAATAAAACAAAACGTGTCAATTGACTTATGGAAAATTTTTTTCGTGCCGCCCCCTAACAAAATCGTGGGTCTGGATTTGGTTCCCTTCAGCTAAATGGTTGTGCACCGCTGTTGTAGAAGTAAAAAAAGACGTAACTATCACAACATCTTACTTTCTAGTCAGAATCATCAAGCCGGCTCTGTAGTAGTGTAGCGATCTAGAAAAAAACTGAGCTATAATGAATAAGTATATAATAAAATGTCCAAAGCTTTTGCAGCTGTGTAGTCGTGCTGTTAACAGGGAGTATGATTAAGATATGATACCATTGCAGATTTAAGCGTAAAATGCACGATACGCCATTGTAAAGTAGGAATTTTTATTAGAAACCATTTAGGTTTACTAGCAATAAGGTTTCCCAGATTGGCAAAGTTCACTGGGAAACACAACGTTTACAAGCGGTAGCGTAACATGAAAGTTACAAATAATTGGTCGCAAACTGGCATTGCTTTGCATAGCAGTACATTATCAGGAGGATATGAAAATCAATGTAAGCAAATGTGGACTTTTCTTGAAGTTTTCATCTGTGGAAAAAATCTGTTTTCACCACGGTACCCATCCGCCTTATTTTCTCCTAAGTTTTGCGTATTAAATTGTGCTTTACTTGCGATTCGTCACTGTTCACTGCTTATTTTGAGTGCAAAAATAAGAAATCAGAACTTTTCACCTAGTTTTAAAAAGTCAAAGGTAAATTTCTTCTCATACTATTTCTTTGAACAAAGGGATTTTAAACACATCTTCGTATTTGTTTTAATGCAAATGTGCACGTGTTTGACAGAGCACATGAGAGTCGACTATGTGTTTTGCGCTCTTTGCATGGTTTGCCGGGGCAGCGCTGTTAGCTGGAATCGCCAAGACTGCAACAGGCAAAGCATGCAACGACTGCAAAACACTTGGTCAATTGGGACTGGTCTGCTTTTAAATTCTCTGACACAAATGTAGTTTTCCAAACAGCCATTTTTTGATTCTGGTAGTAAGAAACAACAAAAGGTCCTCACACTTCAGGCATTGACGGCAAAACCAATGATTGCCTTTCCAGAAATTGTTTAAATTGCCGTTATCTTGAGTTACGTTTCTGCTAGCGACTGTTCTCTGAATCGTCTTCATCTTTGAATGTTGTTTTTTTTCGCTGATTTCCTCATGGTAACAGCACTGCTGGTAGAAAACTACCAGATTAAATTACGCAAAAAGATATGGTGGATTCTCTTAGTTTTGTGCACTTTATTTAATTTGTTTTCTATTCAACTTGAGGCACACCAAGTAAACAGAATATAAATGTGTGAAAACGACCAGAAGTCGGGTCTGGAGCCGGAACCATAAAAAAAGTGAGCTCCGGAGCCAGAGCCACACTCATCAAAGCCAACAGCTCCGGAGGTGGAGCCGGAGCTGTGTCATTTTTATGACTGCTCCGCAGCCCTGAATAATCCATGCTGTAACCGGGCACATAGACGATCCAGAGTAAAAATTTAACAGATAAATTATTGTTAGCAACAACCTCCAACGATTATATCATAGTAAAACAAAATTTGCAAGAAACTGACAAGTAATAATATTAGGCTACTGAAGTTAACTCAGTGATCGATTAGTGGTTGAGCATTTTCGCCCCCTTTATGTTGTTTCGCCCTCTATAACGTGTAAGCACAATACCAGGATATTTTATTTTATGACGGAAATTCATTGCAGTTGCTCTAATCCTACACGCTGCCTTATACAATAACATTGTGATTTCAAAAAACTCAAACATTGTTAGTTACTTAAAAAGAACTTTAGCCATTCCAACGAAAGCAACACAAATATTAAAGAACGTGAAAGTTTCTGCATCTTTTCAGGTCAGGCTTAGCTTCGCATTGTTTTCCACACGAAGCTTGGCCGAACGCAACAAATCAACTTCCTGTTTTCTATCAATCGCCCTATTATGCCATTTGCAGGACCGTGGGTGAGAGTTTTTCATGTACAATAGTTGAAAAATGCAACAATGTGATTTCACTGCCATGAAGGTAGCAAACTGCGCTTTCGACGAGCGCCGCCTACAAGTCAACGACACATAAAAATCGATCAACGCGAGAATCCTGCTCGTTCCATAGCAAGGTAACGAGAAATAAAATAAACTGGAAGCAGCATTTAACTCGCTGTTGATATGTACGAAGGTGCTGCTCAACGTGTCTTGAGTTCAGAAATACCGGCTATACCAGTCTGCGCGCAGTGTTTGCATCAAGAAATAAAGTATACATCGCGGCATTTCAAAAAGTGTTGACATTTGTTCCACCGCCGGCGGCGATCCTATTTTTCCAAGCTTTATACACCGTCTGAGTGCATTAATCATCAACGCTGTGATTACTTCCTTGTCATGCTGCATCAGTTAACTTTTTAGAATCACAGTGACGTTTTTACTACGTAGTATGTGACTTAAACCTTCCACGCCAACAGAGCTAAACTGATGTAACCGCCGGCAGCATCTGTACGAGCAAACACGCTTGGCGGAAGTTTCGCCGTAAGCTTAAGCAGGGTAAAATATACTGTTCCCACTTATAAATCATAGAATGTTGAAAGCTTATCTAACGGAAAACTTAAAAAATAAAACAAACTTGTAACCAGAGAAGCTATCATGCGCCTTGCCGATTAATACAAAACTGCCAAATGCAGCACAGAGCCAAACATGAATATCCCCTCGCTTAAAAATCGATACTAGCGGCCTATCCAGCCTCGTGATCGACGTATAGGAGACCTAACACAGAAATAGGAATTCCACGAGGCTGGGGTACAAATACAACATAACGTATGGGAACGTCTAATGTTACAGACATTAAAAACGAAATATTTTGTAACAAATTCACGGAGATAACTCTTGAAAATCAAGAAATCGAAACCATACTCAACGTTAGGGCGTGGGAAATAATCACTATCGTTCCTATATAAGACGCCTAGAGATTTACTACAACAGCCCTTATCCAGTCATTCAACGTGTGCTTTCTAAAATGTTATGATAATAACAAGTGGGAAAGCAAATATTAGGAAAATGTGTAGTACAATGCCAGAACATAATAGAATATAGGACGAAATCAAAAGCTCTTAAGCAAAAAGAAGCGCAGTTGTAACTTCACATAAAGTTTCTTTTGAAAATTTCAGCTACTACCGCATTTTGTAAATTTGACTCCAAAATCAGAAATTCACAGGCTGTCATCTTTCATTGTCAAAAATCGTGTTTCCTGCGCGTAGTTTCCTGCACCAAACATGACATTTTCTGGAAAGGTACCCAGCAAGTGTCTTTTTTTAGGTTGCGATGAATCATCATCCTATTTCCTGCCAAACAATCTAAATTTCACTGAACGTCAACCAAACACTGAACTTCAACCAAAAGTCTGGACCAACAGTTTCACTGACGTCAACCAAAAGTTTCACTGAACGTCAACCAAAAGTCTGGAAGGAATGCTGGAACCGCACTATGACGTCGCAGATGTTTTCATCGTTGCAATTTTTCACTGCCTGAAGCGACAAAAGTGTAATTCTTGACAGGAAGTTGGGTCAGCCAAAGCAGAACATTGATTTTAAATTCTGTCTTTGCATTTGATCAGTCTGCTGGAAAAAATTCTTTTCACAACAAATTTAACGTTTCTTAAAGTTTCCGTGGTTGACCGCAATTTAAACTCGCATGGTTGCCGTCCTTTACCAACAAAACGTTCGTGAAACAACTTACAACATTGACGAAACCGATGATGCAAAGTACGATGAAAAAATGGAATGTTGAGATTAAACACAAAATTATTTGAATAGTTTGTCGAGTTAACAGGTTTCTTTTCAACTACTATGCTCACACATGTTTTCGTTTGTGGGTGATCACACATACGAGAAAAGTGGTTTGAGCGCATTCTCTTGGAACTTCAAATTTTCCTTGTTTGCTACCCAAATACAGCTTTTCCACTACCATATTTTGTTAAGCTACGAGGTACCTTCATACATGTTTGTTCGTGACAGAGGTTATGCTCAAGGCGACTCTGACATGATGATCCCCTGAAAATCGCAGATGGTTTTTGATTTAGGTAATAAGTGCTTACGCTCCAAGATAACTGATGTTTTGAGCAAATTCCTGAAAATTGCTTTCTTCCTGTCTCCATATTTGTCTGCCAGTTATAAAGAACTGCCTTTGCCTAAAAAATTATCAATTAGAGCCCATAGTTCCGGTCAAAAAGAGAGTAACTAAACTTTTGCCATCTCACTGTTCAAGACTGTACCGCTAACACTAACCTCAAAACTATGCATTCTTGCTGCATACAAGTCAAAGCGCATTCGACAACAGCACTGGTGTTCTGTCGACAGTATATGCAGTAACACAAGAAAATCAGTGAAGGAACCAGGTGGGAGAAGTTCGGTGTAAAAGCCCCCTTTCGAAATATTGAAAAAAAATTTGCGCAATTGCAATTTCGGGCAATTTGAGAAAACACTAACGGTTCACGAACCACATATATGAAAGAGTTGGCAATCATAGCAACACTTTCATTGTGAGTTAAGCCATTAGCCATACGTTATCGAATCCATTGTTCCCATCTGGTGTAGTCTAATTGCGGATGTGAAAGCCATCATGGCGACGAGATATGTGTGTGGCAGAAATCTTGTTTTTGCCATCGCCTTTTGAAGATCGAATTGGAGGGTGGTATGAGCGCTCAAACAGGTCACAACCGAAATCACATTGACATTGCAACCTAAGTTTCATTGATTTAGCTCTGTAAGTTAATGAATGTCTCTAAAATGTAATAGCAAGCAATACGAGGAACCTGAGATTGAACGGGGAAACATTTCTTAGCTAGACATAATGCGCAGAATAAATTTAGTTCAAAAGAAGATGAGCAATGAGACGTTCCGGCAGTACGACATACGCAAATATCAACACCCGCAAATTGATGGCAGACTGGTTCACGAAACGGGCTGTGAAGCACTTGCGTCTTTCATTCAATCGATTCTTGATGCTGTAGAAAACTGCTACTGCCTAAGCTGCATCAGGGTCTAATCCTGCGAAAATCCGTTGGCGCTGATCTGCTGGACTATGTCTTCCAACGGAAGGTTTGTAAGCATTGGAATGAAACCCGGCATCTGTGATCGTCTGCGAACTGCAAGTTAGCTTGGCATTGAACTAAACCAGATCCACCTGCCATTTTTCGGTTGCCATCCGCTGCAACCAACAAAATCATTACGGTAAGAAATCTACTGTGCTGCTGTCATTCGCCATCAAATAAAATATACTTAACGTTTTGCGGCTTTTTGCCATGCACCACATCTTCATCATTACGCATAAGATTTAACGAATGTTTTTGCCCTCTACTGCACCGTGAAGTTCATTGCGTTTCAAACGAAATGAAATACCAGCCGAGCTTGATATTAACCAGTAATTGCAGAAAGAGGTGGTGGCGTTTGAAAACGTGTTGCGAAACGCATTGAAGTAAATAAAGACACAAACGTAAAATACCGAACACAACTATCGGTCGATTCTTGCATTATATAACGACCTTAAAACAGGGTAATTGCAATAAAGTTCAAGGATAGATCAACCTCAAACGCAAATTGGATCAACTTGTAGTTACCGACTCCCCTAGTAGACAGCTTGTTGNCGGCAANCTGCTTTTCTAAAACAGTGACATACGCCAACGCCACATAACAGACGCTCCAACAGCTGACTAGCAAACAAACGCGTCGGCACGAGNGTTTATCACCTGCCCATGTCATCCTTGCACGACTTTCTTTGTNCTCACCATGCTGATGCAATCCTTACGCTTCGCTCGCTTACCGCTAAAAAATCTGCCAGCCGCAAGCGTGTTTTCAACTTGGTATCGCTTCGTCGCTACTCCCTGTGGCTGTTCGCGTTTCGCTGCAAAAAGCCGTAATGAAAAACTACCTCAGCGTTTCGTTCAATGCAGAAATAAGAGGTTAAAATAAAACAGCATCAAGCACCGCCAAAGGTGACTGGATGGCAAGTATCCTGCATCAGCTAAAGCGACCTAAACCATGACGTTGCAGGATTGCAATGCTCTTACAGCGAAATGTTTCTGCGATTGTTATGCTGTTATGTCATAACACATAGCTCAATACACCGCGATTGCTGGCGCAACCTACCGCAATTGCTATGGTGTTGCGTCATATCATAACACAGAGCTCAACGGAAGTAGCCGTATAGTACACTTAATCGCCAGAGGTGATGTTTCGACCTTTGTCGTTTCATTAGATGAACACATGCTGACTGTTTGCTGAACACATCCACACCAGCACCCAAGTTTGTTGCCAAGTGCCGTCGAACTTTGGGGCAAGCATTTGCATTTCGCCACTCCGACAAAATCGTCATCATGCGAGTGTTGCAGGTGTGAAATGTAAAACCTACTCCCACATTCCATGGGAACCGCGATTGCAAAGCACGGGAGCTAACTTGCAATCGTTTGGCGTTGGCATGAATGCAAGCAATCGTTGAGTGGTCACGCAATGTTGAGCAAAACTCGCTTCGCTGCACTAATGATGCCGTTGCAGCACAATTGTAGTCTGATTTGCTTCGGGTGTGCTCGGTCGACGATAACTTCCACATGCCTGGAAATGGAAATCGGTGTGCACGTCTAACTTCGGATTGATAAGCTTTGAGATTTTTATCTTTTGTTAGAAAGCAGTTTTGGTCAAAAAGGAAGCAAGCAACAAAATTAGCCAGCCACCATTCAGAAACAAGTACAAATGCACAGCCTGTTTTTTCTACTTTTTTGTGTTTCCGATTCTTTGTTTGAAGGGCAAGCCATCGTTTTTTGTTGTACAGCACCTGCTAACACGCCAGTGCTTTGACTAAAAAATTCTTTCAAACCGCTTCGTAATCGGATTATTCTCCAATGAGTGCACTCATCACAGTTTAAGAGAATTACAAATTTCAATAGTTGGAATTGCCTGTAATTCATTTATTCTTCATTTAAAACTTCCCTGAATCTTCTGAAAATACGTTTTAATGAAACTCTCCAACACAGAAAAGCCAAAAAGCAAAGTTCAGTGTCATTTCCGTACGCGCAATGTCTCGCGTAGCGAACCGACCATAGCTGCGTATTCTGTCTGAAACTAGAAGCGCCTAGCTTGGCTGTTCACCCTATTTGGTCAACTGAACAAAGGTTCAAGCTTGGAGCTCCCACGTGATGTCACCTACCTACTCCTTGTGCCACACAAAGCAGTCTGTATTCTTGGCGGTCACAGCGAATGACGCGTAAACCAAAGCAGATAGTCGAGAACAATCATTTGCCGCCTGATTTGACGCGGCAATGAAATGTGGCTCTCCATTACATTACACGCCGACAGCTTTATGCATTACCTGTTCGGTAAACAGCAATTTAGTGCACTTCCAAAACATACCAATCGCCCATCTCATGAGTAAAGGGCGGAAGGGGGGCGTCATTGCAAGCTGCTGGTTCCATGATGTCACATACCACGTGGTTGTTACCCCGTGGTAAACGAAAATGTTACTGTGACCTCGCTTTCGGTTCACAGTAGTAATACAAAACGGATTTCTCCGAAATTACTACGGCGTGGAAGTTCGAGTCCCAACAAATATGAACTTGGAAACAGCCCTTCGCTCTTTGGAGCAGCAAACTTAAACTACCAGGAGTGTTCTTTTTCCTCAAAGAAACTGTGTATAATTTCAGGAGTGGTGGAACCCTTCAGTTCATTTTATATTCTTGGATGCATCACGTGTCTTTGAACGTATTAACCTCAGGGTTGTTTAAATTATTTGCTGTGGGATAAGACCCTGTGCACTTTGTATACAGCTTGATCAACTGGCATCAAATGCAAACCTTGCAAGCTAGTCGGGGCAACTTTCTCTCCGACCACACTGCATCCAGAAATAACATCGAGCCGCTCATAAAGAAGGGATGTGATTATCTGTTTTGGAGCAGCAGACGCTCGCTTGCACGCCACCGGCCTTCATTCAATACATCCAGGTCCATTGTAGAAAATGTCAAGTTTCTTGATGTGATGTAATTCATGTCTGTTATGCAGGCCTGGCACTGCAAGTCAAACGAGGTCAATGCACGGCGGGGCAAACAAACTGCAATTGTTTTTGCCAGACTTTCTCCCAAGGTGATAAGAGCGTTGTTTCGCGCATTCCGACGGATGCTTGCCAGGTTTGCACTCGATCATGCGGCAATATTGCTTACGTGAGGCAAACAGTATTGCTTCTCGCACTCAGCATTGTTTGACGCAACGCGAACCCTTGTCCACATCGGGCTGATGGTGAGTTCATACATTCGATGTGATTTTTACAAAAGTACAAACTTCGTTTTTATACATCAGTGCAAATGTTCTTCAGAAAGTGTCGCCCGGGAGCTCTTGGATATGTCTCATTATCTACTTTGTTTTGACCAAATATGAGCGTCGGAAGGGAGTGCAGGGAGGACTTTCACCCCGGGTTTTAAAATTTGATATTTTGCTATTAGCGTTTTAGTAGTAAAATGTTTTTCTCTTAGCTTGAAGTTGGTAAAATGAAATTTCACCACTGTTTCCCCCATGAAAAAATTCCTTTTGGCAACCCCCGGAAAAATCCACTATTGCCCACCTGTAAAAAATCCTTTTGGCGCCTATATTTGGCCACATGTTTAAAATCTTTCACGTTGAGTAGTAGACATTGTGCACAAGTTGCATATTATAGTATTGCATAATTCTGCAACACCCAGCAGGCATGAAACACTTGCATCATATTTCTGCATCCTTTCTACACTAAGTGTTATCTGTTGCGTCTGTTTCCGTGATACGTGAAACACGGGTCTGGGAAAAAAACAGTCCAAAAACGTCCTAAAAACAATAACTAACTGAAAACCAAAAGAGTACTGAATACCGAAACAAGCAAAATGGCGGCTCAGATTTTGCATTTAGCTTGTCAAGGGGGAGGTTCGCACCCTTGTTCCCCGTCAGTCACGCCACTGTTGCAGACCTGTGTTGCATCCTTGCACTGTACAAGAATAGAATAACCGGTATACAACCATACAAATTCGCATTCGTATCCCACGCCTGTAGGCCTAATATCCAGTGTATCTTGCATCAGAGTTGTTCAAAGAAAACTCAACACTTTACACCAATGAGAAATCCAGTTGTTTAACCAATAACACTGTACGCCAGTGGTCGGCAAACTGTTGGTCTCGGCTCAATTGTGGGCCGTGTTTGCTGCATCTGTTGCATGGGAACAAACATAGGCTACTGTAAAAAAACTATACAGAACATTGATTGTTTGACGTGAGCACGGCATTGATGTCGTCATTATAGGGTTTGTTACATTAACATAGCATTGCCATGTAACAGATAACTGAATACAACGTACCGTAAGTTTGAAACTGGGCTAAGAACCAAAATTTTCTAACAAACCTGAAGTCAGGAGCTTAATTCTGATTAAATTGATTTAATCTTTACGTTGTGTTGATGCTGTAGAAAATGCTTTTGCAAGCATTTGTTAAAACAAATCGATGTTTTTGTTTACATAAATACTGTGTTAAATGCAATGTATTGTATATTGGGGCCCCCAACGTCCAGGCTCGGGGAGCCCCCCAACCACCTAGCGCCGGCCCTGTCTGTATGGCATTACACCCAAGGCGACCCCTCTGCTTCCCACGTTACGACTGCGTCACGGTCCGTTAAATACAATCCTTGAGAGTTACCGACATTGTCCTTGTGGTCGTATTGAGACTAGACTGAATTACACTTGTTTCGTAAACGCCATTTGGTGATTTCAGTTCGTTTAGATCTCCTTTCCAAAGTTAGTGATTTATTTTCCAGGGCTGACATCTATTCAGGCCACCATGTTTTTTAATTAAGCAGCTGTGAATTGTTGAACATACATTTATACGGTCATGGCGACCTCCCATATATATCCTTGATCCAACATTTTTCCGTTTGTCCATGCAAGAAATCTTTCGTTTGCTACTGTGCCGCTGCAGCGTATGTGTATTCATTTGTCAACATTGAACGCTCCGTGACGCGACTAAATTAATATACTTTGACGTCAGCCTGCTGCCATTTGTCGATTTAAATAATTTTTTAAAATAAAACATCTTCATCTAATTTTTATGCGATCACTCGAAGTGTCTGATGCTTTTCACAAATCTTCATTTTTTCTCCATAATTGAACGCTCCTGTATGATGGTGACCAAATGCAGAAATTGTAGGCGTCTCACCAGTATGGTCTTTGCGTAGCAACCAAAACCTTCCGTGTGCTTGGTGGCGCCTCAGAATTTCTGTATTTTCTTGTGATTCCTCTAATACCCCCAACATGTCGACAATGTGTGCAAGCCAGACATGTAAAAAGTTAATCCTAGTAAAACACCAACCGCCAAATCTTGCTTTCAGTGAGAACAAACGGTTGTCAGCCTCAAGCTAAATGTCTCACAAGAATGAAACCTTGATCAAAACAATTTACATGCTTTTGCCCGCCGCGGAGCACCACCATCTGCTATTTTTTCTGTTAGCCGTTTACTTCAAAACCTGATGTTAGAACGCCTTCATTTCTNTCCCACTGCCGTATCCCTGACGATGAGTGAATGCAGTTCTAACTGGTGCGCTCTTTCAATGTTGATGATGAGTGAATTCAGTACGCTGTTTCAGTGTTTTGCTCTTCTGTCAGTGTTGACTGTGTTTATCAACTAACACCTGCTCTGTAATCCGTTATGACTAACCATTTTCGTCATCTTGTGTTAATCGATTACCTTTCTGATATGGACCTTGAGTCTGCAGAAGATAAAAAAAGGAAAAAAATTGAGAATCCAAGACATATGTTGCCTTTCCAGGGTGCTGCGCTCCTCAGTGTCAGTTGACTTCTTTCAGTATCTATGAAGAGCCTTTGAGGAAAGCTTCAGCGCCTTTCGTACAATGTTTACTGGTTCTCGCAACTCGCTTTTGAAAGAAAGTTACTTAACGAAGAAAGATTAGGAGATATATCCACTTTTCACAACGCATAGCTCGAGTGAAGGTGCTCAGCTTGCACAGAAGAGTGCTGTAGGTCAACTACTTTTTGCTCAGTTTTTATTTTGTAAATTTTAATGTTTGTACCAGACACGAAGTCCATAGAGCCAAGTACACACTGCACAACGCAGATTGATAATAACAGACACGAACGTTTTGCAACGGCGTTGGGGGTAGGACCACAGGATTGCAAACACAATTCTTTGCTAACTCGTAACACTTCGTACAACACTACATTATACTTATAGACACTTTCTCAACACAGTTGTTCGCTAACTCGTAACACTTAAGGGTACAACACTGCTTTTGCATCCAGAGTAGGACACGAACATCGCATGGTAAGAATTAGAGTCCAACCCTGGCCAAGGCCAGGTGAAGTACGAATGTGTTGTGGCCTGCACACGTCCTCAAATTGACACAGTAACACCCGGGAACTCAGCCACAAAGTAAAATGCGGTTGTACTGTAGTGTTCAAAGAATAAGGAAGAATATGAATAATCCGACTGCATCAAAGCGCGCAACCATATACGTTGTTAGACTTTTTGCACCGTTCATGAAACAGGTGCACATTTTTTTACAATAATGCCTCAAAGATAGAATGTTCCAGTGAACCTGATGACTACTACACTCGCTTGCCAAGGCGGGTTGTATAGAGCCCTGCAACCGAAATTATAGGCCACACGCAATCTCTATTTTTACAATTACACTATAATTGTGATGCGCATATTTTATTCAATGTTCTATAGAACAATTCCGATTACCGATTGTGTACTGCAATTCATTTGTGAATAAATTAGTTTAATATGAATATCTTTGCTACTGATATGTGATACTTTTGTAATATGACTGAGTTTTCGATGAACATTTTGAGACCATTTCAAACAGTAATTTTTGAAAAACGAGATCCATCTGACTAATCCTGAGATCCCACAAGGCTTATGCTGTCCAAATCGCAACTTTTCATAATCTGAGTATGAGCTTTTGTCAAACAGCATACAGTATGAGGACGAGTTCAGATTGCTAGCGTAAGCTGTATTGGTGTTACTGCTAGGGTATTCAAAACGTTACGTCATTTCGTTCTCATCATCTTATCGCAGATTACGCAAAGGAGCGATCTGCACAATGGGTGTGACTTTCACAACGAAACCAAAGACAGTTGAAAAAGCAAGCAGCAGCGTAATTAAAACACTTCTCTTCCCCGTGTCGTATCTGATTGACTAAATTTTGGGAAGTCACACTTGGAAACTTTTCTCAGTAGTCACTCATACTGTACGTAAAAAATAGTTCTTATGTCCAGTTTTCAGCGATGCTCCTTGTTAATAAATCGCCTGGTAGACTCGCTTCGCATTTTCCAATACAGGGGCAAGAAGCTGCTTCTTGCAAGTACGACACACTTTTCACTACACTTGCAAAAAATGTCTCCAAATATGATCACCTTAGCGAGCGAAATTATATAAAGTTTTCTCTATATAAGCTATTATGTCATTGTGACGAGTTATTGTTGGAGTTTCGAGACCCGTTTTTGAGAGTCTCAGTCTAGAACAGCGGACAGGACCGTGGGAACCGCCCCCGCACCACCCGGCCGGGGGGGGCAACCACGTCTAGGGGCCCCGCCTCAGTTGCAATACTTTTACTGTTTTACTTTTTTAATCTTGAAAATTATAATTTATATTTCCATGATCAAATGC